>Ga0213841_1000420_pt1 | contig 52338 bp, 50 predicted proteins | sample SWPATP23_FD_160125 | JGI IMG/M metagenome (GOLD analysis project Ga0213841, IMG submission 160125) | Coastal seawater microbial communities from Marineland, Florida, United States - SWPA TP2 #3 | ecosystem: Environmental > Aquatic > Marine > Coastal | place: USA: Florida | collected 2016-08-14
TCGGTCGGCTTTTTCGCCGCCATGTCCGCCACCGTGCACGGGCTGTCGCACAGTGTACCCGTTGGCCAGATCGTGTTCTGGCGCAGCTTCGTCGCGATCATTCCCATCGTCATCTACATGGCCTGGATCGGACGCTTCCCGAACGGATTTCTGACCAAGCGCCCCGGTGGACATTTCATGCGGGGGCTGTTTGGCGGTATCTCGATGGTGCTGTCTTTCATTTCGCTGGCCTATCTGCCCGTCGCCAATGCCACGGCGCTGGCCTTTCTCGGGCCGCTTGTATCGCTGCCTTTTGCCGCGATCCTGCTTGGCGAGGTTTTGACCCACCGTATCATCTGGGCGGCATTCGTTGGATTCGGCGGTGTGCTGCTGATGCTGGCCAGCAACCTTGTGCGGCCCGACGCTGACCCCGGCCAGCTGATCGGGATTGCTGCGGGGCTTGGCTTTGCTGCCACCATGGGGTTGGTCCGCGTTCAAATCCGCAACCTGACCCGAACTGAAAGCGCCGTGACAATCGCCTTTTGGTTTTCGGTCACCTGTTCCGGTATCGGGCTGCTTAGCCTACCGCTTGGTTGGGTGCCGATGGTGGGCGAGGTTCTGTGGTATCTGATCTTCGCCGGGCTGCTTGGCGGCGTCGCGCAGATCCTTGCCACCGAGGCTGCGGCCCGCGTGCCTGTCTCTCAGCTGGCGCCGTTCGACTACACCGGCATGATCTGGGCACTTGGCTTTGACGTGATCCTGTTTGCCCAATTCCCCGATTGGATCAGCCTGATCGGCATGGGGGCGATCGTGGCTGCCGGGATCATCACAGTCGTGACCCCCAAATCCGAACGTCCTGCCGCTGCCCCGCCTGCGCCAAGGCAGCCCTGGCACTGAAGGTTCAGCCCGGTTCGCGCCTGAGCGATTGCGCCATGCAGTGGATACCGCCGCCCATCATGGTGAACATATCCATTTCCGGGTCGTAGACGGTGAACCCGTTCGCCCGCAGCTTGGCAATCAGATCCTTGCTGGCAGCCGGGGCCAATACCCGGTCCCCGCCAAGGGACATCACATTGCAGCCGAGCGCCATCGTATCGCGGAAGCCCACGGGGATGATCTCCACCCCGCGGGATTTCAGCCAGTCGGTGACGTGATCGGGCGTGGTTTCCAGGCAGACGGCAGCGCATTTCGGGGCGATCATGCAGACCATCAGGTCGATATGCACATAGTAGGGGTCGATATAGGCATAGTGCACCTCCCACCCCTCTTTCTCGACCCATGCTCCGATCTGGCGGGCCGAGACCTCTTCGCAACGCATGCCGGTATAACCGATCAGCACCGCGCCGGGCTCGACGATATGGAAATCGCCCCCTTCGAAGTTGCCGGCGCTGACCATGTCGTAGATCGGGATGCCAGCGCTGAGGTAAAAGCGCAGCGCAGCGGAGTATTCCCCGCGCCTGCGCGGGTTGGCCATCTGGGTGATCACCGCGCCCCACGGGGTCATGAAGCTGGAATCACGGGCATAGACGCCGTATTTCAGATGCTCATCGGCGGGAAGCGTGTGGATGGTAACGCCAGCGCCCTCATAGGCATCGCACATCTCGCGGTATTGCCGGACGGCCACCTGATGATCCCACGGGCGTCCCGTCCGCGCGGTTTCACGGTAGATCGAGCTGAACGCCACGTTATCCATATGCCCAAAGGTTTCGACGGGGCCGAGCAGCACGTCCAGCAGCACACCATATTCAGAATCGATGCCCCAATCCGGCAACGGGTCGGTGCCGCCATCGGGGTTGCGCGCCTGAAGCGGCGTTTGTACGGGGCTTTGATCGTCGGGCATGGGGGTCTCCGCTATGGGTTTGCAAGAACCATAGCGGCGGGGAGCCGTCAAGTAATAGAAAGAGCGCCCTGGCAACACTTTCGACGCTGTTCCGCTGACAGCTGAACTTGGCCAAAATGCTTGCAGTTGATGGGCAGAAGGCCCCACTTCTCAAACTGGTGCGTTTAGGCGCAAAGCTGGCTTCCCTCGATACTTGTGATCACTGTGGTGACAATCTGCCCTTCGGGCATTGGGTCACGGAAGCAAACCTCTGTGAACTGTTCGGTTCGACCGATATGGGGGTTTTCCAGCAGCACCTTATGGGTCTTCCCGACCTGCGCGGCCAGATGTCTGGCGACTTGCCGGTCCCCCGCCGCGCGCAGCCGGGCCGCACGCTCTTTGATCACGGTGCCATTCACCTGGTTTGGAATGCGCGCTGCCGGTGTGCCATTGCGCTTGGAATAGGGGAAGACATGCAGCCATGTCAGGTCGCAGTCGGTCACCAGTTTCAGAGAGTTCTCGAAATGGGCTTCAGACTCGGTCGGGAAGCCCGCGATGATATCGGCGCCGAAGGTCATGTCGGGGCGCAGGCGGCGGGCCTCTTCGCAGAAGCGGATGGCATCGTCGCGCAGGTGGCGGCGGGCCATGCGTTTCAGAATCAGGTCATCGCCATGCTGAAGCGACAGGTGCAGGTGCGGCATCAGTCGCGGCTCTGTCGCGATGGCCTGCATCAGGTTCTCATCCACCTCGATGGAATCGATCGAACTGATCCTGAGCCGCGGCAGGTCCGGCACCAGTTTCAGGATACGCATGACAAGGTCGCCAAGCTTGGGCTGCGCGGGCAGATCCGCCCCCCAACTGGTCAGGTCCACCCCGGTCAGCACCACCTCATTATAGCCGCGATCCACCAGCCGCTTGATCTGGTCCACGACGACGCCCGCAGGAACGGACCGGGAATTGCCGCGCCCATAGGGAATGATGCAGAAGGTGCAGCGGTGATCGCAGCCGTTCTGGACCTGCACATAAGCGCGTGACCGTGTGCCGAACCCGTCGATCAGGTGGCCTGCCGTTTCCGTCACGCTCATGATGTCATCGACCATGACCTTTTCGGTTTGGCCAATGAAATCGCCCGCGATGCCTGCCCACGTCTCTGGCTGCATCTTTTCCGTGTTGCCGATGACTAGATCGACCTCATCCATGACGCGGAAGGTCTCGGGCTCGGTCTGCGCGGCACAGCCGGTGACGATGATTCGCGCATCCGGGTTGTCGCGGCGCAGCTTGCGGATTTCCTGCCTTGCCTTGCGCACAGCCTCTGCCGTTACGGCGCAGGTATTCACCACAACGGCGTTCCCCACCCCGGCCTGTTCGGTCAGGGCCTTCATCGCCTCGGTTTCATAGGCGTTGAGCCGACAACCGAGCGTATGAAAAAGGGGGGGCTTGGCGGACATCAGAGCGCAGCCAGAAAAGCCGCAGTCAGTGTCGCGTCAAAGACATGGGCCGTGGGGCCGGTCATCCAGACGCCATCGTCGCGCCAGTCGATATGGATCGTGCCGCCATCCAGCTCGATCGTGACCTTGCGGCCGGTCAGCCCTCGGCGCGCAGCGGCCACCGCAGTGGCGCAAGAGGAAGAGCCAGAGGCCAGCGTGACCCCCACGCCCCGTTCCCAAACCCGCATCCGCAGATGATCGGGGCCGACCACATGGGCGAACTGCACATTGGTGCGTTCAGGGTAAAGCGGATGATGCTCTATCTCTGCCCCACGGGCCGACAAGTCCACCTGATCGGCATCTTCGACAAAGAAGGTGCAATGCGGGTTGCCCATGCCGGTCGCCGTGGGTGCGCCGCCAATGGGCAGGCGCAGAGTGTCGATGGCCTGTGCCAACGGTATATCCTGCCAGTCAAGCTGCGGCTGCCCCATATTGACCGAGGTCAGGCCCCCACCCGCATCGACAGCCTGCAAAAAGCCCCGTTCAGTGCGGATGGTCAGCGCGGTCTTTCCCGTGCGGATGAATTCATACCGCGCAATACATCGGGTGGCATTGCCGCAGGCCCCGGCGGTGGACCCATCGGCGTTGTAAAAGATCAGCGCCAAGTCGGCTTTGCCATCATCCTCGATCACCGCCAGCTGATCGAATCCCACGCCCCGATGCCGATCCGCCAGCGCAGCCGCCAAGGGTGCGGTCATCGAAACCGGGGTCTCCCGCGCGTCGATCACCACGAAATCATTGCCAAGCCCATGCATTTTCATGAAAGGCAGGCTGGTAAGGGGCCTGTTTTCCGTCATGCGCGGGCATATACGCCTTTGCCTGTGCATTTGAAATCCCAAAGGGCAGATTTCTGCTTGACGCCCCCGGATCGGGTTTATAGAGAAGCCGCCTGTAGCGAGGGCCGCAAGGCAGCGCTGCACCAGAGAGTGGGCCGTTAGCTCAGTTGGTAGAGCAACTGACTTTTAATCAGTGGGTCGCAGGTTCGAATCCTGCACGGCTCACCACTTTACCCGATTGATCGGAAACGGAAAACAAACAGCGATGCGGCTGTTCGTTTTCAGTTTTTACCGAGACACGTGTTGAAAAGTCAGGCTGGTATGTCGTCATCGCCACTAAGGGCGACCTCGACTCCGCGTTGATCTTGCGCCTCTATTGCTCAAGCTGGCTATTCGGAGCCGAACCGGTTTCGGTTGATGCCGAGTGGTATCGCCCGAAGGGTCTTGGGAACGAGCAAGCCGCGCGCCAAGTCCACATAGGCGCCTCAACGGCTTCACCACGCAGGCGTATCCTCGTCGGTCAAATGAGCCACGCCAGCAAAAAGCCAACTGATAGACGCCGTCTCAAAGAGGAACAGATCAGTTGCAGTAAATGCCATCAAAGGAGTGGCATCAAACCGCAACACATCCACTTGGGGCGGAGGACATGCCATAGACCGCGAGGTGCCGGTTGACGGGGGACTCCACCATCGGGTAGCCCTTGTTTTGCTGTAGTACCCGGCTGAGGGAGCCCCTGGAGCGAGAACATAGCAATTTCTCATGGGCACCACTCTTCCTCCGGTACCAATGAAGGAAGAGGCCACCGTGACAATCCACCTATACAAGAACGATCTTCCGGACGGGCTGAGCCTTGGGCCCGTCGTTGCGATTGACTGTGAAACCATGGGGCTGAACCCGCATCGCGACCGGCTGTGCCTGGTGCAGATGTCGGATGGCGACGGGAATGCGCATCTTGTTCATGTGGAAAAGGGCCAGTCTGAGGCCCCCAACCTGGCGCGGATGCTGGAAGATCCCGATGTATTGAAGCTGTTCCATTTCGGTCGTTTCGACATCGCCGCGATGTACAACACCTTTGGGGCGTTGGCGGCGCCGGTGTTCTGCACCAAGATCGCGTCGAAACTGGTGCGCACCTACACCGACCGCCACGGGTTGCGGAACCTGTGCCAGGAACTGCTGAATGTCGACATTTCCAAGATGCAGCAAAGTTCCGACTGGGGCGCTCCAAAGCTGACGGATGCGCAAATGACCTATGCCGCGTCCGACGTGCTGTACCTGCACCGCCTGAAAGAGATTTTTGAGACCCGCCTGGAACGCGAAGGCCGAACCGAGATCGCGCAGGCCTGTTTCGATTTTCTGCCCACCCGCGCCAAGCTCGATCTGGCGGGATGGCCTGAAATCGACATCTTTTCTCACTGAGGGTTTAGCATGGCAGCGCCCAACACCTATTCGCGGGTTGTTGCCTGGGTGAAGGTGATTCTGCCCCTTCTGGCCTTGGCGCTGCTATCGACGCTGTTCCTGTTTTCCCGCACACCCGACCCCAACCGTGCCATTCCCTTTGCGGAAGTGGATGTCGAGGAACTGGCGCGCGAACAAAGCCTGGGTAACCCCCGCTTCGCAAGCACCATGTCGGACGGGCGAGAGGTGATTTTCACCGCGCATCGGGTGGTGCCCCGATTGACCAATCCGAACGTCCTGGATGCCACCACGATCGAAGCGCGCATCGATCTGAACGCGGACTCTGTTCTGCTGATCGTGGCCGGCAACGGGCTGTTCGACCTGCGGGGCGAGGCCGCCGATCTAAGCGGTGCGGTGCAAATGACAACGTCGACCGGGTTCCGCCTGAACACCGACACGCTGCATTTCGACATGGGAGCATCCAGCGCCGATGCACCCGGCGAGGTAGAGATCACCGGCCCCGGTTTGACGCTTACAGCAGGGTCCATGCGCATCAGCACTGTTGATGGAAGCGACGTTGTCCATTTTAATGACGGGGTTCGGGTGCTATATGACCCCGAAAGTTAACGGAGCATTCATGCGCGCTTTATTTGTTGCCTTTTCCCTGGTCTGCCTCACTGCGCTACCAATCTCGGCGCAAACCGCTATCGGGTTCGGCGGGGTTGAGCATGATTCCAGCCAACCGATCGAAGTCACTTCTGACAGCCTGCAAGTAGATCAAACCACTGGAAACGCAGTATTTTCCGGGAATGTCATCGTCATCCAGGGCGATCTGAGAATGGCCGCAGGCGAGGTTTCGGTGATCTACGGCACCGGCGACGCGCAACAGATCCAGGATGTGTTGGCCACCGGCGGCGTCTTATTGACCCGCGGGCAGGACGCAGCCGAGGGCGCGCAGGCGGAATATTCGGTTGAAACCGGTCGCGTCTTTCTGACGGGTGACGTTCTGGTGACGCAAGGCCGTACGACCATTGCAGGCGACCGGTTGAACATTGACCTCAACACCGGCAACGGCACGGTTGAGGGCCGGGTGCGCACCATCCTGCAACCTGCGGGGCAGTAACCAATGGCAGACCGGCCCGATCTTGTGATGGAACAAGGCCAGCAGGGCCTGCGCGTCACCAATCTGCGCAAAAGCTACAAACGCCGCCCGGTGATCCGCGATGTGACGCTGTCGCTGGATCGGGGCGAGGTCGTGGCGCTGCTTGGTCCGAACGGATCGGGCAAAACCACCTGTTTCTATTCCATCGCCGGGCTGGTCGCGCCCGAGGGTGGCAAGGTCATTCTGGACGGGCAGGACATCACCTACCTGCCGATGTATCGCCGCGCCAAGGCTGGCATCGGCTATCTACCACAGGAAATGTCCATCTTTCGCGGCCTGACGGTCGAGGAAAACATCAGCGCGATTCTGGAGGTCGTCGAAAAGGACCGCCACAAACGCCACGAGCGGCTGGAAGAGCTGCTATCGGAATTTTCCATTACGCATCTGCGCGCCGCACCCGCACTGTCCCTGTCCGGCGGGGAACGCCGCCGCGCCGAAATTGCCCGCTGTCTGGCCTCGAACCCACGTTACCTGCTGCTGGACGAACCCTTTGCAGGCGTCGATCCGATTGCCGTGTCCGAGATTCGCGCGCTGGTCTCCGATCTTAAGAAGCGCGGGCTTGGCGTATTGATCACCGACCACAATGTGCGCGAAACCCTAGAGATCGTGGACCGCGCCTATATCTTGCACGATGGCACCATGCTGATGAGCGGCACCGCCGAAGAAGTGGTCCGCGACGAAAATGTGCGCCGGGTCTATCTGGGCCACAGCTTCCGCATCAGCTGATCTTCACCACCGACCGGATCACGGCGAGTTGCCGTTGACAGCCCCCCCTGAATCAGCGCCAAATAGGGGGGATGTACGAAAGCGTTTCCGATTTTGCACTGCACGTCGCCGGACCCACCGGGTTAACGAATGCAAACCAAAATCAGGGGCGCTTTTTTATTGCATCACTGCACTGACAAACGGCCGCCCGGGGACCATCCCTGTGTCGGCCGTTCGCATCTCAAGGAGGTCCCATGCGCTATCAGATCAGCGGAAAACAAATTGATGTCGGCGACGCACTGCAAACCCATGTGAAGGACAGTCTTGGCGCCGTTGTGGAAAAATACGCTGAACGTCCGACCGACGCGAATATCGTGTTCTCGCGCAGTGGCCACGAACATGTTTGCGAAGCCACCATCCACTTGTCGACCGGCCTGACCGCGTCGGCCAAGGCAGCGGACCATGAGATCTATGCATCTTTCGACCAATGCTGCGACAAGATGGAAAAACAGCTGCGCCGTTACAAGCGCCGCCTGAAGGACCATCACATCAAGCGGTCAGAGCCCGTTGAACATTTCGTCGGTTCCTCGTATATCCTCGCGGGCTCGGACCATGGGGATGAAGACGAACCGGATTCGCTGCAGCCGATGATCATTGCCGAGATGGAGACGAAAATTCCGTCCCTGTCGGTTGGTGAAGCGGTGATGCAGATGGAAATCTCGGGCTCGCCCGTTCTTATTTTCCGCAACGAGGGACACGACGGGTTGAATGTGGTCTACCGCCGCGAAGATGGAAACGTCGGCTGGATCGATCCCCGCTAATGAAAGTAATCGGGGCCGGGCGAAGGCGCGGCCCCAAAGCCGGGACAGTTTCATGGATCTTGCGTCACTATTGAACCCGCAGGCGGTTCGGATCATCGCCGACGTCAGCAGCAAAAAGCGGCTGATTCAGACAATCGCCGATGTCGCCGCACCAATCACCGGCCTTACGGCCAGCGACATCACCTCGGCCCTGCTGGAGCGTGAAAGCCTTGGCCCCACCGGGTTCGGCAAGGGGGTTGCACTGCCCCATGCCCGCCTGCCCGGGCTTTCCGGCGTTCACGGGGCTTTCATCAAGCTGGATCGCCCTGTCGATTTTGATGCCGTTGACCGCCAGCCAGTGGACCTGATTTTCGCGCTTTTTGCCCCGGAAGAAGCCGGGACAGAGCATTTGAAGGCCCTGGCGCTCGTCTCTCGCACATTGCGTGATGCCGATCTGTGCGAAAAGCTGCGGGCCAATTCAGATGTGGCCACGCTGCACACACTTCTGACCGAGGCGCGCACGCCGCAAGCGGCTTAATCCCCCCACGCGGGGAACCCGAAGTTCAGGAAATCCTTGCGATAGATGTCAAAGATCAGTGATTCGATCTCGGCATCGTAGAGTTCTGCCAGCGGGAAAACCTCTTCGGGCAGCGCCATGTCAAACTCTGCCCTCCCTTTCCCCTGGGCTGCGGCCAGCTTGGGCAGTTCGTCGATCAACTCCTCCTCCCGTAGGATGCGGTCGGGCAGCGTGAAATTCGCCATGCCCTGGATCAGTGCGGTCTGAGTGGCCCAGATCTGTTCCACCTTCAGGCTGGTCTGCCCAGCAAGGTTGCCCTTCAAAAACTGAAGGAAGGCAATGAACGCTTCTTTGTGCTGGTCGGCGTAATACCCCGGAATGACCCCATCCTTTGGAATGGGCAGGTTATAGCGGTTTTTCAGAACCCGCCTGATATTGGCATAGGCAGGTCGATCAGCCGGCAAGATGCAGCTGTTGAACACGTGATAGGCCCGTTCCAGCGGATGGCGCAGGACGGTAAAGCTGCGATGTGTTGAATGCTTGCGCATCCATTGGCGAATGTCCTTCTGCTTCATGCCCGTCAGCAGCGCATCGGGGCCAATGCCCTCCAGCCCGGCCATCCACGTTCTGATCGGGTCCACCGCAGCACCGCGGATAGGCATGAACAATAGGCCGGTGTCGGGCAACGCCACAAAGCCCGGAACACCGGCATGGCGGGCGGGCTCGAAATTCGGGGTGCGGGTCAGGTCAAACCGGTCCAGCTTGGCAAGCGAGCGAACCATGTGATCGTAGTTTTCAACCTTCTGGCTCAGATCGCTTGGATTTTGCTTTTTCAGTTTGGAATTGGTCGCCTCCAGCGATTGGGTCGACCCCAGGAACCGGGCCAGCCCGTTCACGACCTCCACATCGTTGATGTCTTCGTACCGAATGTAGAATGCCGTCTGCCCGGTGGTCTGCATCCCCCGCTGCAACCGGATCTGAAAGGCCTGCAGATCCTCCAGCATCGCCTCGAATTCCCACAGGCGGAACTCTACCTTGGCGCTTTTCTGGTGCTTCATATCGGTCAGGCGCCACTGCCCGGTTTCGGTGGCAATCCGGCGGCTGACATAGCTTTCCAACGGGTTCCGCGTCAGGATGACCTTGGCGATGCGGGGGTCGGGCAGAATACGGTCCAGCACCCGCGGATCGTGATCGTGGAAAAACCGAAAGCCCGGCAGCGCAGCGCCCCGGTTGTCGATGATCGCGTCCAGCAGGTCCAGCGGTACCCGTTCGCGCCGGTCCATGTCGATACCGTGCATGTCAAACGTGTTGTGGTGCCCCATGAAGGTGGGGTTATAGATTTCGCCCAGACACTCCAGATCCGGCAGGTCGTTCAGCGTGGCCTCCAGATAGTTCGAGCCTGTACGCATTTCGGCAAAGATCACGAAGGCATCGAAACGATCGGACATGGGTTACCTGACAAGATAGGGCCGGGACCCGCCCGGCTTGGATTGCAGTCCTGACTGGTTGACGGGGAAATCGCCGGTGATGTGCGGGTTCATCCCCTGGTTCTTCAGGTTTTGCAGGAATTGACCAAAGCCCGACAAATCGACCATATGCGGCGCTTCGGTAATCCGCGCGCCCGCGGACGGCCCGCCGATAGCATCAAGAATAACCTGAAGATTTTCCATCGGCTCCTCTACGAATTCCGCTAATGTCCAGATGCGCACCTCGGCGCGGGTCTGAACGCGGCGCAATATGCTGACAAAATCCGTTTCACGTTTTTGCAGCAGGGCCGCCGTTTTGCGGATCGTCTGGAAATCGAGGTTCGAGCGGTACAAGGGCACCGCCCAGGCACCCGTGATGACCGAAATCTGGGCATTCCCGTCAGAGGCAAGGAAAGAGCCGATCCGCTGCTTGTCACGCGGGCTGAACTGAAAGACCTGCCGTTCGCCCCGCGTGTTCCAGATCAGGTTGGTCAGGAACCGTTCCGGATTATAGTCGCGCAGCGGGGCAGAGGCGGACAGGCAACCGGAATAGACATCGGCATCGCCTGAAAACCGCGCCCGGGCCGGATCGAACAGATTGCCATGCACGCGCGTACCCAAACGGCGGGCAAGCCATGGCTCAAAGTTCTCAAACAGGTCGTTGAAGCCCTGGAACATCGAATAAGGTGCGCTTGTCTTGCCGTTTTCCCAATCGGGGTTCGGAAAACGGCTGTGCATATACATGCCCGCCCGCCCCCGCGTTCGCCGTTCCAGCGCCTTGGCAAAGACCCGGTCAATCTTGCCCGGTGCGGGTTCGGCCATCACTGTTCCGCGATCCTGATCGGTCAGGAAGGTTTCAAAAAGCCGGTCCGCCTTGGGCCAGATCTTACGCGCGACGAAGCAATCCGACCGGCGCAACAGATGCAGGTGATCATCATAGAAGACATGCGGTTTGCCCTGAAAGTCAAACTTGGACAGGGTCAGTGAGCGGCTTTCGATATGGGTCGAATACTTGCGAACCAGGGTCTGATAATAGCTTTCGTCAGGAATCCAGACCAGTTTGAAGAACCTGTCATAAGTCTTGCGAGAAGGGTCTTGCAGGATCGCAGACAGAGTCTGACGGGTCAGACACCACCATTGGCTGCCCAGATGCGCGACCAGGTCATCGGGCATGGCCCGTGTAAACCCGACCTGCCGTTGCAATTCCACATAGCCATCGAACAACCTGCGGTGGCGTTTCCAGGAAAACGGGAATCGCAGTTGGAACCGTTCGGCGTGCAGCCCGTCCACCGTCCATTCCACGTCTTCCGTGGTCACGCTTTCGATAAAATCAGTGCGTGGGCGGACGGCCAGGTAGGCTTTCAACTCCTCGACCGGGCGCAGGGGCAGGCAGGATCCGCTGGCAAGGAAAACATGTCTGATATTGGGGAATTCGGCCAACATCATCTCGGATGCGGTCTGCGACGCGGCGACCAACGACCACGTGCCCCATTCGCATTTGTGGCGTCCGCAGAACTTCACGTTCGGCAGGTCCGCCAGATCGGATTTCAGTCCCGAAAACGCCTCTTTCGACACACGCTGATCCACATGGATCACCACGGGGCAATCCCGTTCCGCCCAGTGTCGCGCCACTTGCGCCGCCCGGTGCAGCGCCGTGTGACACAGCATGACGAACCCGACGCTCATGCCCAGTTCCCCTTGGACATAAGACCCAAAATTTCCAACTGCCGCCAGTTGATGAACCGTTCAGACCACTTGCACCACAGGTTCGGGTCGTCCTGCAGCCCGGCGGCATAGGCCTTGTATTCGTGACTGTTGGCGTAGTGCTGCTTGCGCTGCAGCTCTTCCCGCGCCTTGGTGGTGAATGTGTCCAGGAATTTGGCGTGCATCAGCACCCCCGAGGCCTTTTCCCCCCCCCATTCGTCGAACACAAGGTTCAGCCCGCGCGGCAGCAACATGTGCGTGGAACTGGCGAAAGCATAGCTTTTGTCCCATTTCACCAGCGGTATCTTGTTCAGCGCCGGGGCGCGTTCGGGGTTTTCAGGGAAGAACAGACGCGCACGCGGGCCACCCTGAATCCACAGATTGCCGAAATCCCAGTTGCGTTCGATCATGTAGTTGCCGCTGTCGAACCAGCAGGCAATTTCAAACGGGTTCTGACCTTCGCTATAGGGCTGGGTCGTGATCGGGCCCTTGGGATACATATCCAGCAGCATTGCGCCAAAGGATTTGATGGAACTGCTTTCCAGCCAGTCTGTCAGCGCGGGGATCGGCCGCGTATCGCAGAACGGGTAGACGAGGAATTCATCCGGATCGACCACGACACACCAATGATCGTGGCCATATTCCCGCAGCAACGCGTTCAGCCAGTCCATCCCGAAGCGAGACCGCTTGTAGCTGGCGGGCGTGGTCCAGACGGAACAATCACCCTGCCCGGCCAAATATTCGCGGGTGCCATCGGTGCTGTCATTATCCACGAAGATGAAATGCGACACGCCCCGGTCACGGTAGTAGCGCAGGAAATAGGGCAGGCGGATGCGTTCATTGCGAAGGGTCACGAAACACAGCACATCCTTGGGGCGGATCAGATCGGTTCGGTCGGCCACCAGCAGCAGATCCCGCGCCTTGCGCCAGGCACGGATCAGAAACCGCTTACGTTCCAGGCGCAGCTTGTAGCGCTGAACCACCTTCATACCTATTCCCCTGCCCGGCCAGACCGCAGCGCCTGCGCAACCGTATTGAAATGTGCCTGCCACGTCGGGAGTTCGACCGCCGGCAGCACCTCGTCCACCAGACTATCCCCCGATCGTTTCCTAATCGTTTCCATCCAAAGATACGCGTCTCTTGGGTCAAGGTAAACGGCGCAATCGTTAACGATTTCGCGCAACACCGCCAAATCCGAGCAGATCGGCAAGACGCCAAGACGCGCAGCTTCCAGCGGGGGATACCCGAAACCCTCTACGAATGTTGGAAACAGCAGCCCATGCGCGCCCTCCAACAGGGTTCTGACCTGCCCGTCTGTCAGGTCTGCGTGTTCAAAAACAGACCGGTTTCGAAGTGGATGCGCATCCAGCTTCTGAAAGAACGTCTCAGACGCCCAGCCTCGGTTTCCGACGATGTGCAGATGCGGGCGGCCCTGTTCCGGCAACTGTGACCAGGCATCCAGCAACACCTGATGGTTCTTGCGTGGCTCGATTGTGCCGACGATCACAAACCGAGGGGTTTCAGTGTCTAAATCAGGGAAAACCGGCTCAGGCTCTGCCAGTTCCGGCATCCCAAGATGGGCTGTCACCGTCGCTGTTTCCGGGGTCAGATAGGGCCGCGTCCGGTCATGAGTGTCCTGGGAATTGCAGATGACCAGATCGGCACATTCGCGCGTGGCATCCAGCATGGCCTGAAAATGGGCCGGGATCTCTGGCCTGGAATATTCCGGGTGTTCCAACGGGATGACATCATGCAGCAGCACCGCCACCCGCACATCGGGGTTGGCCCGAAAGCTTTTCAAACAGTGCCGGGTCAGGTTGCTGTGGCCCGTATTCAGATAGATCGTGCCCTTGCGCAGGTGCTGCGACAACATACGAAACAGGTTCGCGTGAAGACAGCGAGCGATGGCGTGGTGCCTAAGCAGGGCCTCGGCCTGATGGCGCGGGAGGCCCGCCTTTCCGGTCAGACGAGACAGCAAATCCGGTGCGGGCCAATCCGCAGTTCCATCAAGCGCGGCCAGAAAGGCACGGGCCCCATCGGCCCCCACAAGAATAAACCCACGAGAGCTGCGCACCAAAAACCGTGGATCTGGATCGGCCTGTAAAACCCAATCGGCATAGGCCCGTTCAACCCGGTCCACACCCGTCAATGGCCCCCGTCCGACGCGGGACAAAAGCCGCGTCAGGTCAAGGCACAGGGCAAGATCGGACATCCGTTACTGGGCTGCGTTCTTCGTGGCCGCCATATGATCGAGAAACTGGGAAAACTCGCCTCTCAGGTCCTCTCTCGCCAAACCAAAGGCCACCGTAGCCTGCAGAAAACCCGCCTTGGACCCGCAATCGTAGCGCTGCCCGCGGAAGCGGAAGCCATAGACATTGTCCGAAGCCTGGATTTCAGTAGCAATGGCATCGGTCAGCTGAATCTCTCCTCCAGCACCGGATTTCGCGCGGTTCAGGTTGCGCATCACATCGGGCGTCAAAATATACCGGCCGATCACCGCCAGGTTCGACGGCGCGTCGCCAGCCGCTGGCTTTTCAACCATGCCCTTGACCGACACAACGGACCCCATATCGTCGCGGACATCGAGCACGCCATAAGACGACGTCATTTCGGGCGGAACCTCCATCGCCGCAACCATGTTGCCGCCGGTTTCCGCATGTGCCTCGATCATCTGCTGAAGGCAGGGTTTTTCTGCGGCAATCACATCATCTGGCAGGATCACGGCAAAAGCTTCGTTCCCAAGCAGACGCCGCGCGCACCAGACCGCATGTCCCAGACCAAGCGCCTTGTTCTGGCGAATATATGCAATCTGGCCGGAATCCATGTTGGTGGATTTCAAGGTCTGCAGCAGCTCAGTCTTACCCTTCTTGCGCAGGGTGTGTTCCAGCTCTGGCGCGACATCGAAATAGTCTTCCAGGGCGCTTTTGCCGCGGGCCGTTACGAAGATGAATTCCTTGATGCCAGCCGCCCGCGCCTCGTCGATCGCATATTGGATCAGCGGTCGATCCACCAATGTCATGATTTCCTTGGGGACAGACTTCGTCGCAGGAAGGAAGCGCGTCCCCAGACCTGCAACCGGAAAAATAGCTTTCGTTACTCGTTTCATTTCAATTCCTGCTAACGTTTGTTTCCGCTGATCTGCTGGACATTTCTTGACGATAGAATCAGATAGCGGCAGCACTTGTCCTATAAGTCGCCAAGATTACGACAATGTCTTGATATGGCCCGCAGGTAGGCCGGAAATCCAGCGAATTTTTGCCAAGCGCTCAGTCTCGGCCCTAATACGCCCGCTAAATGACCAACACGTGAATCTGGGCTGACTGCGAACCGAAGGACCGAACAATCCTCCGCTCTGACACCAAACACCCGCTGCTGTGACCTGAACACGATGCGCGCGGATGGTATGGTCCAGCAAGAAGAGAGAGACGGATCGTCCCTGTTGCGCCATGGACTCTGCCTGTTTGGTCAGGGCTCGACCGCGAAACCATCGGCCAACCAGAAGGGCAGGTTCCGGCGCAGGGGCCTTATGGAGCGGGCAAAACGGCGGGGCCTTGCCAATATGTCTGTGACGCTCTGTCGGGGCGGCGCGGCCTGCATTTATCCCTGCTTCCAACTGCTCCATCAGCCGGGCCGCTTCAGCCCCGTCCAGCTTTCCAGCTGTCACAAGACGCGTTAGCCGTGCCGACTGTTCAGACCGCATCGCGTTCAACCCGTCATCCACTCGCGCAGACCCTGCATGTTTGTGCAGAAACAGCATGGTGCTGAAACCGATCTGATACAGCCCAAGCGGGACCCGGTCCGCGCTTCGCCGGGTGCTTGCGGCATAGCCATGATGAACCGTGGCCAGCGGGGCCAGCGCAACGCCCGATCCTGCCGCGTTCAGCCGTCGCGACAGATCGGTTTCATCCAGGTAAAACCCAAAGCCTTCATCGAACCCGCCAAGCTGAACAAGCGCATCGCGGCGCACGGCCATATTCGTGCCTTCCAGCTTGATCGCACATCCTTCGGGCCGCTGCGCGCCGGTCATCGGATACGCCTGCCCAAGCGCATCCACGACACGGTTAGCCCATTGCACGCTGATCCCGTTGCGGCCCAGAACCGTCCCCGTCGATGCAGCAAAATCAGTCTCTAACAAAGGAAAAATGAGATGACCCAGCCATGTGGGCTCTGGCACTGCATCATCATCAATGAAGGCCAGGATCGACCCTGCTGCAAGATCCACCCCAAGGTTGCGGGCGGCTGAAATGTTGGGGGTGGATTGTACCGCTGTCTTGATCCGGCCAAAGAAAGGCAGATCCGCGATGGCCGCCAATCCTTCCGGGTCCGCGACAACGATCAACTCGAACGGCCGGTAAAAGAGCTGCCCGATCCCGATCAGCGCACGTCGCAGCAAGGCGGGGCGCCCGTGGCTGACGACGATCACGCTGACAGTGGGCAGGTCGGTCAAGGCGCCCCCATCTCGGCCAGCATCGTCTCAATCCGCGGCACGTCTTCGGGGTTGTTCAGCTCCCAGAATTTGCGACCGCGCGCTTCGACCTCCACGCATAACACGTTGTGCCCGTTTTCCAGAAATCGCAGTTGTTCCAGGCCTTCCAGTGTTTCCAGCGCGCCCACTGGCCAGGTCGGATAGGCCGACAGCGCATCGGGCCGGTAGGCATAGACGCCCACATGATGGAACACCGGCGTGGGTTCATCGCGCTGATAGATGCGGCCCGTATAGGGAATGACTTCCTTGGAAAAATAGAGTGCATGGCGGTTTCGGTCGAAAACGGCGGTCGTGCCGCCGACACGCCCCGCATGACGGTCGGCCATCAGCGCCGAATGGGTTTCCCCGTCGCAACACAGAACGGGTGTGGCAAGGGCCGCGTCCGGTGCGGCCCTCAACCCGTTGATCAGATCCTCTAGGAACCAGGCGGGTGTCAGCGGTGCATCACCCTGAAGGTTCACCACCATGTCTACATCATCACCCAACAGGCCCAGCGCCTCAGCACAGCGTTCGGTTCCGTTCCGGCAGGTGTCAGAGGTCATCAGAACCTCTGCCCCGAACGCTTCTGCCGCGTCACGAATGCGGTCATCATCCGTGGCGACATAGACCGCATCCAACCCCTCCACCTCTTGCGCCGCCAACCAGCTGCGTTCGATCAGGCTGCGGGAAATGCCGGTCGCCCCCGTCAGCTTGGCCAACGGTTTGCCGGGATAGCGGGTGGACGCGTAGCGCGCGGGGATGATGCAAACGGTGGTCATTCAGTCAGCCTTGAGATCGACACCTGGGGCGTGGGCGATAAAGAAAGGGTTCTCGTATCCCGATTTACCATAAGTGAACGGCGTATGGTCGTCGAAGCGGATGACGTGCCCACCGGCACCGCGCAGAACCGCGTCACCGGCGGCGGTGTCCCATTCCATTGTGCGGCCAAGCCGGGGGTAAAGGTCAGCCTCTCCGGTCGCCACCAGACAGAACTTGAGCGACGAGCCCGCGCTTTTCATGTCCTCGACACTGTATTTGCCAATATAGGCATCGGTCGCGGCATCCCGGTGGGACTTGCTTGCCACCACCAAAAGAGCCGAATTGTCCGGTTTAGAGACTGAAATTGGAGTCACCTCGCCCTTCGTCTCGATGTCGAACGGCCCGGTTTCCTCAACCGACCGACCATCGGCCTCGGTGTAGAACAGCCGTTCCTTCGCGGGGGCATAGACCACCCCGCGGATCGGCACGCCATCCTGCACAAGCGCGATGTTCACGGTGAAATCACCGCGCCGCTTGATAAACTCCTTGGTGCCATCCAGCGGGTCAACGATGATGAAGCTGCTGGCGGATTGCGCGTGGCTGGCGGCCTGTTCCTCGGTCACCAGAACCATATCGGGAAAGGCGGCCCTGATCCCGGCCGAGATCAGCGCATCAGCGGCTTCGTCCGCTTCGGTCACCGGGCTGTCGTCCGACTTGGCCTTCACTTCGAAATCATCAGCATTGTAAATCTGCATGATCCGATCGCCCGCCTGAAGCGCCAGCGAGCGGAAGACATTCTCGATACTGGGGAAATCCATCCCGTTCCTCCTTGGGAGTTTCATTGAAAAAACCACTTTTTGCCGTTATCGTCGCCTAACAAGAATTGAGCAAGGCATCCCTGCGACAAAGACGGGGGGCCGGCCATTCGGGCAGATAATTTCGGTATTCGCATGAAATTTGGTCACACAACGCGCAGAACCACCCTCGGCATGATCATGAATCTGGCCGAGCTGACATACACGTCTACGGTTCGGAAAGTGCGCCAGTCGCATGGCAACGCGATGATGGCGCTGGCCATGAACATGCTGCAGGCGATCCTGTTTGTCGTGGCGTTCTATTTCATGTTCACCGTGCTTGGCACGCGGGGCATGGCCCTTCGCGGCGACTTTCTGATTTACCTGATCACCGGGATTTTCCTGTACCTGACCCATATCAAGGCACTGGGCGCCGTCATGGGTGCCGAGGGGCCCACCTCGGCGATGATGCTGCACGCGCCGATGAACACCATTGTGGCCATCGCATCTTCGGCCCTGTCGTCGCTCTATATCCAGACGCTTTCGCTTTGCGTCATTCTTTTGGGTATACACACCATCTTTAACACGCTGGACATCCAGAACTGGGCCGGCGTGGTCTTCATGTACCTGCTGGCCTGGGCGTCCGGCTGTGCGGTTGGTCTGATTCTGCTGTCGCTCAAACCCTGGTTCCCGGATTTGATCGGCATTTTACAGACCGTCTATGCGCGGGCAAACATGATCGCCTCGGGCAAGATGTTTGTGGCCAACGCACTGCCTACGATGATGGTCCCGTGGTTCAGCTGGAACCCACTGTTTCACCTGATCGACCAGGCGCGCGGCTTTGCATTTAACAACTACTTCCCTCACCACACGAATTGGCACTACCCGATCTATTTCACCCTCGCCGTTGTGATGCTTGGCCTCATGGGCGATTTTTACACCCGGAAACGGGTTTCCGCGAGCTGGATGGCTGGACGATGAAAAAACTTTTGCTGACCCTTTTCCTTGTATTCTTTGGCCAGACACTGGCCGCTCAGGTGCATGACTACCCGGCGCTGTATCGCGTCACCGGGGTTGCTGCGACCGATGTTCTGAACGTTCGGGCAGGCCCCGGCGCCAATCATCAGATCATCGGGTCATTTGCCCCGAACCAAACCAATGTAGAGGTTGTGGGCACCACGGAAGATCACCGGTGGGGCCGTGTCATTATCGGCGAAACCTCTGGCTGGTCCTCGATGCGATATCTGACCCGCACCGGCCCCGACTGGAACGCCGGGCTTCCGACGCCGCTATATTGTTTCGGGACCGAACCGTTCTGGAGCTATGAGCGATTGATCGGCGGCGGTAATCTGAACAGTGTGACCATGGCAGCCCCCGTTCCCTTCGCCGAATTGTGGAGCGGCCCCGCCGCAGGCAGAGGACCACAGACCTTCGGCATGGTGATGGACAGCGGAAATTCGACGATGACGGCATTCATTCGCCGCGGTATCTGTTCTGACGGAATGAGCGACCGGGACTACGGCATCATCGCCTATTTCCTCAGATCCGGGCCAGGCGGTTCCGAGCTGCTGGAAGGCTGCTGTACCCTGTCTCGCTAATCCACCACCCGCAAGGTCAGGTTGATCCGCCCCCCGTTGGCCAATAACGGGGACGAAGCAAAGCGTATCCGGTCAATCCCGTGGTGGCGCAGTCGCGCTTCGCCACCCATCACCACCACATCGCCCGATCGAAGCCAGACGGATTTCGTCGGACCACCCCGCGTGACATTGCCCATGCGAAACAGCGCCTCATCCCCAAGCGAGATGGATAGGACCGGCTGATCGAAATCCGCCTCGTCCTTGTCCTGATGCAGCCCCATGCGAGCCCCTTCGCTGTAGAAGTTCACCAAACAGCATTCCGGCACCCGATCCGACCCGGCCAGCGCGCGCCAGACAGACAGGATGCTGTCCGGGATCGGTGGCCAGGGCGCACCGCTAGGATGCAGCGGATCATAGCGATAGCCCCGCCGGTCGCTGACCCATCCGACACGCCCCGCCGAAGTCATCCTGACCGACATTTTCTGCCCACGCGGTGTAACGGGGTGAAACAGCGGTGCAGCCTCGACGATGGCCCGAATATCCTCAACCATCCGCGCCTGTGCGTCGGATGACAGATATTCTGGATAGAGGTCAAAGCCCTGAACCTGCAGCCTGGTCAATTCTATCTCCTCCTACATCGCGGCCTTCACGACGAAACTGAATCAGATTCCGCCCATTTCAACGCTTTGCCACGCTTGCAGCGGCTTGAACCCCCACTTATATACCCACCGAAGCTTGGTCGGGGACACTCCTCTGACCATTTGGGATAAGGGGCCGGGGGCCGCAATCGGACCCGCCCCCTGCAACATCGCCTTGAAGAAGGAATGACAAAGACATGGCCAAAGTGATTGGTATCGACCTCGGCACCACGAACTCGTGCGTTGCCATCATGGACGGATCGCAGCCCCGGGTTATCGAAAACTCGGAAGGCGCACGCACCACCCCCTCAATCGTCGGCTACACCGATGACGAAAAGCTGGTGGGTCAGGCCGCAAAGCGGCAGGCCGTCACCAACCCCGACAACACCATCTTCGCCGTCAAGCGTTTGATCGGCCGCCGCGTGGGTGACCCCGCCGTCGAGAAAGACAAGAACCTGGTGCCCTACGCCATCGTTGATGGTGGTAATGGCGACGCCTGGGTTGAAGTGAAGGGCGAGAAATACAGCCCCAGTCAAGTGTCCGCGCTGATCCTGGGCAAGATGAAAGAAACCGCCGAGAGCTATCTTGGCGAGGAAGTGACGCAGGCCGTCATCACCGTGCCCGCCTATTTCAACGACGCCCAGCGTCAGGCCACCAAAGACGCCGGTAAAATCGCCGGTCTGGAAGTGCTGCGGATCATCAACGAACCGACCGCCGCCGCGCTGGCCTATGGCCTGGACAAGAAAGACAGCAAAACCATCGCGGTCTATGACCTTGGCGGCGGTACGTTTGATATCACCATCCTTGAAATCGACGACGGCCTGTTCGAGGTGAAATCCACCAACGGTGATACGTTCCTTGGCGGTGAAGACTTTGACATGCGCATCGTCAATTACCTCGCTGGCGAGTTCAAAAAGGAACACAGCGTTGATCTGACCAAGGACAAGATGGCCCTCCAGCGCCTGAAAGAGGCCGCTGAGAAAGCCAAGATCGAACTGTCCTCGGCCACGCAGACCGAAATCAACCAGCCCTTCATCTCGATGGGCAAGGACGGCGCGCCGCTGCACATGGTCATGAAACTGACCCGTGCCAAGCTGGAATCGCTGGTCGGTGACCTGATCAAGGCCTCGCTCAAGCCCTGCCAGGCCGCGCTGAAAGACGCCGGCATGTCCAAGGGTGAGATTGACGAGATCGTTCTGGTCGGCGGTATGACCCGGATGCCCAAAGTGATCGAGGAAGTGTCAAACTTCTTCGGCAAGGAACCCCATAAAGGTGTGAACCCTGACGAAGTGGTCGCCATGGGCGCCGCCATTCAGGCCGGCGTTCTGCAAGGCGACGTCAAGGACGTGGTTCTGCTGGACGTGACGCCGCTGTCGCTCGGCATCGAAACGCTGGGCGGTGTCTTTACCCGCCTGATCGACCGCAACACGACGATCCCGACCAAGAAGTCGCAGATCTTCTCAACCGCGGAAGACAACCAGAACGCCGTGACCATCCGCGTGTTCCAAGGCGAACGGGAAATGGCGGCCGACAACAAGATGCTCGGCCAGTTCAACCTTGAAAACATCCCACCCGCGCCGCGCGGCCTGCCCCAGATCGAAGTGACCTTCGACATCGACGCCAACGGCATCGTGTCCGTGGGCGCCAAGGACAAGGGCACCGGCAAGGAACAGCAGATCACCATCCAGGCATCTGGTGGCCTGTCGGATGACGACATCGACCGCATGGTGCGCGAAGCCGAGGAAAACGCCGAGGCCGACAAGAGCCGTAAGGAACTGGTCGAAGCGAAGAACCAGGCGGAAAGCCTGATCCACTCGACCCAGAAGTCGATGGAAGAACATGGTGACAAGGTTGACCCGACCACCATCGAAGCCATCGAACTGGCCATCAAGGCGCTGGAAGAAACGCTGGACTCCGAAGACGCGGCCAAGATCAAGGGCGGCATCCAGAACGTGACCGAATCGGCCATGAAACTGGGCGAAGCCATCTACAAGGCACAGGCCGAGGCAGCCGGTGAAGATGCACCCGAAGGTGCGGATGAACCCGGCGGCGTCGACGATGACATCGTGGATGCGGATTTCGAGGATCTCGACAACGACCGTCGGTCGTGATCGCGTGAACTGACCCACGTGCGACCGGTCGAGGAAAACCCCTTGGCCGGTCTGCGCGTTTGAGGAAGGCAGCAATCCAAATGGCAAAACGCGATTATTACGAGGTTCTCGGGGCCTCCAAGGGGGCCTCGGCGGACGAACTGAAAAAGGCCTACCGCACAAAGGCCAAGGAGCTGCACCCGGACCGCAACGCGGACAATCCGGATGCCGAAGCTCAGTTCAAGGAAATCAACGAAGCCTACGAAGTGCTGAAAGATGCCGACAAGAAGGCCGCCTATGACCGCTATGGTCACGCGGCATTCGATGGCGGCATGGGCGGCGGCCCACGCGCCGGCGGTGCCCGGGGCCAGGGCGATTTCGCCAGCGCCTTTTCGGACGTGTTCGAAGACCTGTTCGGCGACTTCATGGGCGGGCAACGCGGCGGCGGCGGACGTCAGCGGGCCTCTCGCGGGTCGGACCTGCGCTACAATCTGCGGATTTCCCTGGAAGAGGCCTATGCAGGCCTGCAAAGGGCAATCACTGTTCCCACCTCCGTTGCCTGCGAAGAATGCGATGGCAGCGGCGCGGAAGGCGGCGCGGAGCCCCAGACCTGCCCGACCTGTTCGGGCATGGGCAAGGTCCGTGCACAGCAGGGTTTCTTTACCGTGGAACGCACCTGCCCCACCTGTTCGGGTGCCGGGCAGATCGTGAAAAACCCCTGCCGTGCCTGTGGCGGTTCAGGACGGGCTGAAAAAGAAAAGGCACTGTCGGTCAACATCCCCGCTGGTGTCGAAACCGGCACCCGTATTCGCCTGTCAGGCGAGGGTGAAGCCGGGCTGCGTGGCGGCCCTCCGGGTGATCTCTATATCTTCATCGAAGTGGAGGATCATGCGATCTTCCAGCGCGACGGGATGGACTTGTTCTGCCGCGTACCGGTGTCGATGACCAAGGCCGCCTTGGGTGGTGAGGTTGAGGTGCCCACGATCGATGGTGGCCGCAGCCGGGTGAAGGTGCCCGAAGGGTCCCAGTCCGGGCGGCAGATGCGCCTGCGGTCCAAGGGAATGCCCGCGCTGCGCAGCACCGGGCAGGGCGATATGTATATCGAGCTGGCCGTGGAAACCCCGGTAAAGCTGACCAGCGAACAGAAAGAACTGCTGCGTCAGTTCGAGGATTCTTGCGCCAAGTCCAACAACCCCAATGCCACCGGGTTCTTCGACAAGGTCAAGAATTTCTGGGACGGTATGACAAGCTGATATCGCCTGAATTAGAGACGAAACAGGCCCGCTGGAAACGCTCCGGCGGGCCTTTTCTGTTCAGTGGCCGATACGGCTGGCGGCCATGGCGGCCATGTTCAGAATGTCATTCGAGGTAGACCCGGTCGAACAGATCTGCACCGGGTGTTCCAGCCCAGTCAGGATCGGCCCGATGATCGTGGCACCGGCCATTTCCTGCATCAGCTTGACCGAAATCGACGCCGAATGCCGCGCCGGGACCACCAGCACATTCGCGGGGCCCGACAGGCGCGTGAACGGATACTGCGCCATGACATCCCGGTTCAGCGCCACGTCGACAGTCATTTCGCCATCGTATTCGAAATCCACGCCCCACTTATCCAGAACAGCAGGGGCAAGGTGCATCTTCTCGGCGCGTTCGGACATCGGGTAGCCATAGGTCGAGAAGCTAACAAAGGCCACGCGCGGCTCCACCCCCAGGCCGCGGGCTACCGCAGCACCACGCTGCGCAATCAAGGCCAGGTCTTCCGCATCGGGCCATTCATGGACCAGCGTATCGCCGATCAGCACGATCTTGCCCTTGTTCATCAGAACCGTAACGCCAACCGCCCCATCCTGCGCGGACGCATCAAAAACATGACCGATCAGCCCCAGAACATGCGCTGATTTCCGGGTCGCGCCGGTGACCAACCCATCGCCGTGACCATGCGCCAACATGAGAGAAGCAAACACGTGACGGTCGCGCGCCGCCAGCCGGTGAATATCCTGCCGGTCAAAGCCTTTGCGCTGCAAGCGGTCGTAGAGGAACGTCTTGTAGACATCGAGATGGTTGGTATTGGCCGCGTTCACGATCTGCAATTCGCGCACTGCATCGGCCAGACCGACGCTTTCCAGCTTTTGTTTCACATCCGCGTCGCGGCCCACGACAATTGCCTTACCCATGCCATTGCGCTGATAAGCCACCGCCGCGCGCAGCACCCGCACATCGTCGCCTTCCGCAAAGATCATCCGCGCCTGCGCCGCACGGGCACGCGCGTTGATGCCGCGCAGAACCGACGCCGTCGGGTCCATCCGGGCATTCAGGGTCTGCGCATAGGCATCGAGGTCGATGATCGGCCGCCGCGCCACGCCGGTTTCCATCCCGGCCTTCGCCACGGCGGGCGGAATCGTATAGATCAGGCGCGGGTCAAACGGCGTGGGGATGATGTAGTCGCGCCCGAACGACAGTTTACGGCCATAGGCCATCGCGACCTCATCCGGCACGTCCTCTCGCGCCAGTTCTGCCAGCGCTTCGGCACAGGCGATCTTCATCTCGTCATTGATGGCGCGCGCGTGGATATCGAGCGCCCCACGGAAAAGGTAAGGAAAGCCCAGAACGTTGTTCACCTGGTTGGGATAATCGCTGCGACCCGTGGCCACGATGGCATCCACCCGCACCTCATGCGCTTCTTCAGGGGTGATTTCAGGATCGGGGTTCGCCATGGCGAAGATCACCGGGTTATCCGCCATGGACAGAACCATGTCCTGCGTCACCGCGCCCTTGGCCGACACGCCAAGGAACACGTCGCATCCCTTCATCGCGTCTTCCAGCGACCGTGCCTCGGTTTTCACCGCATGGGCCGATTTCCACTGGTTCATACCCTCGGTCCGGCCTTGGTAGATCACGCCCTTGGTGTCGCACATGATGCAGTTTTCATGCCGCGCGCCCATGGCTTTCAACAGTTCCAGACAGGCAATCCCCGCCGCGCCCGCGCCATTCAGCACGATCTTCACATCTTCGATCTTCTTGTTCGACAGATGCAGCGCGTTGATCAGCCCCGCCGCGCAGATCACCGCAGTGCCATGCTGGTCGTCATGGAACACCGGTATGTCCATGATCTCTTTCAACTGCTGTTCGATGATGAAGCATTCCGGCGCCTTGATGTCCTCAAGGTTGATGCCGCCAAAGCTCGGGCCCATCAGCTTGACCGCGTTGATGAACTCCTGCGGGTCTTCGGTATCCAGCTCAATATCTATGGAATTGACATCAGCGAACCGCTTGAACAGCACTGCCTTGCCTTCCATCACCGGCTTGGATGCCAACGCGCCAAGGTTCCCCAGCCCCAGCACCGCCGTGCCGTTGGAAATGACTGCCACCATGTTGCCCTTGGTGGTGTAGTCATAGGCCAGTTCGGGGTTTTCAGCGATGGCTTCGCACGGAACCGCCACACCAGGCGAATAAGCCAGGCTCAGATCCCGCTGCGTGGTCATCGCGGTCGAGGCCTGAATGTCGATTTTCCCCGGACGCGGTTCCAGGTGGTAGGCCAACGCCTCTTCTCGGGTGACTTTGGTCTTGTTCGACATTGTGCGTCGGTCTCCGTTTTTCCAGCCTGATCGTCTTAGAGCGATTGCCCCGACGTCACAACCAGGCAAGTTTGTGGTCTTTTACCCGGCCCGTGCAGTTTGTACTGTGGCGGTGCAGGCAAGGGGATGTCGATGACCGCACAAGTGACGCCGATGATGGCGCAATTTCTGGAAATCAAGGCGCAGCATCGCGACGCGCTGTTGTTCTACCGGATGGGCGACTTTTACGAGATGTTCTTTGAAGATGCCGTCGCCGCAGCCGAGGCGCTGGACATCGCCCTGACGAAGCGCGGCAAGCATCTGGGCGAAGACATTCCCATGTGCGGCGTTCCCGTGCATTCCGCCGAAGGGTATTTTCTGACGCTTATCCGCAAGGGATTTCGCGTTGCTGTCTGTGAACAGATGGAAAACCCGGCAGAGGCGAAGAAACGCGGATCCAAGGCCGTGGTGCATCGCGAGGTCGTGCGCCTGGTCACCCCCGGCACGCTGACCGAAGATACCTTGCTTGAGGCGCGCCATCACAACTATCTGGCGGCTTATGTCGACATCAGGGGTGAGGCATCCTTGGCCTGGACCGATATTTCCACCGGCGCATTTCATGTGATGCCCTGCCCCCTCGTGCGGCTGGCGCCCGAACTGGCGCGCCTTGCCCCACGCGAGGTACTGGTTGCAGACGGGGTGTCAGAAGATGTGGTCGCGGTGATAGACGAAGCCGGGGCCGCGATGACACCGCTGTCCCCATCCAGTTTTGACAGCGGATCGGCAGATCGGCGGATTCAGTCTCTGTTTCAGGTTAAATCGCTTGATTCCTTCGGGTCTTTCACGCGGTCAGACCTCGCCGCAATGGGCGCGGTCATCGACTATCTGGAGATCACCCAGAAAGGCAAACTGCCACTTCTGCGCGCACCATCCCGGACACTGGCACAACGGATGATGCAGATCGACGCCGCGACCCGGCGCAACCTGGAACTGACGGCGTCAATGAATGGCGGCCGCGCGGGGTCGCTGCTGGCGACCATCGACCGAACCCTGACCGCTGGCGGGGCCAGGCTGTTGGAACATCGCCTGTCCAGCCCCTCCACCCAGATCCCGGTGATCACCGGCCGGTTGGATGCTGTCGCAACCTGTGTTTCGGACCATTCCCTTGCTGACACGCTCCGCGAGGCACTGCGCAAAGTACCCGATATGGACCGCGCCTTGTCCCGGCTTGGGCTTGATCGTGGTGGTCCACGCGATCTGGCCGCCATCCGCAATGGCCTGGCAGAGGCCGCACAGCTTCATGAAACCCTGAAAAATCAAGAGCTTCCGCAGATCCTCTCACAAGCCATCACCGCACTGGCCGGGCATGATGATTTGTTGGACCTGCTAGAGGCTGCCCTGATCGCTGAGCCCCCTCTTTTAGCGCGGGACGGCGGTTTCATCGCACCCGGTTATAACCCAGACCTTGATGACACCCGCCAGCTACGCGACGAAGGTCGGGGCGTCATTGGCAAGATGCAGGCAGATTTCATTGCCCAAACCGGCATCCCATCACTGAAGATCAAACATAACAACGTGCTGGGTTATTTCATCGAGATCACCGCCACCCACGCGCAGAAAATGCTGTCGCCGCCCTTGTCTGAAACCTTCATCCATCGCCAGACAACGGCCAACCAAGTCCGCTTTACAACCGTGGATCTGTCCGAGATCGAGACCAGGATCCTTAACGCTGGCAACCGCGCGCTAGAGATCGAAAAAGCCTTGTTTCAGTCTCTAAAACAGGCTGTTTTGACCCAGAAAGATGATATCGGGGCCGCAGCAGCAGCCCTGTCCGAGCTTGACCAAACCGTCGCCCTTGCCCAACTGGCCCAATCCGAGAACTGGGTGCGCCCCACCATCGACGACAGTCGGGATTTCCAGATCGACTCCGGTCGTCATCCGGTTGTGGAACAGGCCCTTCGCAAAAGCGGAGACCCCTTTATCGCCAACGACTGCACCCTGTCTGCCAAAGGCGACAAAGCTGCCCTGACCCTGCTGACCGGTCCCAACATGTCCGGTAAATCGACCTATCTTCGACAAAACGCCCTGATTGCCATCCTGGCCCAGATGGGCAGCTTCGTGCCCGCGACATCCGCCAGGATCGGTCTGGTCAGTCAGGTGTTCAGCCGTGTCGGCGCATCGGACGACCTCGCACGGGGGCGCTCCACCTTCATGGTCGAGATGGTTGAAACCGCAGCCATCCTGAATCAGGCCGATGACCGTGCATTGGTAATCCTTGATGAAATCGGCCGAGGAACCGCCACCTATGACGGGCTATCCATCGCCTGGGCCGCCTTGGAACACCTGCACGAGGTGAACCGATGCCGCGCCCTCTTTGCCACCCATTACCACGAAATGACCAGCCTGGCCGACCGAATGGATGGGGTTCAAAACGCCACCGTTGCGGTACGGGAATGGGAAGGTGATGTGGTGTTCCTGCACGAAGTACGCCCAGGCGCCGCCGACCGCAGCTACGGGGTACAGGTCGCGAAACTGGCCGGCTTGCCTGCCTCGGTCGTGGCCCGTGCCCATGACGTTCTGGATGCCCTGGAAAAAGGTGAACGGGAAGGGGCAGATCGCCAAAGGGCCCTGATCGACGACCTTCCGCTTTTCTCAGTTTCCCCAGCCCCAGCCTTGCAGCCTGCCAAACCCTCTCCGGTCGCGGACCGGCTCAAGGACATTCACCCTGACATGCTGACCCCACGAGAGGCGCTGGATCTTATCTACGAACTAAAGGCGCTTGAAAAAGACTGAGGCGCTGAAAATTCGTCTAAAATTCTCCGCGCCCCTTCATTGTTCCCAAAATATCCCGGGGGTCCGGGGGCTGGCCCCCGGCTGCGCGACCATCGCTACAATCACGATGCTGGCGTAGACGAAACCCCAACCTGCGCAGGCCGCAACAGCCGGTCATGCAGCAGGAAACCAACCGCCATCACCTGGATGATCTCGCCGGCCTTGGTTCCAGGCACGGGCGCCTCGAACATCGCTTCATGCTCATTGGGGTTAAAGACGTCGCCTGTTTCCGGGACGATCGGCGTCACACCGTGCTTGGAGAACACATTCAGCAGTTCCCGCAGGGTCAGTTCAACCCCTTCGATCACGGCTGATGCAACATCGTTCTCTTCCTTGTTCGCCGCTTCCAGTGCGCGCTGCAGGTTGTCATAGACCGGCAACAAATCACGGGCCAGCCGGGTGCTGCCATAATGCTCAGCCTCGCGCCGGTCCCGATCCGCGCGTTTGCGCACGTTTTCCGATTCCGCTAGCGTCCGCAGCAAGCGGTCCTTCAGTTCGTCCCGTTCAGCGCGCAAAGCATCCAGCTCCAGTGCCTCGGCTGAAAACTCTTCCTGCTCATCTTCTTCCAGCGCGGCATCCAGTTCGGCTTCCAGCGCTTCGGGGTCGTCCAGGAACATCTCTTCCTTGGGGTCTGCCATCTCAAACCTCTTATGACTGGTCCGAAATCAGCTTTCCGACCAGTTGTGCCGTGTAATCCACTATCGGAACGATCCGGCCGTAATTGAGCCGCGTGGGCCCGATCACACCGACCGCGCCGATGATCTTTCGATCAGCGTTCATATATGGGGAAACCACCAGAGAGGAACCCGAAAGTGAGAAAAGTTTGTTCTCTGAGCCGATAAAAATGCGCACACCATCGCCCGTTTCGGTCAGTTCGAGGAATTCGGTGATATCCCGCTTACGTTCCAGGTCATCGAATAGCGTTCTGATGCGCTCCATTTCCTCAGATTCGCCGCCGGAATCCAGCAGATGCGATCGGCCCCGAACGATCAGACGCTCCGTTCGGGCGCCCTCGTTTTCCCAAATGGCAGAACCGCTTTCGATCAGTTCCCGCGCAAGCTGATCAATTTCCTGCCGCCGCTCTTGAACCTCGGTTTCCATCAGCCGACGAATCTCGGTCACCGTTTTACCTTCGGCCAGCGCGTTCAGAAAATTCGCAGCCTCGCGCATGGAACTTGGGGTTTGGCCCGGCGGCGGCGTGAATATCCGGTTTTCCACATGGCCATCGGCAAAGACCAGCACCACCAACGCCTTGTTGGATGCCAGCTGCACGAACTCGATATGCTTGATGGGCGCTTCATGCTTCGGGGCCAGAACCAGGCTCGCGCCTTGCGTCACGCCAGACAAGGCCGACCCCAGCAGATCCAGCTTATGCGCCACATCAGTGGTGTTGCCACCAACGGTCGCTTCCAGCTTTTCGCGGTCTGACAGGTTCAGGTCCCCGACCTCCAACAACCCGTCCACGAACATCCGCAAACCCAATTCCGTGGGAATGCGGCCCGCAGATACATGGGGGCTGTCCAGCAGACCCAGAAATTCCAGATCCTGCATCACATTGCGAATAGTGGCGGCCGACACCTTTTCGGACAATGATCGTGTCAGGGTGCGTGACCCCATCGGCGCGCCGGTTTCCAAATAGCCTTCGACCACCCGGCGAAATACCTCGCGGGATCGTTCGTTCATCTCGGCTAGTATATTCGCGGTTTCCGGCATCTTTTTCTGTGTTGTCAGGTCAGAAACATTAAGCGGCGGCAGCGGCAGAAGGTCAATCGGGGTTGCGTGTTGCGGGGGCTAGGGACTATCCCCGTGCCCAAGCGATATGCAGGAGATAGATATGCGCCCGTCCGGCAGAAACCTAGACCAGATGCGTCCGATTGCCATTGAAACCGGCGTAACCCGCCATGCCGAGGGCTCTTGCCTGATCAAGGCGGGCGGCACCCATGTGCTGTGCACCGCATCGCTGGAAGAGCGCGTACCGCCCTTTCTGCGCAACACCGGGCTTGGCTGGGTGACGGCAGAATACGGCATGTTGCCCCGCGCCACCCATACGCGGATGCGGCGAGAGGCTGCCTCTGGCAAGCAATCTGGCAGAACGCAGGAAATTCAACGCCTTATCGGTCGTTCCCTGCGGGCGGGTATCGACCGTGTTGCCCTTGGTGAACGGCAGATCACCGTCGATTGTGATGTGATCCAGGCCGATGGCGGCACCCGTTGCGCGGCGATCACCGGCGGTTGGGTCGCTCTACGGCTGGCAGTCAACAAGCTGATGAAAGCAGGCGATGTCATCTCTGACCCAATCCTAGATCATGTGGCCGCCGTGTCCTGTGGCGTGTTCGCCGGTCAGCCGGTGCTGGATCTGGACTATGACGAGGATTCCGAGGCCGGGACCGATGGTAACTTTGTCATGACCGGATCGGGCCAACTGATTGAACTGCAGGCCAGTGCCGAGGGCGCAACCTTCAGCCGTGACCAGTTTAACGAATTGATGGACCTCGCCGACAAAGGTGTGGCCGAGCTGGTGGCCGCCCAGAAAGCGGCTGTGGCCTGATGCGCAAGTTCACCGGTGACACCCTTTTGGTTGCGACCCATAACCAGGGCAAGCTGGAGGAGATCGCACATCTGCTGAAACCCTTGGGCATCTCCGTGACCTCCGCCAAGGAACACGGGCTGCCCGAGCCAGAGGAAACTGGCACAACCTTCGTGGAAAACGCCCGGATCAAGGCCCATGCGGCGGCAAAGGCCACCGGCCTGCCCGCCCTGGCCGATGATTCCGGCATCGAGATTGACGCGCTTGGCGGCGCGCCGGGCGTCTACACGGCCGATTGGGCGGAAACGCCCTCAGGGCGTGATTTCGTCATGGCGATGACCCGCACCCATGAGGAGCTGGAAAAGATCGGCGCAGAAGCACCCCGCACCGCGCGGTTCTGCTGCACTCTGGTTCTGGCCTGGCCCGATGGACATGATGAGGTCTTCCCCGGCGTGATGGAAGGCGCGGTCGTCTGGCCGATGCGCGGCGATCAAGGTCATGGATATGATCCGATCTTCCAACCACAGGGCTATGACATCACCTTTGGCGAGATGGATCGGTGGGAAAAGAACCGGATCAGCCACCGCGCCGACGCGTTCAGAAAACTGGTGGTCGCGCTTGGGGAATGAGGATTGGCAGAAAGGCGGGTTCGGGCTCTACCTGCACTGGCCTTTCTGTCTGGCAAAATGCCCCTATTGCGACTTCAATAGTCATGTCGCCTCACACATAGATCAATCCCGCTGGAAGGCAGCCTATCTGTCTGAAGTGAGGAGATATGGTAGGCTTACCCCGGAACGTACACTAAATACTGTGTTTTTTGGCGGCGGTACCCCTTCCCTCATGGATCCTGATCTGGTTCATGCGGTGCTTGAAGAAATCCGTGCAACCTGGCCAGTTTCCAACAGTTTTGAGGTCACGCTCGAAGCGAACCCCACCTCTGTTGAAGCCGGTCGTTTCGCTGGCTTCCGTGATGCTGGCGTAAATAGAATTTCCATGGGAATTCAATCTCTTAACGATGGTGACCTAAAGCGACTTGGCAGGATGCACAACGTACGGGAAGGCCAAGCAGCGTTTGATATCGCACGGGACCTGTTCGATCGGGTCAGTTTCGACTTGATCTATGCCCGCCAGCATCAGACCCCACAGGAATGGTCAGAGGAGCTGAAACAGGCTCTAAACATGGCGATTGATCACCTTTCGCTCTATCAACTGACTATCGAAGAAGGCACCGCCTTCGGAGATCGCTATGCCATCGGCCGCCTGCCTGGCCTGCCGACGGATGATAGTGCCGCCGATATGTACGACATCACGCAGGAGATTACGGAGGCCGCTGGAATGCCCGCCTACGAAATCTCAAACCACGCGCGAGACATGGCGGAAAGTCGGCACAACCTGATCTATTGGCGCTATGGCGACTATGTTGGGATAGGCCCCGGTGCCCATGGTCGGTTGACCCTGAGCGGAACCCGCTACGCGACCGAGACCTCGCTGACCCCCACGACATGGCTGACCCAGGTAGAATCCATGGGTCACGGCGAATCCCTACGAGAGCCGATCAGCCCCAAGGACCAGGCAACCGAGTACCTGATGATGAGTTTGAGGCTGTCTGAGGGAAGCTCTCTCGTGCGGTTCAATGAGCTATCGGGCGTTGAGTTGCCACGAGATCGACGAGAGAGACTACTAGATATGGGGTTTTTGACCGAAAACGCCAACAAAATAAGGGCAACCAGCACTGGTCGCCCCATACTAAACAGTCTGCTCAGAGAGCTGCTGTCCTAGCCATTTGAGTTCAGAATCTGGATGATATCGTCCAGCTGGCCAAGATCCGCGTATTTGATAGAAATCTTCCCAGTTCCGTTGTCAGCGTCATGATCAATGCTGACGGGCATACCAATCGCGGCGGACAGATCGGATTCCAGCGCCTTTGTATCGGCATCCTTGTCACCAGCGGGGTGCGGTCGCGAAGCGCCACCGGTCGGCGCAGTCGGCTTGCGCATCAGCTTTTCGACCTCTCGCACAGACAGGCCCTTGTTGATCACCTCGCGTGCGATGCTGACAGCATCATCACTGCCAACAAGCGCGCGCGCGTGCCCGGCACTCAGCTGTCCATCGCGCAGATAGCTCTGCACCTCTTCTGGCAGAGTCAGCAGGCGCATCAGGTTTGCAATGTGCGATCGACTTTTGCCCATGGCGGTCGCCAGCCGTTCTTGCGTGTGGTTGAAGCGATCCATCAACTGACGATATCCCATCGCCTCTTCCACCGGGTTCAGGTCGGCGCGCTGGATATTCTCGATGATCGCGACTTCCAGAACCTCTGTATCGTCGAAATCACGCACGATGACGGGGACTTCGTGCAGTTGCGCCATCTGCGCCGCGCGCCAACGGCGTTCACCCGCAACGATCTGGAACAGACCCTCTTCCTGCGGATCGGGTCGCACGATCAGTGGTTGGATGATCCCCTTTTCGGCAATCGAATCCGACAGCTCTTCCAGCGCTTCCTGGGTAAAGGCGCGGCGCGGCTGGTCCGGGTTCGGGCGGACCGATTCAATCGGCACATTCATATCCGGGCGGCGTGGGCTTTCGGTCGCGCTGCTCTCGGTCTCTCCCGTTTCATTGATATCTGCCATCAGCGCCGACAATCCGCGCCCCAGGCCCCTGCTCTTTCTCGTTGCCATCTTGTTTTTCCTCTCAGGCCTGTTGCAGCTGCCGGTCCAGAACTTCCCGCGCCAGATCGCGATAGGCCACGCTACCGCGAGAGGTCGGGTCGTATTGCAGGATCGGCATGGCGTAGGACGGCGCCTCGCTAAGCCTCACATTCCGCGGAATTCGGGTCTGATACACCAAATCCCCCAGATTATCACGGGCGTCTTCCTCTACCTGACGGCACAGATTGTTGCGCATGTCATACATGGTCAGCACCACGCCCTCGATCCGCAACCCCGGATTGGCAGACTGACGCACCTCGCGGATTGTCAGCATCAGCTGCGACAGGCCTTCCAATGCGAAAAACTCAGATTGCAACGGCACCAGAACCGCATCTGCCGCCACCATGGCATTGACCGTCAACAGGTTCAGCGACGGCGGGCAATCCATCAGGATGATGTCGAACCCGGCAACCATCGACGGTGCGAGGGCATCTTTCAGAAGGAAAACCCTGTTTTCGTTGCTCACAAGCTCCACATCGGCAGAACTGAGATCCGTTGTGGATGGCGCAATCCACAGGTTATCGACGCCCGTAGGCAGAACGATTTCACGCAGCGGCATGTTCTCAATCAGCAGATCATAGGTCGTGACATTGCGCTGATCGACGTCGATTCCTAACCCGGTAGAGGCATTTCCCTGCGGGTCGAGGTCGATCACCAGCACCCTCTGCCCTTCCGCCGCAAGGGCTGCACCAAGATTGATCGCGGTGGTCGTCTTGCCGACACCGCCCTTCTGATTTGCAATCGCTATACAGCGGGGTCGCCGAGACTCAGGCACGTCGAACATCTCCGATTTTCAGAATCACGGCCCCGTCGGCCGTTTGGCTGGGTATAGGTTCCATCGTCATGCGCCAGGTCTCAAGCGCTTCTTCCACTTCTTGCCCATGTGTCGCGCCTTTCAGGAACAGCGCGGTGCCATCGGGCGACAGGTGCCGTTCTGCGTGGGATAGAAGCTTGGTCAGCGAGGCAAGGGCGCGGGCGGATAGAATGGCGGCGTTCTGCGGCGGTGCTTCCTCAATCCTTCGGGTCAAAACGCCGATCTTTAAACCCATTTCGGCGGCAACGGTCCGCAGAAAACTGCCTTTGCGCAGATCGCTCTCGATGAAGGTAAATCGCAGGTCTGGGGCCTTTTCCGCCGCAATAGCCGCGCAGACGAGGCCCGGAAACCCGGCGCCTGACCCGATATCGAGCCAAAGCCCCTGCTTCGCCGGTGCAAGGTCGAACACCTGCGCAGAATCCAGAAAATGGCGGGCCCAAAGCTCTGGTATCGTTGCGGGAGACACAAGGTTGATCGCCTTCTGCCATTTTACCAGAGCGGCGGCATAGACCTCCAATCGTTCGAATGTTTCACGTGAAACATCTGCCTGAAGCCGCGCGCGGGCCTCTTCCTCGGTCATGCGCTTTTCCGTTCATGCTGGCGGATCTTGGTCAAAAGCAGGGTAAGCGCCGCCGGAGTCATCCCCTCGATCCGCCCCGCCTGCCCCAGTGTTTGCGGGCGGATCATAGACAGTTTGCTGCGCAGTTCATTCGATAGGCCGTCAATGCCTTCATAGGCGAAGCCATCGGGAATCTTGTGCCCCTCGTCGCGCTTCAGCGCCGCAACATCGGATTTCTGCCGCTCAATATAGCTGGAATACAGCGCCTCCCGGCTCAGCTGTTCTTTGGTTTCCGTATCCAGCGCGTCCACCTCTGGCCAGATGGCGGACAGATCTTCGATAGAAATGTCAGGGAAGGTCAGATAATCTAGCGCTGTGCGGCGCTGTCCGTCCTGGTTAACGTTCAACCCGTGATCCCGCGCTTGCTTAGGCGTCAACTGCACCGCGCGAAGCTGCTCATACCCCTTGGCAAGCCAGTTCATCTTATCCTCAAAGGCAGCAATCCGTGGCGCGCTGGCAATCCCCAGATCTATCGCAAGCGGGGTAAGGCGTTGGTCCGCGTTGTCGGCGCGAAGGGTCAGTCGGAATTCGGCACGCGACGTGAACATCCGGTAAGGCTCTGCCACACCACGCGTGACAAGATCATCGATCATGACACCAATATAGGAATCGCTGCGGCTGAAGCTGACAGGCTCCTGACCCAAGATTTGTTGAGCCGCGTTCAACCCCGCCACAAGGCCTTGTGCCGCCGCTTCCTCATACCCTGTCGTTCCATTGATCTGCCCGGCCAGGAACAGCCCGGGCATATCCTTGACCTCTAGCATCGGGTTCAGCGCACGGGGATCGACATAGTCATACTCGATGGCGTAGCCGGGCTGCAGAATCTCCGCCCTCTCCAGTCCACGGATCGAATGAACGTAATCATGCTGCACATCTTCGGGCAGAGAGGTTGAGATACCGTTAGGATACACTGTGTCGTCATCCAGCCCCTCCGGCTCCAGAAAGATCTGGTGCGAATCCTTGTCGGCGAACCGCACGATCTTATCCTCAATCGACGGGCAATAGCGCGGGCCGATGCCTTCGATATGCCCGCCATACATGGCGGAACGGTCGAGGTTATCGCGGATGATCTGGTGGGTCCTGTCGTTGGTATGGGTGATACCACAAGCGATCTGACGCACCTGCGGCCCCTTCGACAGGAAGGAGAACATCACCGGGTCGTCATCGGCCGGCTGGCTATCGAGGATATCCCAGTTGATCGTCTTGCCATTCAAACGCGGCGGCGTCCCGGTTTTCAGGCGCCCTAACGGCAGATCAAGCTCGGCGATTCTTTCCGCCAAAAGGTTGGAAGGCTTGTCGCCCATCCGCCCGCCGGGATACTGCTTATCACCGATATGGATGATTCCGTGCAGGAACGTTCCGGTGGTCAGCACCACGGCACGAGTGGCAATTTCGCTGCCATCCTCCAAACGGACACCGGCAATACGACCGCCATCTATCATCAGATCAGCCGCTTCACCCTCCAAGACAGTCAGGTTGGGCAGCAACGCCAGTTCCGCCTGCATGGCCAGGCGATACAGCTTTCGGTCGGATTGCGTGCGCGGCCCCTGAACGGCAGGCCCCTTGCGGCGGTTAAGCAGACGAAACTGGATGCCAGAGGCATCGGCCACCCGCCCCATAGCGCCGCCAAGCGCGTCAATTTCGCGAACCAGATGGCCTTTGCCCAGGCCGCCAATCGCCGGATTGCAGGACATGACCCCGATAGAATCGGCTCGCAGCGTCAGCAGGGCAACACGCACACCCCGGCGTGCGGCCGCATGGGCTGCGTCCGATCCAGCGTGGCCACCGCCAATCACCACCACATCGAAATCCAGATGTTTCACGTGAAACACTCCTACTTGCCGAGGCAAAAGCGCGAAAAGATCTCGCCCAACACCATCTCTACATCGATGCGCCCAATCAGGGAATCAAGACGGCGGATAGCGGTGCGCAGATGTTCGGCGGCCAGTTCGGTTCTGTCTGGTCCGGCTTCTACCTCATCCATGCCCGCTTCCAAAGCCCCAAGCGCGGCGCGCATGGCTTCTGCATGGCGGGCATGTGTGGCGGTCACCTGACGGGCAGCGCGATTTGACAGGGTGTCCGCGATGCGATCGACAAGATCCGAAACCCCCTGTCCAGTCGCGCCGGAAATCCCTTTTGCCCCAAGCAAATCGGCTTTTCCTAACAGCACGATATCTTCTGGCAGCAGCGCGATATTTGGTTGCTCTGCTGGCGAAGACTTCAGGAAAACCCTCAGGTCCGCTGCCTCGGCGCGGGCGCGGGCGCGGTCAATGCCGATCTTCTCAATCTCATCCCCCGCCTCGCGCAAGCCTGCTGTATCCAGAACAGTTACCGGCAAGCCACGTAAATCCATCCGCACCTCGATCACGTCCCGGGTTGTGCCCGCGATGTCAGAGGTAATCGCTGCCTCTCGACCCGCAAGGGCATTCAGAAGCGTGGATTTCCCGGCGTTAGGCGCACCGAGAATGGCAACCTCAAAGCCATCCCGGATACGTTCGGCCACATCGACCCCGGCGATCTCACAGCGCAGATCGTCCATAATCGGGATCAGCAGCGACACCACCTCTGGCGTCACATCAACGGGAACATCTTCATCAGCAAAATCAATGGTGACTTCCAGCAGAGCCGCCGCGCGCAACAGATTTTCGCGCCATTGATCAACCAAGGTGCCAAGACTGCCGGAAAGAACCCGCAACGCTTGTGTCCGCTGTGCCTCGGTCTCTGCGTCGATCAGGTCCGCCAACCCTTCCACTTGGGCCAGGTCCATACGGTCATTTTCCAGTGCGCGGCGGGTGAATTCCCCGGGCTCTGCCACACGGGCCAGTCCGGTGCCGGAAATTGCCTCCAGAACAGCCTTGACCGTCGCCGGGCTGCCATGGGTCTGCAACTCTACCACATCCTCACCAGTGAAGCTGTGAGGGGCCTGGAAGGCCAACAGCAGGGCATCATCCAGATGGGCGCCCTGCCCGTCGGTTAACCGCCTCAGACGCGCCTGTGATGGCCCGGGGATGGCCCCTGCCAGTGCGCGACCCACGGCAAACGCCCCAGGACCCGAAATACGGATCACGGCGACGCCGGCTTTCCCCGGCGCCGAAGCCAGCGCAAAGATCGTGTCCATCGGCCCCTCCGCGGGGTCAGCTGTTCATCGAATCGAAGAACTCAGAGTTTGATTTGGTCTGCTTGAGCTTGGAAATCAGGAACTCGATGGCATCGGTCGTGCCCATTGGGTTCAGGATGCGGCGCAGCAGGAAGGTCTTGTGAAGGTCTTTGGAATCGACCAGCAGATCTTCCTTCCGGGTGCCGGATTTCAGAATATCCATCGCCGGGAACACGCGTTTGTCGGCAACCTTTCGGTCAAGCACGATCTCGCTGTTGCCGGTGCCTTTGAACTCTTCGAAGATCACTTCGTCCATCCGGCTGCCGGTATCAATCAGCGCGGTTGCGATAATGGTCAGCGATCCGCCTTCCTCGATATTTCGGGCCGCCCCGAAAAACCGTTTCGGGCGTTGCAGAGCATTCGCATCCACACCACCGGTCAGCACCTTGCCCGACGACGGCACAACGGTGTTGTAGGCGCGACCCAGGCGAGTGATGGAATCCAGCAAAATCACAACGTCGCGCTTATGTTCCACCAGGCGCTTGGCTTTCTCGATCACCATCTCAGAAACAGCAACGTGACGGGTGGCAGGTTCATCAAAGGTCGAGGAAATCACCTCGCCCTTCACTGACCGCTGCATGTCGGTCACTTCTTCGGGTCGTTCGTCGATCAGCAGAACGATCAGATAGCATTCCGGGTGGTTCTTCTCGATCGAGCTGGCGATGTTTTGCAGCAGAACCGTCTTACCGGTGCGCGGCGGCGCCACAATCAGCGACCGCTGGCCTTTGCCGATAGGCGCGACAAGGTCGATGATCCGTGCGGAACGATCCTTAACGGTGGGATCATCCAGTTCCATTTTCAACCGTTCATCGGGATAAAGCGGCGTCAGGTTGTCAAAGTTGATCTTGTGGCGGGCACGTTCGGGATCTTCAAAGTTGATAAGTGTGACATTCACCAACCCGAAGTAACGTTCATTTTCTCTGGGCGCGATGATCACACCTTCGACCGTGTCACCGGTGCGCAAGCTATGCTGGCGGATCATATCCGGCGAAACATAGATGTCATCGGGCCCCGGAAGATAGTTCGCCTCGGGCGACCGCAGAAAACCGAACCCGTCCTGCAGAACCTCCAGCACACCATCGCCGGAAATTTCCCATCCCTCATCAGCGCGTTCCTTAAGGATCTGGAACATCATCTCGCCCTTACGCATGGTCGAGGCGTTTTCGATATCCAGTTCCTCGGCCATCGCCAGCAGGTCTTTGGGAGACTTGGCCTTCAGGTCGGCCAGATTCAGTTTTTCAATAGTCATGGGGGATAGTCCCTTGGCTGGCCCTGCCCTGTTTCAGGCATGCCGCGTGTCGATATTCATAGGGAAACAGCAAGGCCGGACGGCCAAGTTGACAAGCGGGATAAGGAAAGCCTGCGGTTAAGTCAACCGGGCTTAGGAAAACGGCCTGGCAATGACGGAAATCACGATCACCACCATCAGCAGCGTCGGCAGTTCATTCATCATCCGATAGGTGCGGCCGGTGCGCATATTCTGGCCATTGGCAAAATCCTTGCGCCGCAGTGCCAGCCAATGGTGAAACCACGTCATCCCCAACACAGCCGCCGCTTTGGTCCAAGGCCAGACATCGCCCCAGTAGACAACACCAGGTGTGAAAACCAGCGCAAGACCGAAAACCCAGGTCGAAACCATGGCCGGGTTCATGATCATTCTTAGCAGCTTGTATTCCATCGTTTGGAAAAGCTGGTCAGTCTCATTGCCCTGACCCACCTGCTCTGCATGGTAGACGTAAAGCCGTGGCAAGTAGAACAGCCCAGCCATCCAAGCCAGTACGGACATCACGTGCAAGCTTTTGGTCCAAGGATAGGCCGTAGCCAGAAAATCGCCGATCATGGGTCGCTCCGTTCTTTGCCCTCTTCAATAAATATATTTATTTAAAAGAAAAGATGATGTGGTTGTTGTACCGGGGATAACAGGGAAAACCTGGTTATCCGCAGGTCTTCACAAGGATTACCCACAGGTAACACGGAAAGATCCGGTGTTGAGGAAGGGGTTTGATAACGTATAATTATATGTTTTATATCAACACGTTACATATTTTCTTTCTGAGGATAACTTAGGGATAACAGCGGGACAGCACGACATATGGTCTGGCCATCCCCGCCCTTGTGTTGATCGTCTATCCCCGTGGACAACATCGGGGCAAAAGCGGGCTTATCCACGAACAACCCTTGGATCACCCGACAAGCCGCAGATATACAGATCCCATTCCCGGGCTTGGCCCCAGACTTGTTCATAGAGTTATCCCATGACGCAGATTATTCTGGCTTCTGCTTCCAATATCCGAAAAGCACTGTTGACCAAGGCAGGCGTACCGTTCACCGCCCTGCCAGCGCGCATTGATGAGGATGCCATCAAAGCCGCCCTGTTGGCCGAGGACGCAACCCCGCGCGATGTGGCCGATGCCCTGGCGGAATTCAAAGCCCGCAAGATTGGCGAAAAACACCCCGGCGCCACGGTGATCGGATCGGATCAGGTGTTGGAATTTCAGGGCGGGATTCTGTCCAAGCCCACCACGAAAGACGAAGCCGCCGAACAGTTACGGATGTTGCGCGGCAAGCAGCACAAGCTTTTGTCTGCCGTTGTCGTCTATTCCGGGACGGAACCGGTGTGGCGCTATGTTGGTCAAGTTCGCTTGCTGATGCGTGACATCAGCGATGATTACCTTGCCGCCTATCTGGATCGGAACTGGCCCGGCATCGGGGACAGCGTCGGTGGTTACAAACTGGAAGAAGAAGGCGCGCGGCTTTTCAGCCGTGTCGAAGGCGACTACTTTACCGTTCTGGGTCTGCCACTTCTGGAACTTATCGGGTTCCTGACCCAAAAGGGAGAGATCGAGGGATGATAGATAAGCTGTTGCTGGCCGGGGTTATCGGTGACCCGATCGCGCATAGCCGGTCACCACGATTGCATGGCCATTGGTTGTCGCGCTACGGAATCGACGGGCATTTCGTGCCGTTGCATGTTACGCGCGAACGCCTGCATGACACGCTGCGCCTACTGCCGGATCTGGGGTTCAAAGGCATCAATGTCACGATTCCACACAAGGAAACGGTCCTGCAGATTGCCGATTCCGTCACCGACCGGGCAGCGTTGATCGGGGCGGCGAATACGCTGACCTTTACCGCCAACGGAAAACTTCAGGCGGACAACACCGATGGTGTTGGTTTCATGGAAAATATCCGCCAGCACACGCCAGGCTGGTCTGCCGCTGAGGGGCCGGCGCTGGTGCTTGGCGCTGGCGGGGCGGCCCGGGCGGTTGTGTCGGCGCTGTTGTCCGATGGTTGCCCGCATGTGTTTCTGGTGAACCGTACCCGCGCCCGGGCCGAGGCGCTGCAGGATCATTTCGGCGCAAAGGTGCATGTCGCGGACTGGACGCGCATTCCAAACGTGCTTGATGAGGTCGCGCTGTTGGTGAACACAACCTCCCTCGGGATGGTGGGCAAACAGCCGCTTCATATCGATCTTGACCGCCTGAACCCACATACGGTGGTGAACGACATCGTCTATACGCCCCTGCGCACGGACCTGTTAGAGGAAGCCGCGGCACACGGATGCCATACGGTGGACGGCTTGGGGATGCTGCTGCACCAGGCCGCGCCAGGGTTTGAGCGCTGGTTTGGCGTAAAACCCGAGGTTGATGACGAACTGCGCGATGTGGTGCTGGCGGAATGAGCTATATTCTCGGCCTCACCGGCTCTATCGGGATGGGTAAATCCACGACTGCGGGTTTCTTTCGCGACGCGGGCGTGCCTGTGTGGGATGCGGATGCCGCCGTTCATCGGATTTATGCCAAGGGCGGCGCGGCGGTTGAGCCGATCAGTAAGATCTGTCCAGACGCAACCGCCATCGGCAAAGTGGACCGCAACGCGTTGAAAGCGTGGATCGCCCGGGATGATACCGCGTTGGCCCAATTGGAACAGATCGTTCACCCCTTGGTGGCTGCTGATCGGGCAGATTTCATCGCCGTCAATGCCGCTGCGCCGCTGATCGTTCTGGATATTCCCCTGCTGTTCGAAACCGGATCGGCATCCAATATGGATGGTGTTCTGGTCGTGTCCGTCGATGCCAAGGAACAGCGCCGCCGCGTGTTGGACCGGGCCACCATGACGGAAGCGATGTTCGTGTCGATCCTTGCCCGTCAGACGCCCGATGCCGAAAAACGTGCCCGCGCGGATTTCGTGATTGAGACTTATGATCTGGACAGCACCCGTGCGGACGTGATGAAACTGATCGAACAGCTGACCGGGGAACACCATGCGTGAGATTGTGCTCGACACTGAAACCACCGGATTCGACCCTGAATCTGGGGATCGGATCGTCGAGATCGGGGCGATCGAGCTGTATAATCACCTGCCAACCGGTGAAACATTTCACGTTTACATAAATCCCGAACGGTCCATGCCGGACGAAGCATTTGGCGTGCACGGCATTGGCCCCGACCTGCTGGTGTCCGGCCCGCGCGGCCCGAACCCCGGTGAAGTCACGTTGAAGGACAAGCCCTTGTTTTCAGCGGTTGGGCAAAATTTTCTCGACTTTGTGGGTATGGATTCCAAACTGGTCATCCACAATGCCAGCTTTGACATGAAGTTCTTGAATGCAGAACTTCGTTGGCTGAGCTTACCACAAATCCCGTGGGAACGGGCCGTCGATACACTGGCCATCGCGCGCAAGAAATTTCCCGGCTCTCCCGCTTCGCTCGATGCGCTGTGCCGCCGCTTTGGAATCGACAATTCCTCGCGTACGCTGCACGGGGCGTTGCTTGATTCTGAAATCCTGGCAGAGGTCTATCTGGAACTGATCGGCGGCCGGCAGCCTGACTTTGTGCTGGCTGCGCGTGCGGAAACCAATTCCAGTGGCCAACCGGCCGAGTCATGGCGCCCGAAACCCCGACCCAACCAACTGCCCGCCCGGATCACCCAAGAAGAAGCCGCCGCCCACGCATCCTTTGTCGAGGAGATGGGCGACGGCGCTGTTTGGAAGACGTTCGGCTGATCAGGCGTCTGCGTGCGGCTTGGATTGCGCAACGCGCGCCAGCTGATTGCGATAGATTTGCACGAAATCCATGTTGTCCAGATTCAGCGGGGGGAATCCGCCATCGCGCGTCACATCCGATACGATGCGGCGGATAAAGGGGAACAGCATACGTGGGCATTCGATATGCAGGAACGGGTGCAGCTGCTGTTCATTTACGTTCTCGATCTGGAAGATGCCGGCATAGTCCAGTTCGATCAGGAAAATCTGCGCGCTATCTTCCTTGGTCTTGCTGTCGATCTTCAGTTTAACGACGACATCATATTGATTATCCGCCGCGCGCTTGCGCGCCTCAACACCGACCTGAAGCTGAATTTCAGGCTGGGTGGTGCCTTGCACAGCTTTTTGTGCGGCGATGTTTTCGAACGACATGTCGCGGATGAATTGCGCAAGAACCTGCATCTTGGGCAGGACAGGCGCCTGAGCGGCGCCCTCGGGGGCTTGCGTCCCGTTTTCTTCGGCCATTGGGGTCTCCGGGGTTATATGGTTGGTCGCGGTTTATCAGGTCAATCCGACCGCCTCAATGCCGAGTCCAGCCAGAAGGGCCGTTTCGCGGCGGGTTCTCGTCCACCTCATATTCGCCTTCGATAATCACATCGGGGCCATGGCGTGTCTGGGTCCATTGCTGTTGCCCTGCGACGACCGACTCCACCTTGATCCGCTTGCGCAGCAGGCGAAGGACCAGATTGCGAAACCCCGGTACCAACAGCGCAAATCCAAGCACATCGGTGAAGAACCCTGGTGTCAGCAATAGCGCCCCAGAGAACAAGATCATTGCACCATGGGCCAAAGGTTCCGTTGGATCGGTCAAATCATTGAAACTATTGCGAAGATTGGCCATTGCCTGCGCACCCTGAGACCGAACCAGAATCGAGCCCAGAACAGCCGTCAGCACGACAATTCCAAGCGTCGGCCACAGGCCAATCAGCCCACCAACCTGAACAAACAGGGCGATTTCAATCAGCGGTACGCCGATAAACAGGAAAAACAGCCACATCTTGCGTCCTTTCTTGGGTCAGGGCGGGTGTTGCCACATGGACTTGACCGGCGCCCGTGCCTACATATGTGCCATCGGTCTGAAACTTTTAACCCCAACTGTCCTGAAAGAGGTTCCGAGATGAGCGCATCCCTTCTGCAACTGCTGGTGTTGGCCGGGATTGCGATTTTCCTGATCCTGAAGCTGCGCAGCGTTCTGGGCACACGGGACGGTTACGAAAACCCGCCGATGGAAGCACCGACGCGACGCAGCCCCGCACGCCGCGATTTTGAGGTGATCGAGGGCGGCCCCGACCGCGATATCACCGACCATGTCGATGATGGCACCGATGCTGCCAAGGCGCTGGCCGCAATGAAGATGGCGGAACCGGGGTTCTCGGTGTCGGAATTTCTGCAAGGCGCCCGTGGCGCCTATGAGATGATCCTGATGGCCTTTGAAAATGGCGATGTCGAAGGGCTGCGTCCGTTTCTGGCCAGCGACGTTATGGAAACCTTTGAAGAGGTGATCCGTCAGCGTGAAGCGCAGGGCCTGTCCATTGACGCAAGCTTTGTCGGTATGCGGGAACTGGCGTTGCAGGACGCAAGCTTTGACCGGTCCGACAATATGGCCGAAGTGACCGTCCGTTTCGTGGGCGAGCTGACCTCTGCCGTGCGCAATGCGGCTGGTGAGGTGGTTGAAGGCGACCCCAACGCGATCAAGCGCCAGCGCGATGTCTGGACCTTTGGCCGCAAGATGGGCAGTTCCGATCCGAACTGGGTTCTGGTCGCAACCGGCGGGTGACCCCCGATGCGCGGCGGGCTTTTTTCTCTGGTCTTGTCCGCCGCGACCCTGTTTTGTGCCCCCGTCATGGCACAACAAAACACGCAGATACTCAGTTTCAATGACCTCGACGGATGGGCAGAGGATGACCATCAGGCGGCGCTGACGGTCTTTTTGAACACCTGTCCCGACATGGATGACGGCGAATGGCTGCGCCTTTGCGCCGTGGCGCAGCAACACCCCAATGCCCGCACTTTTTTTGAGCTGTTCTTCCGCCCCGTCCTGATCGGTGGCGATGAACCGGCGTTGTTTACAGGGTATTTTGAGCCGGAACTGCACGGCTCGCTCACCCGAACCTCCCGCTATCGCTTCCCGGTTTATCGGATGCCGCCAGATGTGCAGGAACCCTGGCATACCCGCCGCGAGATTGAACAGGACGGGTTGCTAGAGGGTCAGGGGCTGGAAATTGCCTGGGTCGATGACGCGGTAGAGCTGTTCTTTCTGCAAATCCAGGGGTCCGGTCGTATCCGCCTGCCTGATGGCCGGGTGATCCGTGTGGGCTATGCTGGGCGAAATGGGCATGAATATCGGTCGATCGGACAGGAACTGATCCGCCGCGGCGTCTATCAGCCGCATCAGGTATCCGCGCAGGTGATTGGGTCATGGGTTCGGCGTAACCCCACGGCTGGGCGTGAATTGCTGTATCACAACCCGTCTTACGTGTTCTTCCGGGTGATCCGCACGCGCAACGCCGATGATGGGCCGCTCGGCGCAATGAACCGGTCCATTACGCCCATGCGGTCGATTGCCGTCGATCCGCGCTTCACCCCGCTGGGCGCGCCGGTTTGGATTGAGAAAGATGGTGAAAGCCCGCTGCGCCGTCTGATGATCGCGCAAGATACCGGGTCTGCCATCCAAGGCGCGCAGCGGGCAGATGTGTTCTATGGCTTTGGCGATGATGCCGGGCTGGAGGCAGGTCGCATTCGCGACCCTGGCCGGATGATCGTGCTGATGCCGATCGAGCTGGCCAATCTGATGGTCCCGGACGTCTGAGATGGCGCGAAGAAGACCCAAAACCCTCAGCGCGGAAGACCGCCAGCTATGGTCCGCTGTCACGCGGACCGTCACAGCCGCACGACCCGAAAAGCCAAAGCCAGATCACCCCTCTGCCACCGACCCGCATCATCACCCCAAACCAAAGCACAAACAAAGCTTTGAGGTGACGGATTTCCGCATTGGCGAAACGGCAACGACCGCCCTGCCGGGCAGTCAGCTTGCACCTTCGGTGTCGGAAAGATTAGCCCATGCACCGGTCCGGATGGATCACGGCACGCATCGGAAGATGCTGCGCGGCAAGCTAAAGCCCGAGGCGCGGATCGACCTGCACGGGATGACCCTGGCGCAGGCGCATCCGGTTCTGACGCGGTTCATCCTTGATGCCCATGATGATGGGCTGCGCCTGGTTCTGGTGATCACCGGTAAAGGTAAGGATAGGGACGACCCCGGTCCCATCCCGATCCGGCGTGGGGTGCTGAAACATCAGGTTCCCAACTGGCTGCATATGCCGCCGCTCGGTCGCGTGGTTCTGGATATCCGAGAGGCACATATCCGCCATGGCGGCACCGGGGCCTATTACGTCTATCTACGTCGCACCCGGTAGATTGCGGGTGGCGGTCGACACCCCGGCCCATATCAGGCCGGACGCCAGCAGGAACCAAGCCGCGATCCCCAGCATTTGATCGGGGAAAGGAATGCCCCGGTCGATCAACACGCCAGAAATCGCGGGGCCAATGGCGGATCCAAGCACCATGGCCGCCGTAGCAATGGATTTGATGCCACCGATATGGCGGGTGCCGTAGAATTCTGCCCAGAAGGCAGACGGCAGGGTAGAGTTTGCGCCTGTCGTCATGGCCATCAAGGCAAAGGCCAACGCGGCCCCCCACAGGGAATCGGCACTGGCCATCACCGCAAAGCTGATCGCGATGGGGATCTGATAATAGGGCATCAGCCGGCGCGTACCGAAGCGGTCCAGCGCCCAACCGGCCAGCATCATGAACAGCGTTGAAATGACCGTGTAGACAGGGAAGAGCGCAACGAAGCCCACATGGCTCCAGCCTTTGACATCGGCCAGATGCACCTGTTGGAAAAACAATGCGGTGACGAAGGCCGAAGGCCCGAGGATTGAGGGCAGGACAAACCAGAACAGCGGGTGGCGCAGCATATCGCCCCGTGTCCAGTGGCGCCCGTCCATCCCGCTTGATGCGTTCCCCTCTGACAGTGATTGCGGGGTTCGTTCCTGCCGTAACAGGCGTTGCATCACCGGCAGCATCAGCAGAACGAACAGCCCTGACAGGACCCACAGATAGTGCCAGTCGATCACGGTCATCGCGGCCACGAACAGAACCGGCAAAATCGCCTCGCCCATGGCAAAGCCGGTGGCTGAGATTGCCAGTGCCTTGCCGCGCGTGGCCACGAACCAGCGCGCCATGGCAACAGCGGCGATATGGGTGGTCATGCCCTGCCCGGTGAATCGCAACAGGAAGATGGACAGCGGCAAAAGCGCCGCGAAAGGGTTCAGCGCCATGAATAGGCAGGCAAAGGCCAGCCCTGCGAATACGATGGCGCCAAGAACGCGCACCCGCAACCGGTCGGTCAACACCCCGGACCAGACCATGACGACGGCCGATGCAGTGGTGCCTGCGGAATAGATCAGCCCCCAATCCCCGTCTGACAGGGAAAAGGTGGCCATGATCTCACCTGCGAAGATCGAGATAAAAAAGGTCTGTCCAAAACTGGAAGTAAAGCTCAGTAAGACTCCCGCCAGCAAAAACGCCGCGTTGCTACGCAGAAAAGCGAGCGTCGCCGTCATTGGCTGATGGGGGTTAGCAAGACCTGTGTCGCGTTTCGGACCGTCAGGATCGTACCAGACCACAGCCCCACAGGAATTTCCGCCTGCCTCTGACCGAATGCCGGCAACCCGCGAAAGAGATTGATCAAAGAGGGTGAGGTCGCAACGGTTGAATGATTGGCCCAATCCCCGGCACCGGACTGGAACGCTGTGACATCAACCAGAACAATGTCAAACTCGGCCACGTCTTCCGGTTCACCGATATTGCCAAGCCGATTCTGCCGCCCGGTAATGCCCGCTGACAGGCGCAACGCCCGGTCGTTGGAAGATGTGAACACAACGAAAGGCTGCGGCAGGGGGTCGACCACGCGGGCCTGACTTTGGAACACTTCAATGTCGATATCAGGGGAAATCAGAACAACCCCGGACAGGGAACTCAGAACCGCGTCATCGCCGGATATTCGGATCTGGCGCAGGGTTTCCATGGTGATATGGCCACCAAGCGAATGCCCGACCAGCAGGATGCGCCGCGCCCCGGCGGTGTGTAGATCGCGTAGAAACGCCTCCAACGCATCGCGGGAAAAAGCGGCGCTTTCCCGGTCGAAGACATAGCCAAAGGGCGTACCGGCACTTGGCCAGGCAAAATGGGCGGTCAGGCCCGGGGCGTCATAGTCATGCGCCATTTGGGCGATGCGGAACAAACCAGAAGCAAAGTTGTTGTTGTATCCATGAACGAAAACAACGACCTCTCGATCCTCGGGCGGCAGCGCCTGCAAGGCCGTGCGAATATCGGTGCGAAATGCACTGGAACTGGAATAGCGCCCGGCATCTGTCACTACGAAATCGGTCTGCGGGTCAGGCATCGGGCCTTGTGGCCAGGATACTTCGCCAACCTCGCGTTGCGGCGGGATTGAGACGTCGAAGCGCGCGTATTCCACCTCGCTCTCGCGGCCGGCGGAATAGTGCTGATCCTCAAAGGCACGGTTGGTGGCGACAAAAACCGTGCGAATACCTGCATCCGGTAGGGCGCGGGTGACTATGGCAATGTTGGGCGGGGTTCCGCAGGCGGCTGTTACGAACAGAAGCGCGAAGATCAGGAAACGAGTCACAGGACAGGACCGGATAAAAGGACGTTCGTTGTGCTATAGCACGTAGCGCCCCAGATCGGCAGAGCGCATCAGCTCGCCCAGATTCTTTTCCACGAATGCGGCATCTACGACAACAGCTTCGCCGGGGCGGTCAGGTGCAGTAAAGCTCAGCTCCTCGAACACCCGTTCCATCACCGTGTAAAGCCGCCGCGCGCCGATGTTTTCGACGCTGCTGTTCACCTCGGCCGCGATACCCGCCAGCGCCTTGATCCCGTCCTCGGTAAAGCTGACGGTCACCTCTTCCGTGGCCATTAGGGCGGTATATTGCAGGGTCAGGGCGTTGTCCGTTTCGGTCAGGATGCGCACAAAGTCATCCTCTGTCAGTGGTCGCAGTTCCACCCGGATGGGCAGGCGCCCCTGCAGTTCCGGCAGCAGGTCGGACGGTTTGGCAATGTGGAACGCACCCGAAGCAATGAACAGGATGTGGTCAGTTTTAACCGGCCCGTGCTTGGTGCTGACCGTGGTGCCTTCGATCAGCGGCAGCAGGTCACGCTGCACACCTTCACGCGAGACATCTGCGCCGCGCGCGTCCGACCGGGCGGAAACCTTGTCGATCTCATCAATGAAGACGATACCGTTCTGTTCGACCGCACGCACGGCTTCGCGCGTGACGGTCTCGGCATCCAGCAGTTTGTCGGCCTCTTCATCAATCAGCACTTCATAGCTGGCGGCAACCGACAGTCGCCGTTTCACCGTGCGACCGCCCATGGCTTTGCCAAACAGGTCGCCCAGGTTCATCATGCCGCCGCCCATTCCGCCGGGCTGGCCGGGAATTTCGAACATCCCGCCCATGGGGTTGGAGGTATCGGCGATCTCCAGTTCGATCATCTTGTCGTCCAACTCACCCGAGCGGAGCTTTTTGCGGAACATCTCGCGCGTCTGTTCGCGGGCATCGGTTCCGGCCAGCGCCTCGATCACCCGTTCCTCAGCCGCGTTATGGGCGCCTGCCTTGACCTCTTCGCGCATATGTTCGCGCACCATGATCTGTGCGGCATCCACCAGATCGCGAATAATCTGTTCCACGTCGCGGCCCACATAGCCCACTTCGGTGAACTTCGTGGCTTCAACCTTGATGAACGGCGCACGGGCCAGCTTGGCCAGACGGCGACTGATCTCGGTTTTACCGACGCCCGTGGGTCCGATCATCAGGATGTTCTTCGGATAGACTTCGTCCCGCAGATCATCGCCCAGTTGCTTGCGCCGCCACCGGTTGCGCAGGGCCACGGCCACGGCGCGCTTGGCGTCCTTTTGGCCGATGATGAAACGATCCAGCTCGGAAACGATTTCACGGGGGGTCAGGTCGGTCACGATGCGGGCTCCTCAGCGGTCAGCAGTTCCCAGGGGGGAAGGCGGGTTTTGCCGGGAAAGCCCGGCAGCATGTTCATGATGGCGCGGCGGATGGTTTCCCATTGCGCGCCAAGAAAGATCAGCACCAGCCCAAGCAACAAGATTGGCAGAAAGGCCGCGCCTTCCATGACCGTGAAGGCCAGCGCCACGATATAGCCGACACCCGATACCAGGAAGGACCGGCGGTCGATGGTGATGGCAAAGATCGCCATGGCCAGAACGAACACGATCAGCACCAGCTGTGCGGTGATCGTGCCGATATCCAACAGGGTCAGGGACACGGTGTTAACGATGGCAGGCGCGGCAATCACGTGCAGCCAGAACCCGCTGGCCGCACGACGGGTGATGCGGTGCGGGTCGCTCATGTCAAAGCTCATGGCGGCGATGAGGCCGACCAGGCCAAGGACGATGGTCAACACGGCAAATGGCCCTTCTGCAGATAGCAGAAACAGGTCACGCGGGGTTTCCGGCAGGCTGCCACCGATGCTGACCACCCCGAAACAGGTGGCAAAGACGCCAAGTGCGATCAGCGCCATGGCAAAGGGGATGCGGAAGGCCCAGTAGTAAACACAAAGAAGCGCGGTCGCGATTCCGGCCGACAGGGTCAGTGTGACCGGGAACTCTCCGCGCATCATCCAGCCGAATCCCATGCCGAACTGAGAGGCGGCGACCCCGAAGAAAATGGCCAGCGCGATCGAAGGCGCAACCATACGCCGTTTCAGGGTGAAATATTGGGTCAGGAACACGATAGCGACCAGCGTCAGGGCAGCAAAGACCATTGTCCTTAGAAACCCGATGCCGGACATTTCAAACAGGTTTAGGCCTGTCAGCCCGAACCAGCCCATAAACAGGATGGACAGGCCGACGACGATGAAGATCTCGTTGAACCCTTTGAACAGCTCGAACGGTTCATCAAGTCCCGAGATATGTTCCCGCACCCCGCGCCGCGCATCGGACAGGGCAATCAGCGAGGCCGCCTGAGCCTCGGAGATCATGCCCGCACCAACCGCAGCGCGCACATCGTCTTTCGTCAGGTGGGTCATGCGGCTCTCGGTGCTGATACGTCTTGCAGAACCTAGTCATCTGACGCCCGGACACAAGATGCTCACGGAACTTCACTGACACGTATGACCCCTAGTGCGAACGATCGGCGGACATAAGTGGGCAGGATCACAGAGCGAAGGGAGTTTTCCGTGATGACAAAAACAATCTCCAAACTGGCTGCCCTCGGCGTGGCCCTTGGTATGGCATTTTCGGCCCTGCCCGCGCTGGCGGATGTGTCCGGCAACTTCGAAGGCCGGTCGAACCATGTGACTGGCGGGACCGCCTCTATCGTGGAAGATGGCGGGACTTACTACGTTGTTCTGGGCGCGGATTTCTCGCTCGACAACGGTCCTGACCCGCGCGTTGCCCTTGGCAATGACGGGTATGACGCGTCGACCCAATTGGGGGCGCTGATCTCGCTGAATGGCGAACAGCGCTATGCAATTCCTGCAAGCATTGATGTCAGCAACTACGATCAGGTTTGGATCTGGTGCGAAGCCGCCAGCGTTCCCCTGGGTGTGGCAGAGCTGAACTAACAGCGGCACACCATTCGCGCCCGACCGGGGTTTTCAGCCGGTTGGGCACGTCTTCTCCCTTTGCGCTTAGGTCTGGTCGCTTGCCAGGCGTTCCACCGTCAGGTTGCCATTGGTGTAGACGCAGATATCGGCGGCAATGGCCATGGCGCGGCGGGCGATATCCTCGGCCCCCATGTCGCTGTCGATCATCGCGCGGGCGGCGGCCAGCGCATAGTTTCCGCCCGACCCAATGGCCGCGATCCCGTGTTCGGGTTCCAGCACGTCGCCTGCGCCAGTG
>Ga0213841_1000424_pt1 | contig 51906 bp, 43 predicted proteins | sample SWPATP23_FD_160125 | JGI IMG/M metagenome (GOLD analysis project Ga0213841, IMG submission 160125) | Coastal seawater microbial communities from Marineland, Florida, United States - SWPA TP2 #3 | ecosystem: Environmental > Aquatic > Marine > Coastal | place: USA: Florida | collected 2016-08-14
ACAAATGCGATTACAGAAGGAGTTGTTCTTTTTCCTTCGGCATTAGGGATTACGGTAGGCTCGCTTCCTTCCATTACCGAAACACACGAGTTCGTTGTCCCTAAGTCGATTCCAATTATTTTGCTCATAGCGTTATTGTATAAATTATAATGTTATTTCAGGTTTTAAATCGATAACACTATGACAATCATTGTGCCATCGCTCGGAATATGACACCCTGTCAGTTTGATAGTCTGGGCAATGCCCCTGTAGTGTGCTTCGCTCTACTACAGGGGGCCCGGGCTTTCGCCCATACACGGTATTTGGCTCAATCCCTATTGCAGGTAAATACGGAAATTTTTACTTTTTTACAGTATTATCCTTCGCAGTTCACAACTCACAACTCCCAAATCACAATTATCAAATAATAAATAATGATCAATGATCAAACCATTGGTTATTGGAATTTATTTGAAATTTGGTGCTTGGAATTTGGAATTTATTTGAGATTTGGTACTTGGAAGTTGGAATTTATTTGAAAATTGGTGCTTATTATTTGAATATTTAGATTCTTCTCACCATTCACCATTCACCACTCACTTCTAACTACTTTTTACTATCTTCGGGCATGCTATCAAACCTCAGGAAAAGCATACTTAATTTTGTGAATGGCCCTAAGGAATACCCTGTACTCGCAGGCATCGCCGCGGGCCTGTATCCGCTACTCAATACCTACGACGCCAACTTCAACCTAATTAATTCCTGGGAACAGTTTGCATTTCATTTTGGGACTTTCGTGCTGCTGCCTGTACTACTATTTCCTCTTGTACTGTGGTCTCTAAAAAAGATCGGTTTATTTCCCAAATTGCATAAATATGCCCTTTCGGTGATGAATTTCTGCGTCTTTGCCGGGCTTATCGTGATCATTACAGAGGGGTCTAAAAAAGAATTCTTCCTCATGGTTGTGCTTGTTGCGGGCTTGCTAGGGGCTTTATTGCATAAACACCTTAAAAAGGTGATCGTACTGCAGTTCATCCTGGCAATCACAGTATTATTCACCCTAGTTCCCTTTTTAGCTCGTTATATAAATTACGATACCGCCTGGATGGAGCAACCCGATGCCATCGAAGAAGTGACATTTCAGAAACAACCCAATGTATACTTTATTCAACCGGACGGCTACGTGAATTTCGGCAATCTTTCGGAAGCACCATACAATTATAACAACAGCGATCTAGAGTCATTCCTTTCAGAAAAAAATTTCAAGACCTATGATCAATTCCGAAGCAATTACCCCAATACGGTAACTTCCAACAGTTCGCTGCTAACAATGAAACATCATTATTTCAGCAATCCGCAGAAGACCGGAAAAACCCCTTCGAAATACCGCTCGGTGATCACAGGAGATAATGCTGTGGTTTCCGTTTTCAATAACAATGGGTACAACACACATTTGCTATTAGAGACGCCCTATCTGGTACTCAATCGGCCAAAAATGGCATTCGATCATTGTAATATCGGTTATGATGAGATCCCGTTATTATCGAGAGGCTTCGACCTTAAAAAGGACCTAGCTGCAGATCTTGAAAAAATACTTGATGATGAAAATTCGGGTAAGCGATTTGTTTTTGTGGAGAAGATCGCACCGGCACATGTGCAGTTCAGGCAGGCGGCCTCCCTGGGCATGGAAAAAGAGCGGGAGTTGTACTTGGAAAGACTGGAGGAAGCCAATGAATGGCTAAAAGAAGTGGTGGGGCTAATCACCGCCCGGGACCCGGAAGCGCTTATCGTTATTGCCGCCGATCACGGTGGTTATGTTGGTTATGAGTACGGTTTCCAGAGTAGAACACGTTCTAATGATAAAGTACTGCTTAATTCGGTGTTCAGTGCTGTATTGGCGATCAGGTGGCCTAATGGGCAAGCCCCGGAATACGACACCAAATTCCGTTCAAGCGTAAACCTCTTCCGGATACTATTTAGCTACCTGAGTGAAGACTCAAAATACCTGGAGCAACTTCAGAACGACGGCAGCTACCTCGAGATCTATGAAGGAGCCCCTTTCGGGGTTTATAAAGTATTGGATCAACAAGGAGAAGTTGTTTTTGAGGAAATTCAATAAGTTTTTCTACTCACTACTCATAAATCACAAATCACAATTTTCAAATAACAAATAATGATTCAATATTCAATTTTCAAACCTTTGGATATTGGAATTTATTTGAGATTTGGTGCTTGTTATTTGATTATTCAATTTTTGTCACAAGTTCCTCTTGTATAAAATAGGCTTCTATTCACTTCTCACGATATGAAATTTAGTTCCGGCATAGCCGGAAAACTCCTCTTCGTTAGTATAGGTGAACAAAAGCTCCGAGATTCAGGAGCGAAGCGACGCGGAGTTTTGGAACCGGTTTCAAAACGCGAAAGCCGTTTTGAAAATACCTTAGAAGAGGCCTCCTTTTTACTCCTTTTTTTGGAGGGGCAAAAAAAAGGAAAAGAACAAAGATGATAGTTGCTATCGTTCTATTAACCACTCACCACTCACCATTCTCAAATCACAATTTTCAAAAAACAAATAATGATCAATATTCAATATTCAAACCTTTGGTTATTGGAATTTATTTGAATTTTGGTGCTTGTTATCTGTTATTTCTATCATCTAACTACTAACTAAAAAAAATTATCAACAACCCATACAACTTTTGGAATAATTCCATATATTTGGAATAATTCCAAGATGTTTATAAATACACATACATATTATAGTCTTCGATATGGCACTTTAGCCATCAAGGAACTGCTCCAACTGGCGCAGGATCACGGTATTAAAACCCTGGCTGTGACCGATATCAATACCACTTCAGCCTGCCTGGACATCGTGCGCGTGGCACCTGAATTCGGGATTCGTCCGGTGGTAGGTGTAGATTTCCGGAACAGTGCCCGGCAACAGTTCATTATGCTGGCAAGAAACAATGAAGGTTTTCTTAATATCAATCGGTACCTGTCGGGTTTCCTTCACAATGATGAAATTATTCCCGATCGCGCCGATGTACTCCCACATACCTTTGTTATTTATCCCTTCGGAAGCTATAAAGGAGATAAGCTATTAGAACATGAATATATAGGGGTTCGGAAGGAGGATCTTAACCGACTCAAATTCTCATCCTTGAAAAAGCGGCCGGAGAAGCTGTTGGTATTACAAACTGTTACCTACAACAGTAAAAAAGGCTTTAATACTCACCGGTTGCTAAGGGCCATCGATAATAACACCCTGCTTAGTAAGCTACCTCTTTCGGAACAAGGCAACGAATACGACCAACTCTGCTCTGAAGAAAGCCTGAAGGAGGCCTTTGCCGAATTCCCCGAGCTGATAGAAAACACAGAGAACCTGCTTGAGTCCTGCCGTATCGAATTCGATTTCACAAAAGAGACCCCCAACAATCAGAATTCGTATACCAACAACGAGGCCCTCGATTACAAGCTGCTGAAAAAGCTCACCTACGAAGGCCTGCCCTATCGTTACGAAACCCCTACCGATGCTATCCTGGACCGCATAAAAAAAGAGCTGGATATCATCAAAGAGAAAGGCTTTGTATCCTATTTCCTCATCAACTGGAAGATATTGAAATATGCCCGTAGCAAAGGTTATTTCTACGTAGGTCGCGGTAGTGGTGCCAACAGCATTGTTGCTTACCTGCTGCGCATCACCGATGTAGACCCGATAGAGCTCGATCTGTATTTCGAGCGATTCATCAATCTCTATCGTAAGAATCCGCCCGATTTCGATATCGATTTCTCCTGGGCAGACCGGGATGATATTACAGAGTTCATGTTCAGAAGGTTCAAGAATACTGCCCTGCTAACAGTTTACAACACCTTTAAACACAAAGCTTCCATCCGCGAATTAGGAAAGGTTTTCGGACTCCCGAAGGAAGAACTGGACAAGCTCTCTAAAGGCGAATACGATTTCCGCAGGCTGGATAAACTTTCGCAACTGGTGGTGATGTACAGCAAACGCATACAGGGGTTCCCAAATTACCTGGGGATACATGCAGGTGGTATTCTTATTTCCGAAAAGCCCATCCACTATTATACCGCCACCTTCATGCCCCCAAAGGGATTCCCAACCACCCAGTTCGATATGGTGGTCGCCGAAGATATAGGCCTGTATAAGTTCGATATTTTAAGTCAGCGAGGCCTCGCAAAAATAAAGGATACGGTAGAGATCGTGAAATATAACCAACCCACCCTCCCGCCTATCGATATACACGACATTAAAAGATTTAAGGAAGACGAACGCATTAAGTATATGCTTAGCAATGCAAAAGCTATTGGCTGTTTTTACGTGGAGTCACCAGCCATGAGGATGCTACTTAAAAAACTCCAGGTAGACAACTACCTGGGGTTGGTGGCAGCCAGTTCGGTGATTCGGCCGGGGGTTTCCCAGTCGGGAATGATGCGGGAATATATCCTTCGGTATCGTTTCCCCGAAAGACGAAAAGAAGCCCACCCGGTAATGATGGATATCATGCCCGAAACCTACGGAGTGATGGTCTACCAGGAGGATGTGATCAAGGTGGCGCACTATTTTGGAGGGCTCACCCTGGGGGAAGCCGATATGCTGCGCAGGGGAATGTCCGGGAAGTTTCGCTCCCGGGAAGAGTTCCTTAAAGTGAAAGACCGTTTTTTCGATAATTGTAAGGCTTCCGGAAAACCAGACGATCTCACCAGCGAGATCTGGCGACAGATAGAGAGTTTTGCTGGCTATGCCTTCGCCAAGGGGCACTCGGCCTCCTATGCCGTGGAGAGTTACCAAAGCCTGTTCTTAAAAGCCTATTACCCCTTAGAATATATGGTCGCCACCGTGAATAATGGCGGTGGATTTTACAGACCCGAACTATACGTACACGAAGCCCGTATGCACGGCGCCAGGATCCTGGCACCCTGTGTGAATTACAGTCGGGCGGAAACGGTGATCCAGGGAAAGGACATCTACCTGGGATTTATGTTCCTCCATCAATTGGAAAGCAGAGTGATAAAAAAGATCCTCGAGAAAAGATCGAAAGAAGGCTATTTCATGAGCCTGGACGATTTTCTGGATAGGGTCCCGATCTCTATGGAACAGATCTCAATTTTAATAAAGATCGATGCCTTTCGGTTTACAAAAAGAAACAAGCGTGAACTTTTATGGGAAGCACATATGAAAATTAACAAGACAACATTCGACGAGAACATTCAAACTCTTTTCAAGACAGAAAAGATTAGTTTTAAAACCCCCGAACTCCCCAGTACACAACTGGAAGAAGCTTTTGATGAGATGGAACTTATAGGGTTTCCCCTGTCCGATCCGTTCAAACTGCTACTGGCTCCATCCCGGAGTAAGATGCGAGCAAAACACCTCCCGGACTACGTGGGAAAGATCATTACCATCGAGGGCTATCTGGTAACGGTGAAGAATACTGCTACCTCGAACGGGAAACGGATGCACTTCGGAACCTTCCTCGACAGAGACGGTGATTTTATAGACACCGTACATTTTCCTCCGGTCGCAGCACAATATCGCTTTCGCGGAAAAGGTATCTATGGGATCACAGGAAAAGTGATGGAAGAATTCGACTGTATCACGATCGAGGTAACCAAGATGGTACGCTACCCCATTATCGAAGATCCGCGCTATGCAGATAACGACACCCGGGTAAGGGTGCACTCGAAACGGTATAAGAATAAGGCGTAAGAGTCTAGCTTAATTGTCAGTTCGAGTGATCCGCCAAAGGCGGATTGTATCGAGAACCGAGTGATCCGCCAAAGGCGGATTGTATCGAGAACTGAGTGATCCGCCAAAGGCGGATTGTATCGAGAACCGAATAAAAAAGTGATGAAAGTTTATTTTGTTTACATATTGAAATGTTCCGATGGGACTTTCTATACCGGCTATACCAACGACCTGCTTAAGCGTCTTGGAGAACATTCACTTGGAAGATATTCAGATAGTTATACATATACTCGAAGGCCCATACAACTTGTGTTCTATTTGGAGTTCACAAATCCTTCCATAGCAATTGAAACCGAAAAGCAAATAAAGAATTGGTCGCAAGCAAAAAAAGTAGCTCTTATAAATGGAGAATTTGACAAACTCCCCAATCTCGCAAAAAAAAGATTCTAATTAACCACTTATCAAAGCTTAGCTAAGTTAAGATATCGAGAAACCCTCGTCAGTTCGAGTGATCCGCCTTAAGCGGATTGTATCGAGAACTGAGTGATCCGCCTTAGGCGGATTGTATTGAGAACTCGGCCACTTCTCGATACATTCTTATCCGCTTCGCTACTAAGAACACTCGAAGTGACAAAGAAAAATGATCAACACCCGTAACATAGTCCACATGGACCTCGACACTTTCTTCGTATCCTGTGAGCGCTTACTCGACAGCCGGCTGGAAGGGAAACCCGTACTTATTGGCGGAACCAGCGATCGCGGGGTAGTAGCCTCCTGTAGCTACGAAGCACGCGCGTTCGGGATCCACTCTGCCATGCCTATGCGCCTGGCAAAACAGCTCTGTCCCGAAGCTATTGTGCTTAGAGGGAATTCGGGTATTTACAGTAAGTTCTCCAATGCCGTGACCGATGTGATCAAAGAGAGTGTCCCTATCTACGAAAAAACTTCCGTAGACGAATTTTATATCGATCTCAGCGGGATGGATAAATTCTTCGGCTGCCATAAACTGGCTTCCGAAATCAGGAAACGCATCATCAAAGAAACCGGACTCCCCATCTCTTTTGGCCTTTCGATCAATAAAACGGTTTCCAAGATCGCAACCGGGGAAGCCAAACCCAACAACCAACTGCATATAGTTCAGGGACATGAAAAACCATTCCTCTCTCCGCTTTCGGTGAGCAAGATCCCCATGGTTGGTAAGGTAACGTACCGTCAACTCTGCGACCTGGGTATTAAACGTATCCAAACCATACAGGAAATGCCCGTAGAAATGATGTCGAAAGTGTTTGGGAAGAACGGCCGGGTGATATGGAAAAAAGCCAACGGTATTGATAACAGCCCGGTGGTACAATACAGTGAACGCAAATCTATTTCCACCGAACGTACCTTCGATCGCGATACCACCGATGTAAAAAAACTGGAAAGTATTATCGTTGCCATGGCCGAAAACCTGATCTACCAGCTACGCCGTGGCAACAAGCTCACTGCCTGCGTGACCTTCAAGATCCGCTATTCCGACTTCCAGACTTATACTCAGCAAAAGCGAATTCCCTACAGTTCGGCAGACCACAAGATACTTCCTGTAGTTATGGAACTATACAAAAACCTGTACCAGCGAAGGTTATTAGTACGCCTGGTAGGGGTTCGGTTTAGCCACCTGGTAGAAGGCGGCCAGCAGATCGACCTGTTCGAAGACAATGAAAAGATCATCAATCTGTACCAGGCAATGGACCGAATGCGCGAACGCTACGGCGACAGGGCCGTGATAAAAGCGGCAGGCATGGGCGCCAAAAGTATTAGCCGCTGGAATCCCTTTACCGGAGAGCCTCCTCCACTACTGGCTAACAGAAGACAATAATTTGTGAAAAATGAGGAATAGTCTTCTATATTTGCGGTGTAAATGTAGCCCATGGAAAGTATCAGTGTATTCGATATGCTAAAAATAGGCGTAGGACCCTCCAGTTCTCACACACTAGGACCCTGGCGCGCCGCTGTACGATGGATAGAAGCACTTAAAAAAAGCGGACAGTTCTCAGAAATAGAGAGCGTACACGTTAATCTTTATGGTTCCCTGTCGTTAACAGGTAAAGGCCACGCCACCGATATAGCTGTAATGATGGGACTACTGGGAACAGACCCTGTGACTTTTCCTATAGAGGATATCGCAACGGAAATTGAAAAAGTCAATACCAAAAACACATTACTTCTCAATAATGAGATCCCAATTCCCTTTTTTCCGAAGGAACAAATAAAATTCAATCGGAAGTTCCTCGAATTTCACCCAAATGGTATCACCTTCATCGCCATCCTGAAGAACGGGGCAAAAAGATCGGATACCTACTACTCCATCGGCGGGGGATTTGTGGTTCAAAAAGAAAGGGTGCGAAAGAAAATTAAGATGGAGAAATTCAGCCATTTTCCGTTTCCTATCGAAAAAGCGACAGAATTACTGGCTTACTGTTCCGAAGAAAAAAAATCGATTAGCGAGATCGTCTATGAAAATGAAAGATCTCTCCGTTCCGAAGAAGAAATAAAGGAAGGGCTTAAAAATATCTGGGATGTAATGCTGGATTCTATGTACACCGGCTGTCACACCGAAGGAATCTTACCCGGAGGCCTCAATGTAAGGCGAAGATCGTACGAAACACACAAGAATCTCATTGGCGCAACCCAATATTCTAATGCCTACGAATGGATCGATGCGATTAGAAATACCGAAGTTAAATTCAGACAGATCCTGAAATGGGTAAGTTGTTTTGCACTGGCCGTGAACGAAGTGAACGCTTCCCTCGGGCGAGTTGTCACAGCGCCTACCAACGGGAGTGCTGGAGTGATCCCCGCTGTACTCATGTACTACCTGGTTATTGAAAACCACGACGGAAATCATGACGATATCAACAGATTCCTTATGGTTGCAGGCGAAGTTGGTAGTCTGTTTAAAAAAGGCGCCACAATATCGGCAGCAATGGGTGGCTGTCAGGCCGAAATAGGGGTATCGTCTTCTATGGCGGCGGCAGCACTAACTGAACTAATGGGAGGAACTCCCGAACAGGTTTTAATGGCAGCCGAGATCGCTATGGAACATCACCTGGGGCTTACCTGCGACCCAATTGCCGGTTTAGTACAGATCCCTTGTATTGAACGTAACGCCATGGGAGCTATAAAGGCCATAAATGCCTGCGAAATGGCGCTGGATTCAGATCCTGCTCATGCGAAGATCCCACTGGATAAAGTAATTGCGACTATGTGGGCTACCGCTCAGGATATGACATCCAAATACAAGGAAACCAGTGAAGGTGGCCTGGCTGTACAGGTGAATATTTCCGACTGCTAACCTCTACTCTTCCTTACAACTGCTTCTTCTTCGCGAATCGATAAGGTGAACGATCTTCCAGCCTTCGTCAAATTTTGCCAGCGTAAACGCATTGGCTCCACAATGACTAAACTGCCCGTTATACCAAAACTCATACGGGGTCCAAACATGTGCCAGATTACCATCGATCTGTACTTTATAATCCAGCAGGCGCTCGTCCCATTTCTGGTCTTCAGGCCGGGTGCTTATAGCTTTCAACAGATCACTACCAGTACCATCCTGAATCATGTTCATTCCATCTTTGGTGGCAAAAACAGTTTGTGTAGGGAGATTTTCGGCCATCACCGATCTCATTTTTACGGTGTCACCTTCATGAAATCCCTCGAAAAAAAGATCGATCACACCGCGGGCATTTGCTTCGGTAAAATTATCCTGGGCGGAAATGAAAAAAGAAGAAAGCAACAATGACAAGTATACAAGGAATTTCATAAGAATTGAATTAGATTAAGTATTCCGTTAGACAATCCTAAAATTAGTACTTTTACCACACAAATTGTTACATTAATTTATATGTCAGTAGCTAAGAAAGAATACAAGAGAATCACTACCAAGACCCTGGTGGATATGAAGCAAAATGGGGAGAAGATCTCTATGCTTACAGCCTACGATTACACCATGGCCAAGATCGTAGACAGTGCAGGCGTAGATGTGATACTGGTTGGCGATTCTGCCTCGAACGTTATGGCCGGACATGAAACCACACTTCCCATAACCCTGGATCAGATGATCTATCACGCGTCTGCCGTAATACGAGCTGTGAAGCGAAGCTTGGTTGTGGTTGATATTCCCTTCGGAAGTTACCAGAGTGACCCAAAGGAAGCGCTTCGATCTGCCATACGGATCATGAAAGAAAGTGGAGCCCATGCCATAAAAATTGAAGGGGGCAGGGAAATAAAAGAATCGGCTAAGCGAATTTTAAACGCAGGAATCCCGGTTATGGGGCACCTCGGACTCACACCACAATCGATCTATAAGTTTGGTACGTATACAGTAAGAGCCAAAGAAGACGAGGAAGCCGAAAAGTTAAAAGAAGATGCAAAGATCCTCGAAAAATGTGGTTGTTTTGCTATTGTATTAGAGAAAGTACCCGCAAAATTAGCGGCGGAAGTGGCTTCCGAACTCACCATACCAATTATTGGGATTGGTGCCGGAGGAGGCGTGGATGGCCAGGTGCTGGTAACACACGATATGATTGGGATGACCCACGAGTTCAACCCCAGGTTCCTGAGAAGATACCTCGATCTTTATGCCGAAATGACCAAAGCCTTCACCCAGTATATCGACGATGTGAAAAGTAAGGATTTCCCAAACGAGGAAGAACAGTATTAACGGTAGGTCTATAGGTTGGTAATTCAGATTTTAAGGTTATCGAAACTCAAATCCATTATCTAACAATCTAAAATGCAAGACCATCAATAAATTTAGCACAAAAGAAAATCTCCAGGTCCTCTACGAGGATAATCATTTATTGGTTGTAAACAAGAGGCCGGGTGATATAGTACAGGGTGACAAGACTGGTGACAAACCCTTATCCGAAGTTGCTAAGGAGTATATCGCTTCAAAATACAATAAACCTGGAGCCGTTTTTTTGGGAGTGGTACACCGGCTGGATCGTCCCACCAGTGGTATTGTGGTTTTTGCCCGAACCTCCAAGGCTTTATCGCGATTAAACAAGTTATTTTCGGAAAGAGAAACAGAAAAAGTATACTGGGCTGTTGTGGAAAATGCTCCTCCAAACACTGAGGAAAAGTTGATTCATTTTATGAAAAGGAATCAGAAGCAAAATAAATCCTACGCCCATGAAAAAGAAGTCCCGGAGAGTAAAAAGGCTATCTTAAGCTATAAGTTAATACGTAGCCTGGATAACTATTTTCTTCTGGATGTGGAACTTGAAACCGGGAGACATCACCAGATCCGCTCTCAATTAGCTGCTATTGGATGTTGTATAAAAGGAGATCTGAAATACGGTGCCAAACGTAGTAACAAAGATGGGAGCATCCACTTGCACGCCAGAAGTCTAACGTTTATACATCCGGTGAAAAAAGAAGAATTAACGATTACGGCAGCTCCGCCGCAAGATGCTATCTGGAATGCCTGCCTTAGATCTTAATAAGGTCGTTCTTAAGAGCGTAGATCACTAGCCCTACCCTATTCTTTATATGCAAACGGTTAAAAAGCTCCTGTCTGTAGCCATCGATGGTCTTCGGACTTAAACTCATTACATCTGCGATTTCCTTGTATGTCATTTCGGAACACGCAAGTTGTAAGAAGGTGAGTTCGTTCTCCTTGAACGGAACTTCTTCAGATTTGTTTGATGGCTGAATAGAGTGTAGTAACGTAGCCGCCACTTTCTCCGAATGATAATATCCTCTATCCATCACCTCTTCCAGGGCAATCTTAAGTCGGTCTGGATGTATATCTTTAAGTAAATATCCTTTTGCCCCTTTCTGAAGCATTTTAAGGATCACTTTTTCATCGTCTTCCATAGACAGAGCCAGCACTTTAATATCGGGGTGATTTTGGGTTAGCCATTCGGCCGTTTCAAAACCATCCATAACCGGCATGTTGATATCGAGGAGAATGACATTGGGTGGGTTGGGGTTAGCACGTAATTTTTGCTGAAGTTCTTTACCGTTACTGGCGTGATAGATCACGTGAAAACCCTCGAATGAATTAATGAGTTTTTCAAGAGAACCAGCGAGCAAAAGGTGATCGTCCACAATGGCGACAGTGTGTTTTTGCTGCTTCATGACTTTAAGGGATATACTAAGTTTAGTTTTGTTCCTTTACCAGGTTGGGATGTTAATGCGTAGCGCGCTCCAAGTAAATTAGCCCTACTCTTCATATTATGCAGTCCCGAATTATCGCGATTTACAGACGTATCGAATCCCGTACCATCATCCTCTACAGTTATCTCCAGCTCCTTCTCGCGATAACATAAAAATACGAATAAATTATTGGCTTTTGCGTGTTTTATCACATTTGAAAAAAATTCCTGCATGATTCTGAAGATAATGATCTCATCTTCACTTCTAATAAATTTTTCCTCTCCTTCTATCTTAAGATCGGCGTGTAAGAAATTAAGTCGGTTAAATCGTTCCAGCTCGGTTCGCACAGATGCGATCAAGCCGTTGTGTTGTATAACATCGGTATTTAAGGTCTTAGACAGTGCCCTAACCTCCTGAACCGTCGCAGTGACCACGTCTTTGGTTTCCTTTATCTGCGGACTGAATTCGGGCGAAACATTTGCCTGAAGCATATTCAGCTGAATATTAGCCACCGAAAGTAACTGCCCAACATTATCGTGAAGTTCCCAGGCAATGTTCTTAAGGGTTTGCTCCTGAATTTCGAGTTGGGCGTCTGTTAGCTCTTTTTCGAATTTCTTTTCGGCCTCAAGGCGCTCCATAAGGAACTTATTTTTTCTTTTCAGAAAAGCAATGAAAAAAATAACCACAAAAATAACTAGTACAAATATGACTATGACAAAGTAAATAATCAATAAGATCTGGTCCTTTTGGAGCATATTAAAAATCCTAAGATAAATGTTGCGTACATAAAAATGTTCGCATAAAGTAAAATTGACACCCTCAAATTAACAAATACATTGTTAGCTGCACTGAAATACTTGGAGAAAAAATCAATTGGGGTTATACAAAGGTGAAGTACTAAGGCTCCAATGGAGATATAAAAAGGTAAGAATCTTGTTAAATACAGCATGATATCACTTCTCAATAGTTCAAAATAGAAAAGCCCTACACTTAGGAATAACATAATGGCCCCTGCGAACATTGAAAATTGAGAAAATCCGTTAAAATAAACGTCACTAATTAATAAATTAGTTATGGAAGCCACCAAATAAATTATAATTAGTAATCCCAATATCATTCGCCATTTTTTATGCTTTAGATACCATCTGAAATACCACATATAGAACACATATGTAAGTAAGATTAAAATATTATATAACCAATAATTATCACTGTAAACAGTTCCCTCAACAAATTTAAAATACTTGAATCCTGTGAAATAAGCGATAGGTGCGTACGCACCTATAAACTCAACAAAAAAAGTTACCCATAAAAACATTACGAGTAACCTTTCCGGCTTTTGAGTTTCTTTTTTCCTGTATAGATATAGAGTGCCAAATAATGCAGCCAATAACTCAAGAAGCGTTATTGGCAGTGCACTAACAATAAAATCGGTTAATTCCAAGACTAGTATGTGTTCGGTGGCCAGCCTCCAGTTCCAAAGTTAAATGGATCCAGATCATAATTATTATCGGAGTCTGAATCTGTTCCTGTTGTGGGAGCTAAGAATACCGTTGCCTTGCTCTGAGAATCGGTTCCATAGGCTGCAAAGTATACACGTACACCGGGATTATTAATGCCCTCCTTTTCGGATCCATCTTTCACATAATCCAAAAATTCCTGTAATTCGGCCACGCTAAAAGTGAAATCGGACGTATCACCACCAGTAAAAAGTGTAAGTGAATTTCCTCGGGAATTATGCCAATTAGTATAAAGGGTTTTTGCTTCTTGAACTGAAATACATTTTTGAGGTTTAGCCATTGTTGAAAATTTTAAGGATTAAGCTTAAAAATACGCAATTCCTGACTCCAACAAAGCAATCTGTTCCAAAAACAGGAAAAATCCTATACAGTTTTTAAGGGTTTTTCCTCCTACCTCTATCGCTTCCATAGCTTACTTTTACAAGATGCTCAAAAGTGAGCAGGTGTAATTTCCTTTTGTACAGCGTTTTATAAAGCCATACTTTTATAGGAACTTAAAAAACTAACCAATTTTTCAGTTATGCCCAATGATCAAAATCCCAAATCATTTTGGAAGAAGGCCGGCTTAATTCTGTCTAATGTGATCACTTATCTGTCCGGTGTTTTTGCTTCGGTAGTTAAATTTACCAAAGCTTCCATTTTAAGTCTTATCATTATCGTTATCGTCCTGTTACTGCTTACAAAAATGGACCAGGCGTTCACCATGTTTGTAGATCTCATTGAAGTAAAAGGAATTAAATGGGGACTCTTCTTTTCCTTTTTTATGATCAATGCCCTCGCCCTGGCACTCTCGCATTATCCTATCTATAACTATTACGCCGCCAATCTCAATAACAGCTCGAAGTTTACAACCTGGGAGGAGCTTTATCCCTTTAAGGGAACCTGGACTAAATTTCCGTTTAAATTTTATAAATTCTTTAAGGTCTTTATCTTCCATGAAAAAACCGGTGGCACCTATAAGAAGGATGACAGGGCACACTATCTACGATACTCCATTGGCCTACTTATCCATGCTGTTTGGATCTTTTTCATCATTAAGACCTTTCTACCTAAATTCAATTTAACCGAAGCCCAGGCCACCACCACGATCTGGATATTCTGGGCCTTATGCTTTGTTCCGCTGCTGCATTATATTTATCTAAGAAGGGCAGTAAACAAAGCCAAAAAGGATTCCAATACAACCCGTATCTATAAAAGACTTGCATACCGCTTTTCTCTTCTCCTCACGGTTACCTTCATTCTTGTGATCACTTGCCTGGTATACGATGCGATGTTTAGCAGGATAGGATTTTTTATCCTGGTTCTAACCTGTTATTTATTCATGTTTAATTACTTGTATTTCCGGTTACTGAGAACTAAACTGGCTGATATCACAGATATCCTGAAACAATCCGGGTTTAAACCGGTTCTTTGGGGAATGCAGCTTTTAAAGTACTTGCTTTACCGCTCCGAACATTATTTGCTGCTATTTAGTTTCAATTTCCTGTTTTCGATCACCATTATTATATGGACTACCATTATGGCGCTTCAAGTTGGCGATCTACCCAACGGCACCCCTATCCTACTCGCCTTTTTCTACGCCTATTATTTTATCATTGCAGCAATAGGGAAATTCTTTTTTGCCTATAACAAGATCCGGGAACAAAAGAGTAAAAAGAATACATTGCCGGACGGTCATTCTGTGCGCTTTAAAATACTATGTGTTTCGCTGTTTTTGATTTTGCTTTTATTTATTATAGGAATGTTTACAGAGACACATACCCACGAACTGGACCTCGTTAACCGTAACAATACCGAAGACATCACCCAGGATGAGTTCTTATCGGCCGTTAGTAGGATGGACGGTAGCAGCGTATTTTTCATCGCATCCCACGGAGGGGGATTGAAATCGAATGCCTGGACCTTACACGTCCTTGAAAAACTGCATGCCGAAACCCATGGTAAATTAATGGATCGCACGGTAGCACTTTCGGGAGCTTCGGGTGGTTCGCTGGGATTAGCTCTATATACAGGACTCTCTAAAGAGTTATCCGGTAATTTATCTTCGGATATGAAATTATTAAAATCGAGAATAGATAATATTTCTGAAGGCAATTATACCTCATCCGATCTCGCTTTTACCTTCGGACTCGATTCTTTCAGAAAACTTTGGTTACTCAATGGAGATTACTCGCTTAGAGACCGCCCTTATTACGCCATGATGAAGTACCAAAATTATGTTGAAGATACCAGGCTCACGCAATTATCCAAGCAACCCTTCAGAAGTTTCTGGAAGGATGTTTATAAGAAACATGGCTACTTTCCATCTTTAATTATGAATACTGCTTCTACCACAGGCCGGAGAGGTATACTGTGGTCTGTAAAGGCTAATAAATTTGACAGTATCTTTCATTTTTCTGAAGATCTGGCCGAATTGGAAGCTTTTAATGGAAATGGGAAGAATGCGATTCCGAAGACATTATCATACTACGAAGCTGTTTCTACCACCAACCGATTCCCTGTGTTTAGTCCGGCGGCAAAAATACCCGGTTATGGCCACTATATAGATGCCGGTGCTATAGACAATAGCGGTATGTTGGGATGTCTGGATCTATACCTCTATCTCCAGGCACAGAACAACTTTACTTTTTTTCAGAATAAAAAAGTGGTGTTCATTGAGATCATTAACAGTAAGACACTCTATCTGGACGACCTCTTAAAACGAATCGAAAAGAACAGGATCGAGAAGGATGAGAACGAAACCGACAATATTATAGCCGATCTGCAAACTGCCCTAAATCTTGACAAGATCCCGGGGTATGTAAGTGATTTTGTGGATGGATACAGTCAAATAGAACTTATCAAGATATTTATGCCACACAAGGTAACTATTGGCGATGTTGAGGATTATCTCAATGGGGATATGAAGAATAAGGAACAACGTATAGAATTAAACGAGAAGTTGATCGCTCATAATAATTATCTGGATAGCATCACCGAAGCCGGGCATGGCTCGGGCGATCGAAATAAGTTCTTTAAAAAGTGGAGGACCTATGAACCCACCTTATCCAGGCATTTAAGTGAAAGCAGCCTTCAATTTATCGAAGATGTGCTGGATCACGAACATATTTCCGAAAAGATGGAAAGAATAAAAACCCTGGTAGGTAATTAGAGTTTCTGTGACTACCTACAGTTAAATTAGTTTAAAACGAACCTCTTCCGCGGGCCTTAATTGCGCCATTTGTTGGGTCGCTCTTTCGTTTAAATGAAATATACGAGAATACCCTCCCGTTGTCTGGGCATCTTTCATGAGCACGAGCATTTTTCCCGATGGGGTTAATTGCACAATCCCGGGTTGGACCGGAGCCGTTACGATCTCTTTAGCCGAAATTGGTTCATTATGGTCTAATAAATAAGCCATACGGTTACTTTGATGGGAAATCACGTAAGTCGCATCCGTGATCTTTAAACGAATAGCCATCGGCAAAGACTGAAATTCCGGGCCTTCTGTGACCGGGATCGTGCGGTGCAGTTCGATCTCGGGTAGTTGTTCTCCCCAGCTCACTTCCTGGGAAGAGCTTTCAGATAAGGTAGAAATTTCGATTATATCTCCCTTATTAAGTTTTTCCTCCCTGCTCAATCCTTTAAAATAGCTTCTGCTACCTAAAACGACATTTGAAATGATCCCGCCTTTTATTGCCAGGTATCCCCACACACCTTTATAGGCTTTACCCAATTCGAGTACGCTGTTGGAATTGACGAGTACTGCGCGATTAGGATGCATTTCTTTCCCATCCAACATGATGTTAAACGATGCTCCCGTAACAGCTATGATCGCAGGTTTTGTGAAAAATAACTTCGGACCCGCATTCGCAAATTCCAAAACTGCGCAATTGGGATCATTACCCAACAATTCATTACCCTTAACCGCCGAGGCTTCATCCATAAACCCACTAATGGGAACCCCGTATTTACGATAGCCAAATCGCCCAAGGTCCTGGATAGAGCTGTACATTCCCGGATGTTGAACCTCAATCATGCGTTCTTATTTCTAGAGAGTAAATTCCCTGGGTTACTTGTATTAAGATCTTATCGAATGTTGATCGATCGATCGCACGAAACTTTACCAGATCCCCCGGCCGCAACAATGAAGGAGGTAGCTCGTGGGCAGAGAAGAATTTAATGGGACTTCGTCCTATTATATTCCAACCTCCGGGAGATTCCATGGTGTAAACCCCCGTTTGTTTTCCCCCAATCCCAATCGAACCTTCAGTTATTCTTGGTCGAGGATTGGAAAGTCGGGGTGTGAACAGCCGTTCGTCAAGCCCTGTTAAATATGGGAACCCGGGTAAGAACCCTATAAATTCTACCCGGTAATTGCCGTTAGAATGCAACCGAATTACTTCCTCGTCTGTTAGCCCATTTTCGGAAGCCACTATATTCAAATCGGGTGCAAATTCTTTATCATAACAAACCGGAATATGTACCAGCCTCCTAGAACTTATGTCGCGACCTGGAATAATGTCAATTTCTTTTAATTCAGCAATAAAAACATTGACATCAACCCCCATATTCAGATAAATTGCCAAAGAATGGTAAGTGGGTACTGTTTCCAGAACCTCTTCCTCATACTGCTCTTCTATAAAATGATCCAATTCAAGTATCTCACGCCTAATATCCATAGAAAGATCTTCCGGCCATTCAATGAGAATAGCATGATCACCAAAGTTATGTACCTTCCACTGCTTCATCTTACTTCTATCCCTTCTTTTCTTAGATGTTCTCTTATAAATACCAGCATCTCAACAGATTGAGGTGTATCACTGTGTATGCAATATGTTTCTGAAACTACCGAAAGTTTCTTTCCTGAATTACTTATTACCATTGCATCGTGTACCAATAATAAAAGTTGTTCCCAGGCTGCCTGGGGAGATGTAAGTACTGCCCCGGTTTCGCTTCTTGGCAAGAGTGCCCCGTCATCTCTATATCTTCGATCAATAAAGGCTTCGAACACCAATGGGAGTAAATTTTCGGCTTTTCGATGCAATACAGAGCCATACAGGACGTATAAATCAGGCCGAATTCCCAAACTGGTGATTGCTTCCACCACAGCATCGGCTGTAGGTGCATCCTTGGCTGCATAGTTGTATAGCGCCCCGTGTAATTTAATATGGTGAAGTTCGGCATTTTCGGTCTCACAAATGGCCAGAAACTGAAGTATCTGAAAATAAATAGCTTCTGAAAGTTCTTGCTTTGTCATAGTTAGCAGCTTTCTACCAAAATTATCCCGGTCGGGAAATGAAGGGTGTGCGCCTATTTTTACTTTATGTTGCAGTGCTAACCTAACTGTTTCGCGCATGGTATCTTCGGTCCCAAAATGCCCACCACACGCTATACTACAAGATGATATCAATGGCATGATCTGCTCGTCCAGGCCAGTACCTTCTCCCAAATCTGCATTAATGTCTATTACATCTTTCATAGGCTATTATACACTTTTATCAGACTCATAATACCCAGGAAAACAGTGGCAACTAAAATGATCACACCAAATAAATTCTGAAATTTACTATTAGTAAAAGCACCTAATACATTCTTCCTGTTTACGATCCACAGTAGAAATCCGGCAATTATAGGTAGTAATAAGCCGTTTGCCACCTGGGCTACCCTAATCACTTCTATAGGGCTAAAACCGAGGGAAGAAAATATCACACCCAGTAAAAGTATTACCATCCACACGGCACGGAATTTTACCGATCTCAAATTCGCCTCCCAGCCAAAACATTCACGAGCCACATAAGCGGCAGCCAAAGGGGCAGTGATAGCAGAAGTGATCCCGGCTGCAAAAAGGCCAATACTAAGTAAATAAACAGCATAATCGCCATACAGAGGCTCAAGAGCAATGGCAAGATCTGCAGCGTTCGAAATATCGGAAGTTGGCACTGCGGCTGCACAAACTATAATGGACAAAGATACCAGGCCACCCAAAAGAATCGAAACATAAGTATCCATTCTGGCAGCTTTTAAATGAGCGGTACTCTCCCATTTCTCGCGTACCAGGGATGCATGTAAAAATAGATTATACGGCACGACGGTTGTCCCTACAAGCGCTATGATGGTTAGCCAGCTTTCTTCTGGAAAGGTAGGAACGAATAAACGTTTTATTACTTCGGAAATGTCCGGCCTTGTTAATACGGCGGTAACTAAAAAAGAGACGCTCATTAGCAGTACCAGTGCGATAAGGAAGCGTTCGATCAATTTATAGTTTCCGAAGTACAACACAACAAATGCGATTACGCCTATAAGAAGGCTTAATACATTTAATTCTAAACCCGAAATGGAAACATAGTAGCTCTCTAAAATGGTTCCCAGTCCCAGAACCCCACCACTTATATTGCCAGCCTCATAAGCGGCATTTCCTATTAAGATTGCCGTGAGGATAAGCAGGATAGCAAGAGATCTGGCGATAGGATTTTTTATTTCAGATTTCACGGTTGCTGCCAGACCTTTGCCGTAAACGATCCCCAGGCGAGCCGCCATCTCCTGTAAAACTATAGTTGCTACTATAGAAAGGACCATCGCCCATAATAAGGTGAACCCGAATTTCACACCTGCCAGGGTGCAGACAGTAACGGTACCCGGGCCAATGAACGCTGCGGCTACTAAGGTACCGGGTCCGATATTTTTAAAAAATCGTTTCAAACGAAGGAATAAAGTATGAAATTAAACAAAAAAGGGATACCGTGATGGTATCCCTTTTTATATTATCTGGAAGAGCTTACTGGGCTACTTCCTCTAATTTCACTTCTTCTCCTTCTTTATCCAGTAACATAACCTCATCAAAGTTCATATTCTTAAACTGAACATACTGGGTCGCGGCATCTCCTACGACAAGATATGCCATCCTGGATTCATCCAGATATTTATTGGCTAGCGTTTTATGCTGCTCTAGTGTCATATTTCGAATAACCGTCTCCTCATCGGCTATATAATTAGCAGGCAGATCATACATACTCATTTCCTGCAGCATGCCCAAAAGAGAGCCTTGAGTTTCGAAACGACGTGCGTTCGACTTTATTAAAGCGTTCTTGGTGAATTCCAGATCATCTTCGCTTATTCCTTCTTTATATTTGGAGATTTGGTCCTTAAAGATCTGGACCGATTCACCGGTGGTGTTTGTTCTCACACTGGAAGAAGCTTTGAAAGTTCCCGGGATCTTCGAACCGCTGAAAGAAGTTCGGGCCCCATAGGTATAACCTTTTTCCTCTCTAAGGATTAAATTCACATTTCCGCTGAAAGATCCTCCTAATTTATAGTTCATCACTTCTACCGGGTAAAAATCGGGGTGATTTCGCGCCAGACCTACATAACCAATATTGATCACAGACTGCTTGGCGTTAGGGATATCTACAAAATAAAGTGAAGCCTTATCCCTGTCGTTCTCGGCCGGGTATTCCGGAATAGTCACTTCCTTAGCTGCCCAGCCTTTTTCAAGTGAGGCCAGCTTATCCAATGCAGAATCTTTATCGATCTTTCCAACTACATGGAAAGTGCTTACTGAAGGTGAGAAATAGTTGTTGTAATATGCCTTCAGGTCGTCCATTGTAATAGCTTCTACAGATTCTACGGTTCCCGAGGTAGGATAGGCAAGAATATGATCTTCCCCGTATAAAAGTTTGTTGAACACTTTGTTCGCTACTGCATTAGGATTAGACTCTGAACGTTTTATATCGTTGATCGTTTTTGTCTTGATCCTGGTAAACTCTTCTTCGTCCCAGCGAGGCTCCAATAATATTTCCTCAACCAACGCCATGGTTTTTTCGAAATTTCGAACCAGGGTATTTCCACGAATTACGATAGATTCGTTGGTGGTGTACATGTTTATATTGGCACCAAGCATTTCGATCTCCTCTTCAAGTTCTTCCGGAGTTTTATTGGCTGTCCCTTCCATCATAATATCTGTCATAAGGTTAGCCACCCCGTTTTTATTCTTATCGTCCAGTAAATGCCCGCCTTCCATGACTAAGCTGAAATTCACTGTTGGAATCTCATTTTGCTCTATCCCGTATACTTCCATCCCGTTTGCAAGTTTGGCTGTCCAGGAGCTTGGAATATTCAGTTTTGGAGCAGGGCCTTGAGCAGGCTCTGTCGATCTATCAATGAGCGATGGAGTTTTTACCACCTCTTCGTTAGCCTCTTCGATGGTTTTTACCACATTCTCCTTGATTTCTTCCTCAACGACCGGAGCAACAACCGAATTTTCGGCAATAAGCTCTGTTTGTCCCTTAGGAACAAAACTGGTAACTACAAAGGGCTTGTCTTTAATATACTTATTGTAAACCCGCATCACGTCTTCCTTGGTCACCTTCTTGATATTCTCAATGTCCTGCTCGATAAATCCGGGATCTCCGGCAAACACATTATACTGGGCCAACTGGAAGGATTTCCCTAACACACTACTAATCCCATTATAAAACTGGGTTTCGAGTCCTGCTTTTATACGTTCCACATCGCGTTCTGTAACGCCATCTGTTTCAAATAAGGTCATCGCTTCTTTGATCCCGGCTTCTACTTCATCCAGATCCACCCCTTCATTGGCGGTTATGATAATATGAAATTCGCCGGCTATCTCCTGAGCGTTATGATAGGCAATGGTGCGTGACGTAAGATCTTTTTCTTTTACAAGCACCTTGTATAAGGGTGCTTTTTTACCACTGGACAAAATTTCTGCAAGGAAATCAAGTGCATAGGCATCTTCTGTAAATTGCTGTAGCGTGGGCCAAACCATGTGCATTTGCGGTGCAGTGGCAAAATTATCTTCGTGATATAGTCGTTTTGTCTCGGCAATAGTTACAGGTTGAGGCTGCAGGGGTTCAACTTCCTGCCGTCTTTTTATCTCTCCAAAATACTTTTCGATAAGTGCCTTAGCTTCGGCTTCTTCAAAATCACCCGCTAATACTAAAGTAGCATTATTAGGACCATAGAATCGGTCGTAGAACTCACGGACATCTTCAACAGTTGCATTTTGAAGATCTACTAATTCTCCAATTACCTGCCAGTTATAGGGATGCCCTTCCGGGTAAATATTTTTATCCAATACCCAGTTGGTATGCCCGTAAGGGTTATTATCTACTCGTTGTCTTTTTTCATTCTGAACTACTTCCTGCTGATTGTAAAATGCAGATTCGGTAACTGTGTTGATGAGATATCCCATCCTGTCACTTTCCAGCCACAATACCATTTCGAGTGCATTCTTAGGAACCACTTCATAGTAGATGGTTCCATCTTTCCAGGTACCTCCGTTCAGAGTACCTCCGGCATCCTGGATCTTTTTGAAGAACTGGTCCTGAGGCACGTTCTCCGATTCCTGGAATAACATATGTTCAAAGAGGTGAGCAAAGCCGGTTCTACCGGTCTTCTCACGATTGGATCCAACGCCGTACTGAATTGCAACAGATACAATAGGATCACTTTTGTCCTGATGTAAGACTACGTCTAAACCGTTCTCCAATTCATATTTAGTGAATTCGATGGAGAGATTTGCGCTATCTTCAGCGTTTTCAGGTTTGTCGCCACATGAAGCAACAATAGCCATGGTAAAGAAACCAATGGCTATGAATTTTGTGAGTTTTTTAAAATACATTTTTTTGATTGTTTTATAGAATTTTTAAAGATACAATGGACACTTTATACTTAACATAAAAAAGTGTTAAATCAGTTAGTATTGTAACGGCCTTTCTGTCAATTCATTGTCATTTCAACCTAACTGATGAAAATCATATTTTAAGACTTCTGAAATACCCAAATTGTCATTGCAAATTTCCAGCGGTGTTGGAGAAACAGCAAACTATGGGTGAACAAAAAGTAAATCGATCATTTTCTGAAGAAAAGAAGGCCTTGTTTATAAAAAACCTCCTGGATGATGTTCGCGCACTCGAGCAAATGCTTGAGAACGGACAGATCGAAAAAGGGATCACTCGTATAGGTGCCGAGCAGGAATTTTGCCTGGTCACAAAAGATTGGCGTCCGGCTACAAACAATGAGGAGATCTTGTCTAAGATCGATGATGAGCATTTCACCACCGAATTAGCCCGCTATAACCTGGAGATCAACCTGGATCCCATAGAACTTAAGAAGGATTGTTTTTCGAAAGTTGAGTCTCAATTAAATGATATGCTTAGCAAAGGGGCTAAAGTTTCTGAAGAAAACAATTCGAAAATGATCTTAACCGGGATTTTGCCTACTATCACAAAAACCCATCTCTCCCTGGATTATATTACGCCAAACCCCAGATACTATGCTCTAAATGAAATGCTAAAGGGATTAAGACGATCCAATTTCCAGTTACATCTGAAAGGAGTAGACGAATTAAGTATAGCACACGATTCGGTCTTATTTGAGGCTTGCAACACTAGTTTTCAGCTACATTTACAAATAGATCCGGATGACTTTATAAGCAGTTTTAACTGGTCGCAAGCGATCGCCGGGCCAATTCTTAGTATTTGCTGTAACTCGCCATTGTTACTGGGAAGGGAGCTCTGGGACGAGACACGTATCGCTCTGTTCAGGCAGAGTATCGATACCCGTAACATTTCCGAAGCACTAAAGGATCAATCACCAAGGGTGGCTTTTGGAGACAACTGGGCAAAAGGCACTGCCGTCGATATATACAAGGAGAATATCTCCAAATTCAAGATCATTCTATCCCGCGAATTGGATGAAAATTCATTGGAAGTATTGGCCGAAGGGAAAACCCCTAAATTACGCGCTTTAAACCTTCACAGTGGAACCATCTATCCGTGGAATCGGGCCTGTTATGGTGTAGGCAACGGAAAGGCCCATCTTCGAATTGAAAACCGTTATATCCCCTCCGGACCTTCAGTACTGGACGAAATGGCCAATTTCGCTTTTTGGGTAGGTGTGATGAGAGGACGTCCTAGAAAATTCGACGATATGGCTTCGGTAATGGATTTCAGAGAAGCAAAATCAAATTTCATAAAGGCTGCCAGAAGTGGAAGAAGTGCAGTAATGTGTTGGGAAGGCAAACATTATTCAGCAAAAAAACTCATAAAAAAAGTGTTTCTTCCAATGGCCTATGATGGGCTTCGATCTGAAGGCATAGCCGAAAAAGATGTAAAGCGCTTACTTAAAGTAATCGAAAAACGATTAAAAGGAAATACCGGTTCTACCTGGATGATATCCAATTACCGAAGGCTGAACAATACCATGAAAAAAGATAAAGCCCTTAGGCTAATTACCAAGTCGATGTATTTAAATCAGCAAAAAGGTATTGCTGTTCATGAATGGCCCGATGCTAATGAGAATGACGTATTGAATGAGGCTTCACACTGGGTAGGACATATTATGTCCACCATGCTCTTTACCGTCAAAGATACGGATCTGGCCAACCTGGCTACGAGTATCATGGAATGGAACAATATCCATCACGTTCCTGTAGAGAACGATGAGAACGAGTTGTGTGGTATCCTCACCTGGTCGCATGCAAGTAAATATCACGAGGAGAAGGACAACCCCTGGCACCTGGTAAAAGATATTATGGAGAAAAAGGTGATTTCGGTGGAAGCAACTACACCAATCAAAGAAGCCATCCGGATCATGAAGACGAACGAAATTGGTTGTTTACCTGTTCTTCAGAATAAAGAACTTATCGGGATCATCACCATACACGATGTAAGACCTTACGACCATGATTAAATTGCATAGTGAGCCCCTAAATAAGACCATAGAAATAAAGCGACTAATTGGCACCTACCACGGGGCTGGAGAGGGTCCTACCCTAATCTTTACTGCCGGCATTCACGGGAATGAACCTGCCGGGATCTTCGCGCTACAGACAGTATTGCAAAAATTGAAAGAAACCACACCCCAATTTCATGGCTGCCTGTATGCTGTAAGTGGTAATCTCACCGCCTTAAAGAAAGGAGTACGATATAACAAGGTAGATCTAAACCGACTTTGGACCAAGGAAAAAATTGCGGGCCTGGAAGATGATAAGGTGATTTCATTCGATGATGAAATGCTGCAGCAAAAAGAGATCTTCGACCTAATACAAGGTATTCTGGAAAGAGAAAAAGGACCGTTCTATTTTTTCGACCTACATACCACCAGCGGAGATACGGCACCATTTATAACGGTAAACGATAGTTTACTAAATCGTAAGTTCACAAGTCTGTATCCCGTCCCGCTGATCCTGGGGATAGAAGAATTCCTGGAAGGGCCTTTGCTAAGTTATATCAATGAGTTAGGTTACATCGCTTTCGGATTTGAGGGTGGGCAGCATGATTCTCCTAAGTCTTTCGAGTACTGCGTTTCTTTTATCAATTTATCACTTTATTTTACCGGTTGTCTGTCACATACTGAGGCTAATTACAATGAACATTTCACGAAACTTCAAAACGAAATGGCCTTTCCAAATAAGTTCTTCGAGATCATATTCCGACAGGAAATCAACCCGGATGACAAATTTATTATTTGTGATGGTTATGTGAACTTTCAAAAGGTTTCTAAAGGCACTGTGATCGCAATTAATAACGGAAAACAGTTAAAGACGCCCTATTCAGGCCAGATCTTTATGCCTTTATACCAGGGAAAAGGAAATGATGGTTTTTTTATAATTCGCAAGACCCCACTTTTCTTTCTGAAACTTTCTGCTTTTCTTCGGAAGATCTCTTTCGACAGGTTTTTGGTAGCACTACCGGGTGTTAACTGGCGTCATGAATCACGTGAAGAACTTGTGGTAAATTTAAAAATAGCCCGGTTTTTTACGCGTCAGTTCTTCCACCTGATGGGATACCGTTCCAAGCACAAAGATGCCACTCACTTGAAACTGAAGAATCGGGAGGCTGTTGCCAGGGATGACGATTATAAAAATGCACCTTGGAATAAATAATCACCCCAACCACCCATCTCTATCCAGACCCGTGTACTTTTAATTTTAGATATTGGTTCTCCCTTTATTTCATAAATAATCTCAATCATAGTAGTTCATCAGATGATATTTTAGAAAATTGCTTCTCTCCCAACAAGGGAGAGGTGTCAGTATCGAAGATACTGACGGAGAGGGTTTTCTTCATAACAAGTTCTCATCCCCTTCCGTCTTCAATAAAGACATTATTGAAGACACCTTCCCCGCACGGGGAAGGAACAATTGGCTAATTACTAAACTTTGATTGTATTTCCAATAGTACTGAAAGTAGACAATCAAAAACCATTTTGTTTTCAAACGGAGAGGGTTTTATTCAGAAGAAGTATCACCCTAACTACCCATCCTATTTAGCCTCGTGTATTATATTTTGAGAAATTAGTTCTCATTTTATTTCATAAATAATCTCAATCATAGAAGTTCATCAGATGATATTTTAGAAAATTGCTTCTCTCCCAACAAGGGAGAGGTGTCAGTATCGAAGATACTGACGGAGAGGGTTATATTCATAACAAGTTTTCATCCCCTTCCGACTTCAATAAAGACATTATTGAAGACACCTTCCCCGAACGGGGAAGGAACAATTGGCTAATTACTAAACTTAGATTGTATTTCCAATAGTACTGAAAATAGACAATCAAAAACCATTTTGTTTTCAAAACGAATCACAGTAAAACCATTTTTTTCTAAAAATTTAGTACGATTAAGATCTTTCATTTCTGCCGTATAATTCATATGAACTTGACCGTCCAATTCTATTATCAGTTTTTCACTTGCACAATAGAAATCCACTATATAATTATATATACTGTGTTGTCTTCGAAATTTTCTACCAGCCAATTGTTTGTTTTTTAAATGTGTCCAGAGATAAGCCTCAGCCGGCGTCATGTTTTTTCTTAAATACTTCCTATTATTTCTTAAATAATTTCTATTATGAATTTTCATACGCACTTATCATTAAAAATAGTTTCTCTCCCAACAAGGGAGAGGTGTCAGTAACGAAGATACTGACGGAGAGGGTTTTATTTATCACAAGTTCTCATCCCCTTCCGTCTTCAATAAAGACATTATTGAAGACACCTTCCCCGAAAGGAGAAGGAACAATTGGCTAATTACTAAACTTTGATTGTATTTCCAATCGTACTGAAAGTAGACAATCAAAAACCATTTTGCTTTCAAACGGAATGGGTTTTATAGAGAAGAAGTATCACCCCAACCACCCATCTCTATCCAGACTCCTGTATTGTATAGCTTCAGAAATATGTTCTCCTTTTATTTCTTCTGAAAGGTCCAGATCGGCGATGGTTCGCGACACTTTCAATATCCTGTCGTAGGCCCTGGCCGAAAGATTTAAACGCTCCATGGCATTTTTAAGTAATTCGGAAGACGCAGCATCCAACTTACAATATGTTCGAATCTGTTTTACCCCCATCTGGGCATTATAATGCATCTCTTTATTCCTTCGGAAACGTACTTCCTGTATTTTCCTCGCTTTTGTCACGCGCTTACGAATCACCACGCTGGCCTCCCCTTTTCGCTCCTCGCTTAGCTTTTCGAAAGGAACAGGTGTTACTTCAATATGGATATCAATTCGGTCGAGCAAGGGGCCGGAGATCTTGCTTAGGTAACGCTGCATTTCGGCTGGCGAAGAGGTAACGGGTGCATCCGGGTCGTTAAAATAACCGCCCGGACTAGGATTCATACTAGCAACCAGCATAAAACTGGAGGGATAGGTAACGGTAAATCGAGCCCTGGAAATTGTAACATCCCTGTCTTCCAGAGGTTGACGCATCACTTCCAGAACAGAACGTTTAAATTCGGGTAATTCGTCCAGAAATAGCACCCCGTTGTGGGCCAGGGAGATCTCCCCGGGTTGAGGAAAGGTACCACCGCCAACCAGCGCTACGTCGCTTATTGTGTGGTGAGGACTGCGAAAAGGTCGTGATGTCATAATGCCACCGCTACCGAGGGTTCTTCCCGCCACACTATGTATCTTGGTGGTTTCGAGAGCCTCGGTTAGGGAGAGCGGTGGCAGGATGCTGGGGAGGCGTTTAGCAAGCATTGTTTTCCCGGATCCCGGTGGGCCTATCAAGATAATATTGTGTCCTCCAGCGGCTGCGATCTCCATACAACGCTTTATGGATTCCTGCCCCTTAACATCTGAAAAGTCGAATTCGGGATTTTCAAGTTGTTCGTAAAATTCGGCATTGATATCGACGACAGTTTCTTCCATGGGCGTTCCTTCATTAAAATATTGTATCACCTGGGTGATGCTGTCTACACCATACACTTTTATACCATCTACTATCGCGGCTTCCCGAGCATTTTGCTTCGGAAGGATAAAGTGTTTAAATCCTTCTTCTTTTGCCTTAACAGCTATAGGGAGGGCCCCACGAATGGGCTGCAGACTTCCATCGAGGGATAATTCTCCCATGATGATACAATCGGTTAACGGATGTTGTTCTTCAAGCTGGCCGGTGGCGATCAATATTCCCATAGCGAGGGTAAGATCGTAGGCAGACCCTTCCTTTCTCAGGTCAGCCGGAGCCATATTGAGAGTGATCTTTTTCCCCGGGATCTTAAATCCATTATTTTGAAGTGCAGCTGCGATACGGTAATTGCTTTCCTTGATTGCATTATCGGGTAATCCAACAAGGTGATATCCCACTCCTTGATCCACGTTCACTTCCACCGTGATAGTGGTAGCATCCACACCAAATACAGCGCTTCCATATACTTTAGTAAGCATAATTTATTTCAGAAATAAAAAAGGAGGGGAATTAGAAGAGGTATAAAGCTACGAAATTCTAATTAATATATCGAGTTAAATATAATTTTAAACACTGAGTTATTTATTCAATGATGATGGGTGGTACAAGGTCGTTCTGTATGGCAAAGATCACCAGCCCGGCTATATTCTTCATCCCGGTCTTTATCAATAAATTCTTGCGATGCACCTCGACGGTCCTGGGACTAATAAACAACTTTTCCCCTATTTCGGACGTTTTATATTGTTTGCAAATAAGTTCTAGGACTTCGGCTTCACGTTCGGTGAGGAATTCCTGATCGAAAGCTGTCTTCTCACCTTCCTTATCGGTTGCATAGCGATTGTTAAGTATCGTCATTACATGCTTGTCGTAATAAAAACCGTTGTAATAAACCTGTTTAATAGTATGTATAACCTTATCGGGGGCCGAATTCTTGACGAGATATGCAGAAGCGCCCACATCGATCATATTTCTAATAAATGGCTTGCTGTTGTATGTTGTAAGTGCGATGATACCAATTTCGGGATATAACTGATGAATCAATTTGGTGGCCTCTACCCCGTTGAGTTCGGGCATTTTAATATCGGTTATGATTATGTCCGGAAGATGTTCATTCGCTGCCAGATATTCCAGCAATTGTTGTCCGTCACTTGCTTCAAAAACAATTGAAATTTCAGGATCTTTAGAAAGAATATGCGAAAGACCTACGCGGAATAATTCCTCGTCATCGGCAATTACAAGATTTATTTTCAAGAGTTTGTTGGTTTGCTTCGCCTCTAAAATATGAAAATTAGTCCAATCTCTTTATGATTCTAACCAATAATCCGTTCCCAAAACTACTGTTCATTTCCATACTGGCATCCAGGATTTCGACTCTATTGGAAATACCACTCAAGCCCAGTCCTTTTGCCTTTTTCGCCACGTGCACATCGAAACCCTTTCCATCATCTTGATAGGATAGAACCACTTCAGGCCCTTTTCCAACCAGGGAAAGTTGGACGGATTTGGCGTCGGCATATTTAATAGTATTGTTGAACAGCTCCTGGGTGATCCTGAAAAAATGAAGTTCGTCATTCTGACTTAACAAATTCTGCTGGTACTCAAAATGTGGCTGGATCTTAAAGGAACCTGCCTCGCCAATTTCATCGCATAATTCTTCTATTGCGGCCTCCAATCCAAATTTTTCCAAGGTGGGAGGAAGCAAGTCGTGTGCGATCTTGCGGGAATTCTCTAGTACAGTCGAGGTAACCTTAACAATATTCTCTGCGACTTTCGCTGTTTCTTCAGGGGAGATTGAAGCATCCGAAAGCATATTGGCATTAAGTGAAACCACATTGAGTTTAGAACTAATAGCATCGTGCATATCCTGGGCGATCCGTTTTCGTTCTTCCTCTTGCGTAATGATTGTGGATTGTAACACCTCTCTCTGGTGTTTTATCTCCAGGTTGGCTTTTTCCAATTCTGTTTTAATAATTCTGCGACGCGAGAAATAGAAGAACAGAACGATTGCCAGAGCCATAAGCAGTAGTAGACCGATGGCTATAAGGATGATGTCTATTATTTGTTGTTCTTCGGAAATAATTTTTTGCATAGCTAGACGAAGATACTAAATCGACACATGAAATTATCGCCTCTTTTGGGCCGGCCGATAATTGCGGTACCATTCGGTAAAAATTAATATTTGAAGTAGTAAAATGAATACCCTGTTTACGTTGATCAAAATAAACCTGGTGTTCTGTGAAATATCCAGATCCAACACCAGGTTTCCGGAGGCGAAGATCAAAGTACTTGACAAAAGATAAAATAAAATCCCCGCATTAATTATCATAAATGGTTTCTTTCCACTTAAGCTTTGATATAGATAAAGTATAGCGTAGAGAACCAGAATTACTTGTGTGATCACTATTCCAACCGGATTATATATAAAAAATAAAGAGGGGTCTAGAATAAACTGTAACCCTATAAGGGCCACTATGGCTGGTATTACGAATAGAATCAATTTATTCTTTAAAAGCTGAAAATAAAAAAGTGACAGCAAAACAAATTGGCCCACTATATAAAAATGTGATAAGTATAAATTAGGCAAATGAAATCCCTTACCAATAACCAATGTGGCTATTTGAATGCAAAAAGAAAAGGCTAGATAAATTGAAAATATTTTAAAAGCCTTATCATTTCTAATAAAGCTTTTAAAATATACTATCACATTGACCAATAGAATGGCATGGCCGATAATGGATAGGACTAAAAAATGATTCATGACTTAATTTAACTCGCTATCCTCATCACATTCTGGCGGACACGGATCGCTAAAGTCGTAGATATTTCCACCTGTGTCACCATCGGCAGATTCACTATCACTGGGTAATATATCGGCATAATAAACCTTGCCTGTAGAAGGGTTAGTTGCCGGACGAGTGCCAACCATAATTAGTTTTTCTACCTGCTTAGTTTTTCCATCGGCAAGTTTCATCGTTTCAACCCCAAGATAAGCGCGGATGTATTGCGGATTCTTTTGGTCTTTAATCTCATCTAAAACCCCACGAAGGTCTTCGGCCGGAACCAGGAATCCATTGCAGCGATTATAACTATTGTAATCAGATTCTTCTTTACGCCAGGTTTGCGTCCAGGTCTTAGCAGTATCTAAACTAATTGTCTTGTCTTTTGCACTCATTTTTGGTAAGTTTTTAATTGATTATACTTACTAAAAATAAGAAAACCATAAGTAGAAAACGAAAGTTTTCGTAGATATTAAAATTCTATGTTCAAAACGACTTGTTTATAAGTCTTTTTGTAGAAGCATTGGTTGTATGAGAAGTGGATTTATTTTCGATCGCATCCAGGGTATTCTTAGCTAATTTCTTTCCTAATTCCACGCCCCACTGGTCGTAACTATAGATATTCCATATCACGCCTTGAACAAATAATTTATGTTCGTACATGGCGATCAGGCTGCCTAAACTTTGAGGAGTGAGTTTTCGAATCAGGATGGTATTGGTAGGTTTATTACCTTCAAATATTTTGAAAGAATTTTCCACTTCTATACCGTAGGTTCCCTGAAGCAAGGCTTCGGTTTGTGCAAAACAATTAGCCAGTAACTTATTTTGATGATCTGTCTTCCTAAAGAGAGAATGGGCAAAACAAATAAAATCTGTTGGGATGAGTTTGGTACCTTGATGGATCAATTGAAAGAAAGCGTGCTGTGCATTGGTACCGGTACTCCCCCAAACAATGGTGCCTGTTTGGTAGGATACTACCTCGCCGTTTCTATCTACACTCTTACCGTTACTCTCCATTATACCCTGTTGAAGATAAGCAACGAGCTTGTTCAGGTATTGAGAATAGGGCACGATACACTCACTTTCGCTTCCGAAGAAATTATTGTACCACACAGAAATTAGAGCCAGAACAACGGGTATATTGCCGTTAAAATCGGTTTCCTGAAAGTGCCTATCCATATTATGGGCTCCCCGTAACAGATCTTCAAAGTTCTTATATCCCACCGCACATGCGATTGATAGTCCCACGGCACTCCATAGTGAGAACCGTCCCCCCACCCAATTCCACATAGGGAAAATATTCTCGGAGGAAATCCCGAATTCTGAAACCGCATCCAGATTGGTAGATACTGCTGCAAAATGATGCTTTACATCGGCTTCGGTCATCGTTTCGAGAAACCAACTACGAACTGTATTCGCATTGGTTAAGGTTTCCTGGGTGGTGAAAGTCTTGGATACAATGATAAATAGAGTAGTTTCCCGATCGAGAGCCTTAAGACTTTCCATCACATGGTCGCCGTCCACATTGGAAATGAAATGGACCTTGAGATGGTTTTGATAATACTTGAGAGCTTCGCATACCATATCGGGCCCTAGATCGCTCCCTCCTATACCTATATTAACCACATCGGTAATTGGCTTTCCGGATGCGCCTTTCCATGAGCCGTTTATCACATTATCTGAAAACGACTTTATTTTGGCTAGTGTTTCCTTCACTTCCGGCTTCATATTACCGAAATCCCTAAGCGCAGTATGTAACACAGCCCTGCCTTCGGTTTCATTGATCTCGGCGCCGGAAAACTGGGCATCGATGGCTTGCTTTAAACCTGCCTCATTAGCCAGATCGAAAAGTAAGGATAGGGTTTTGTCGTTTATACGGTTCTTTGAATAATCCACGTAGAAATCTGCCCAGGTAATGGACATACGCTCGGCTCTTTCGGGGTCTGCCTCGAACCAGGATTGCATCCTTTCGGATTTTATCTGCTCGAAATGCTTAGTTAAGCCCGACCAAGCCTTGGTTTTTGTAGGATCTATTTTAGGTAGGCTCATACGCTAATTTACAGTTTATGAACTGGATTCTGCAACTTTCAGCACATGAACCCGATAATAATCCAATAAACCATCAATGGGACGCTGAATAACATTGCCCAAATCCAGATGATATCGTTTCATACAGTCGCGAATAATATCTGTGGAGTAATGAGCAATAGAGCCAATAAAATGAATTGGGACAGTTTGTGCCTCCTTATAGCACATGATACGGTATTCTATAAACCGGATCATCCCTTCACTAATAAGCTTGTAAAAGTATCCATTTACCTCCTTGCTGGTGAAAATAAATTCGGCAAAGGACGCGAGATACGTATTGGGGTTAGGTCTCTGATAGAGGTTGAGCTTTATCTCATCTGCATCCAGATTAAAGCGTTGTTCGAAGGCTTTCGCGATCTGTTCTGGCATCCGTTTGTAGTAATAATCTCTTATTAGTCGCTTCCCGAAGTAATTTCCGCTTGCCTCGTCCATTAAAGTATAACCCAGAGAAGGTACTGGAGTAAAAATATTCTCCCCGTCGTAATAGCAGCTATTAGAACCTGTTCCTAAAATACAAACGATCCCCGGTTTGGTGGTGGCGGCATACACTGCCGCCATAAGATCCTCTTTTACGGTTATATCGGCGTTTACGAATAATTCTTGCAGCACAGCAGTTAAAACTGCTCTGGGAGTTTCGGTTCCGCATCCGGCGCCATAAAAATCAACCCTGGTAGCCTTCTCAAATAAAGAGGGAAGCTCTTCATTCTCGTGTATTCTTTCAAATAATTCCTCCCTGGGAACAACAGCGGGATTTAGGCCACGTGTCCGCGTCTTTAGTAACTGATCACCCTTTACGTCGAGAAGGATCCAATCACATTTGGTAGAACCACCATCGGCAATAATCGTCATATCTTATACACTTGCAACATGAACTGCCAGGTCTATCAACTTAGCAGAATATCCATATTCATTATCGTACCAGGCTATCAATTTAAAGAAATTGTCGTTGAGTGCTATACCGGCGTCCGCATCGAAATTACAAGTATTTGGATCGCTTACGAAATCCTGCGAAACCACGGGATCTTCGACATAATCTATAATCCCTGCAAATGAACCTTTCGCTGCATCTCTGAACATTTGTTTCACTTCATCGTAGGTAGCAGATTTTTCGGTGCGAACAGTTAGGTCTACCACAGATACATCGGTAGTTGGCACCCTAAAGGCCATCCCGGTAAGTTTCCCTTTCAACGATGGGATCACTTTGGTAACCGCAACGGCTGCACCTGTAGATGTAGGAATGATATTAGACATGGCACTTCTTCCCAGTCTATAGTTTTTACGCGAAGGGCTGTCTACAGTAAATTGCGTAGAAGTAGCTGCGTGAACCGTAGTCATAAGGCCTTCCACTATACCTAGATTGTCGTCTATAACCTTTGCCATTGGAGCCAGGCAATTGGTTGTACAAGAGGCATTGGAAACAATATTATCTTCGGGTTTAACATCTTTATGGTTTACCCCCATAACAAACATGGGAGCATCCTTTGAAGGTGCCGAGATCACCACCTTTCTCGCACCGGCTTTTAGGTGAGCTCCTGCGGTTTCTTTGGTGGTGAAAATTCCTGTACAATCAATGATCACATCGGCTCCAACTGCATCCCATTTCAGATCTTCGGGGTTTCTTTCGGCTGTCACGCGAACGGTCTTTCCATCTACAATTAAGTTTCCTCCTTCTACAGATACCGTCCCCGGGTATTTCCCGTGAACAGAATCGTATTCAAGCAAATAAGCCAAATGATCCACGTCCAGAAGGTCGTTTACGGCCACTACTTCTACATTATCATTTTGCGCCGCGATGCGGAACGCAATTCTTCCAATTCGGCCAAAGCCGTTAATTCCAATTTTTGTCATATATCCTTTGTTTAAACAGATGTGATATCTGCCACTCTTATTAAGTCCTGATCTATTTTATTTTCTCCTTTGATTGCCTCTTCAAAAGGCACCGATACAATTTTATTATGAGAAACACCTATCATCACTCCTCGTTGACCATCCAATAGTGCGTCGATAGCACCAACGCCCAAACGGCTCGCCAACACCCTGTCGTAACAACTAGGAGAGCCTCCCCGCTGTATATGGCCGAGTACTGTAACTTTTACTTCGTATTCATCTAAATGCTCCCTGATATAGTCTGCCAGCCCCAGAATGTTCTTTCCTATCTGGTCACCTTCTGCAACCACAACAATGGATGAGGATTTACCCGATTTCTTACTTCGTTTAAGAGAACTTATCAATCGATCTTTTCCCATATTCTCTTCAGGAATGAGGATCTCTTCGGCACCGGCACCTATACCAGCATTCAATGCGATATCACCGGCATCTCTGCCCATCACTTCCACCAAGAACAATCTGTTGTGCGAATTGGCCGTATCTCTTATCTTATCGATGGCTTCAACAACTGTGTTGAGTGCAGTATCGTAACCAATGGTAAAATCTGTACCATTGATATCGTTATCAATGGTACCCGGTAAGCCTACTATAGGGAAATCGAATTCGTTAATAAATATATTGGCTCCCGTAAAGGTACCATCGCCACCAATTACCACCATCGCATCGATCTTCGCCTTCTTTAGATGATCATAGGCTTTTTGCCTTCCTTCTTTGGTTCTGAATTCCTGAGATCGAGCCGATTTCAAGAAAGTACCGCCCCTGTTAATGATGTTCTTTACAGAACGAGGGCCAAGCAATTCGAAATCACCTTCTATTAGGCCTTGTAGGCCACGATAGATCCCAACACACTCAAGATTATGATAGGCACAGGAACGTACTACTGCCCTGATGGCAGCATTCATACCGGGGGCATCTCCCCCGCTGGTTAGCACAGCTACACGTTTTATTGTATTGCTCATTACTGTAAAACTATGGCAATAAATTCACAATACAAACCGGAAAAGAAACTATAACGTTTTCGGTTTATAAAATTCTTAGTCTGAAGTAAATTTAAGTCCCGAAAATTACATTTTTAGCAAAATTCGGTAGTCCCAGGCACCAAGTTGAAATATGTCATTTCCTTGAAGATCAACCTCTGCCCCACTCATAAAATCTGTATAATTTCCAGTTAATGGTAGAGTGAATTCAACTTTATCCGGACCAATATTACACAGGTAAACTAGTTCGCTGTTTTCTTTTTTTCTTCTGAAGGCGATGATATTCTCCTCCAGGGACGTTTCAATCTTTTCATAGGAAGCAGGTACTTTGGCACCGGCGAGTACTGGTGATTCATTTTTCAATTGCCCTAATTTTTCAAGTAAAGGCCACACCTCTCCTTTTTTCTTCGGAATGGAATCCTTTTCGAAGAATTTTAATCTATGATCCAGATCGTATTCTTGTCCGCTATAGATTAATGGCATACCAGGAATACAATAGGTTAAAGCCAGCATAGCCTCGGATGCATCGCCCATACGTTCTTTCACGGTACCTGCCCATGAGTTTTCATCATGGTTGGTTAGGAAATTCATTAGGAATCCACCTTCTGCCCATTTCTCTGCACTATTTTGCATATACTCGTTGAAATGAGTTGCATTTTTTTCGCCTTTCGCAATGGCATTTAACAGATGGTGGGCTTCCCAACCATAAGCCATTTCGAACATGTTATCTCTGGTTAATTCGGGCTTATCGGCTTCAGCCAACATAAAAATATCTTTTTCGGCTCGCAATTTGGGAATGGCTTCTGCCCAAAAATCTGTGGGCACCATCCCTGCCATATCGCAACGAAATCCATCAATACCTTCCTCTTTAACCCAATACATCATATCGGCTATCATAGCCTGTCTCATCTCCTTATTCGAGTAATCCAGATCTGCTACATCTTCCCACCCTACCGATGTTCCATCTTCTTTTAGCGGATCTGTTATTTCTCCTTTTGAATTTTTCGTGTAAAAATCGGGATGCTCCGTGATCCAGGTATGATCCCATCCAGTGTGATTGGGAACCCAGTCCAGGATAACATAGATCTCATGTTCATGAGCTGTATCCAGTAGCCTCCTGAAATCTTCAATCGAACCAAATTCGGGATTGATCTTCCTGAAATCGGAAACCGCATAGTAGCTTCCTAAATATTTCTCTCGTTCTTTCGGGTCTTCTATATCTTCTACCATTAGATCGCCGTAGGCTTTTCGCTTCACTTCGGAAATAGGAAAGATCGGCATCAGCCAAATGATCTTAACACCCAGATCTTTAAGCTTAGGAATATCTCTGGTAAAGGCATTAAAACTTCCTTCGCCAGAATATTGCCTGATATTGGCTTCATAGATAACAGCCGATTCAAACACAGAATCGGTAATAGGTGAAATAGATTCGAGGGTTTGTTGCATTTCCACAGTCTCATTTTTGGGTTGCTCTTTGCAGGAAAACATGCAAAGGAAACAGGTTAACATTATGTATTGAAGGTTTTGCATCTTAATTAAGTGCTAGTTCCAGTAGAACTATGTTGTAATTAGTATCCAAGGTAACGTATCCGTCCACCACCTTTGCTCTAACGCCGCTGTACGTATCCAGCACCATGGATTCATCTTCAAAAACTCCGGTCACCGATATTAATTTCTCACCTTCCGGCAGATCGAGACCTACAACCACCTTATCGGTAAAATTATCTTCACTGTAGATCCTTGAAAAGGTATAAGGCGCCTCACTGATCATGGAGTGAACACCAGCTCCTATGGCAATATGGTCTCTTCTAAATCTTCCCAATTTTTGCCAGTGTTCCAGTATTTCCTTTGTTTCTGCGTCGTTCTCGATAGATTCCCAATTCATGAAAGACCGCAAGGTTGCGTCGCCATTGGTTCCTTCTACAATTAGCGTTCTGGCCAATTCATCTCCGTAATATACCTGGGAAGCACCAGGTGCCAATAGGAGTCGGTTAGCGGTCTCGTAAGGTTTTTTACGCTGCTTGTCAAAAGGATGGCTATCATCGTGAGAACTCATATAACTCAATGTACTATGACCGTCGAGTTTGCCCGATAGGATTTCGTAATAACTACTAAACACCTCTTCATAACTGCGGTCTCCACTGGAACGAAGATCAAAATTGATAAGTGCGTCGAAGCTGTTATTAAAATAATCTACTTTCTTATCGCCAAAATCGTACATTCTGCCCGAATTCACGTTATAGAAATATATTTCACCCACCAGGTAAAAGGGCGTATCATCCAAAACATCCTCCGGGTTGGCCTGCTTCCAGTCTTTGAAGGCAGCCTCACAAAGAGCTTTAAATTCTTCCCATACGTATTCTTCGGTATGCTTCACCGTATCGGCACGGTACCCATCTATGCCAAAATCGGTGATATAGTCTGTAAGCCATTTCATGACATAAAACCTGGGTGCCCTTGGGTGTCCGGTTCTTTCGAAGAAGGCGTCAAGTTCGGCCATCTCTTCCTCATACCTACCTTCGGCTTTCCATTTTTCCACGAGTTGTGGTGGTAATTCTACAGTTTCATTACTTTCGGTGCGAATATCCGGGAGATTTTCTACCAACGTACATGTAACGGTACTTTCGTAGTCTTTAAATTCGCATTTAGGGGAAGTTCGAACCCATTCCTCCGGCCAGACCTCATCGTTCGCAGTAACCGGACCCGTATGGTTGATCACCGCATCCAGAAGGATCCGAATTCCATTGTCGTGTGCTGTTTTTACCAGTTCGGCCAGATCTTCACGAGTCCCAAAATTGGGATCCAGTGCAGTCCAGTCTTTGGTCCAATAACCATGATAACCGTAAGTGTAACCGGTACCTTCATCTGTACCATCGTGAATTTGTTCTACTACTGGGGTCATCCAAATTGCGTTGATACCAAGATCGGTGAAATAGCCTTCACGAATCTTCTTGGTGACTCCTTTAATATCGCCACCCTCAAATCCCCTTAGTACTGCTGTTTCTTTTGTCCTGCCATAATTCACATCATTAGACGGATCGCCGTTATTAAATCTGTCGGTTAGTAAAAAATATACATTGGCAGCCTCCCAACTAAATGGTAGTTTGGCTGTGGGTTCTATAACTGTTTCTGTTTCGGCAATGTCCTTTTGTTTATCTGCGCAACCGGACACAATTAAAACAACACCTATGAGAAGAGCTGCGTATTTGAATATTTTCATGATATAAAGACTTTAAATGGCATTAATTGGAAGGCGATATAGTTTTCGTTTCTCCTTTCACTTTAATCGAAAGAGGCTCGCTTCCGGACAGTTCGAAACTATTTCCCTGCCTGCTTACGGTAACTTTTAAGATCTGCCCTCTAAAATTCACCTTAAATGCATATTTATCCCAATGTTTTGGAATGCGTGGGTGAAATTCTAAATGCCCATCACGCACTCGCATGCCGCCGAAACCTTCCACGATGCTTAGCCAGGTTCCCGCCATACTGGTGATATGGCAGCCTTCTTCCACCTCCTTATTGTAATCGTCCAGATCTAAACGAGAGGTACGCAAATAGAAGGTGTAGGCCTGATCCATCCTATCGAGTTTTGCCGCCTGAATACTATGAACACAAGGCGATAACGAAGATTCGTGCACTGTAAAAGGCTCGTAGAAATCGAAATGTCGTTCCAGTTCCTCCTGGCTAAAATGATCTTCAAAAAAATAGAACCCCTGCAAAACATCCGCTTGCTTGATATAGGGAGACCTAAGAATCCTGTCCCAGGACCAATGTTGATTTATTGGACGTTGTGATCTATCCAGATCGGCCACGGTGATAAGTTCTTTATCAAGGAAGCCGTCCTGCTGAAGATAGATATTGTGTTCTTCAGAATACGGGAAATACATATTGGAAGATACTTTCAGCCATTCAGTAACCTCATTGGCAGAAAGACGGGTTTTTTCCATGATCCGGGTATGTTCTGCAGGAGCGTCCTTTTTCAGCCTGTCAATTTCCGAAGCAGCATATTCTATACACCATTTTGCCGTAAAATTGGTGTACCAGTTATTATTTACGTTATTCTCATACTCATTCGGACCGGTAACGCCAAGGATCACATATTTATTCTTGTGGGTACTGAAAGTAGCCCTTTGCTGCCAAAAACGTGCGATGGCTATCAGCACTTCAAGACCCTTCTCGGCTACATACGAAATGTCTCCTGTATATCTCACATAATTATATATGGCAAATGCAATCGCTCCGTTTCTGTGGATCTCCTCGAAAGTGATCTCCCATTCGTTATGACTTTCCTCCCCGTTCATGGTTACCATTGGGTAAAGGGCAGCTCCGTTACTGAATCCTAATTTCTCTGCATTTTCTATGGCTTTTTGAAGGTGGTTATATCGATACACCAACAGATTCCTCGCAACGGTATGATCTTTAGTGGCCATATAAAAAGGCAGACAATACGCTTCGGTATCCCAATAAGTACTGCCGCCGTATTTCTCACCGGTGAATCCCTTAGGCCCAATATTAAGACGGGCATCTTTCCCTAAATAGGTTTGATTGAGCTGAAAGATATTAAAACGAATACCCTGCTGGGCTTCAACATCACCTTCTATGGTAATATCTGCCATTTCCCATATGGACGACCAGGCCTCGGCCTGACTAGCTTTAAGCCCTTCATACCCCATGGTCCTTCCCGCATTAATGGCATTTTTTGCGGCATCCACCAAATTATCAGGTTTGTGGTGATGCGAAACGGTATAACCTGCATATTTTCGCAAGGTTGCGGTATCGCCTTTAGAAATGTTTACTTTATAATTAAATTGCAGGTACTGGTCTTTTTTTTCTGAAGTGTAAGCAGGTGTTGCTTCTGAATCGTTCACCAATATGTCCGACTGCATAAAAGTACAAATATGGAATTGAGTTTTCATGGTCATAGACCTAATGAACCCTTGATGATCGGCTTCGGAAACACTTAACGTATCCCAGAACTTATCGTCCCAGTTGCTGTCTTCATTCGTGATCCCACCATCCAGATATGGGCTGAACACAATTTCCGCATCCTTGTTCAGGGCTGTTACTTTGTAATTGATCACGCCCAATTCGTCCTGCTCGAGATGCAGAATACGGGTGCTTTCAACCATTACCTCTGTCCCGTTTTGAAGTGTAGCTTGGAAAGACCTTCTGTAATAGCCCTCCTTCATATTAAGTTCTCTTCGGAAATCCTTCACTTCGTTACACGTATGTAAGTCCAGATCCTCACCATTCACAGAAACTTTTATGCCAATCCAATTAGGAGCATTAAGAACCTTAGCGAAATATTCGGGATAGCCGTTCTTCCACCAGCCAACACGAGTTTTATCCGGGTAGTAGACACCAGCTACATAACTCCCCTGGAAGGTTTCTCCGGAGTAATCTTCTTCAAAATTGGCTCTTTGGCCCATGGCCCCGTTTCCAATACTAAAAAGGCTTTCGGAAGATTTAACTTTTTCAGCATCAAATCCTTCTTCGATTATGCTCCAGGGGTCGGGTAAAATATATTTCTGATTCATCTTTCTGAAATTAATTTTGAAAAAAATTCTGTGGGTATTTCGGTAAAATCTTTAAAAACATAACTCGCTTCGTTTAAAACAGAGGCATCACCAATTCCGATGCTTAACATGGAACCTGCGTTGGCGGCTCGTATTCCGGCAACAGAATCTTCGAAGACAATACAATTCTCCGGCACCTGCCCCAGTCCTTCGGCAGCCTTCAGGAACACTTCCGGGTCTGGCTTTGCCTTACTTACATTGGTTCCGTCTATCACCACGTCGAAAACATCCAGGAGATCTACTTCCTTCAATATGGTACGCGCGTTCTTACTGGCAGATCCTAAAGCAATGGGTTGTTCGTTTTGCTTCAAAAAAGATAATACCCTTGGAACATCCGGCAAGATCTCGTCCTGATCCATACGTTCTATATAAGACAAGTAATCCTTATTCTTTATATCCAGTAATTCGTTAAACCGGTCTTTGCTTAATTCTACATTTCCCCAATCCAGGATCTTCTCCAGGGAACGCACCCGGCTTACGCCTTTTAATTGTTCGTTCTCGGTCTCACCAAACGAAATACCCAGACTATCGGCAAGACGTTTCCATGCTAGGTAATGATACCTGGCGGTGTCCACGATCACACCGTCGAGGTCGAAAATAAAGCCTCTCTTATTCATGGAGAACAGTATTTGGTTGGGACGAGTTTAGAGGAAAATTTATAAGGTGGAGATTCCGGGTAATCAAACCATGGAGTTTCCATTTTTCGACTGCAAGATCGCATTTCTTCATAGAGTAAAAATAGTATTTGTACTATTCCAACAAGTAGTTTACTTATCAAATCTAATTTTAAGGTAGGAAGTAAAAATCAGGCCTTGATATGTGCGGTGGTAAATATAGGGCATTTTTTGAAATAGGTTAAGTGATGGAGGTCGATTCACGCTCTATAAGCCGGGTCTCTACCACAACCGTTTGATAAGGAGGTTCGTAGTCGTCTTCCTCTAATCTTCTTATTAAGAGTTCGGCTGCTTTTTCTCCTAATTGTACACCATGCTGACTCACAGTTGTAAGGCTAGGCGTGGCATACTTAGACAGCACACCATCTGTAAAACCGATAACTTTTATATCGCGCGGGATATCTTTACCCAGGGAGCGTGCTGCTTTCATAGCAGTAAGAGCATATTTCTCGTTAACGGCAAAAATTCCGTCCACCTGAGGATTGTTCCGAAGAAATAATTCGATAATTGTATTAAGATTGTCTTCCATCCCCTCCTCGTTGAATTCATCCTTTAATTTCAGGATAAGATCTTCAGAAAAACCTTTTCCGGATTCTATGAGCGCATCCTTATAACCCGCTGTTCTTAATTCGCCTACATTCACATGAGCTTCGGTAGTGATTAGTGCTATATTTTTACATCCCGCATCAAGAAGCTTTTTTACGGCATTTCGAGCGCCTTCCGTATCGTCCACAACTACCTTATCACATTCTATCTCTGGTATAGTTCGGTCGAATAGCACCACAGGCATCCCGTGATCTATAGTTTCGAGCAAATGGTGGTAGTCCTTTTTAAGTTGAGTCTCTCGGGAAACCGATAATATAAAACCATCGATACTGCCATTGGCGAGTTTCTCCATATTGGTAACCTCCTTCTCAAAAGACTCGTTACTCAGTCCTATTATTACGGTATAACCCTTTTCGTTCGCAACCTTCTCGATCCCACTTACCACTGTCGTGAAAAAGTGATGAACGATCTCCGGGATGATCACTCCTAACGTTTTGGTCTTTCTATTCTTTAAGCTTAGGGCTATAGTATTTGGCCGGTAATTGTAGAGGTCGGCAAAAGCCTTGATCTTTTGTTTGGTATCTTCACTTATCTCTGGGCTATCCTTTAGGGATTTCGAAACCGTTGATATGGATACATCAAGTTCTCTGGCTATTTTCTTGAGGGTTAGTTTTTGCATATTCTATGGTGATGCTACTGATGGTTACAATGGTTCCGTTTATAATAACGCAATTAAAATAATCATTGTTTAACAAATTATAAAATATCGGTGGTATAACTGAGGAAATGTTAAAGTTTTAAAACATATTAACACTATAACGTTTTCGTAACATCGACGCCGCCGGGAATTGTCCGATGGAGCAAAAAAGAACATATATTTGATCAGGAAGTAAAAGTTGAGGCACCTTGTGTGTCTTATACAAAAATTAGCCGTTACAAAATCTTGAACAAGATCGCGTAATGGCTTTTTTTATAACGAATCTCCTGTTTATAATCCTTACCAACGAATCCTAAAGTTATCAAAATACGTGTATGCACGTATGGACTTATGTAGGTTTGAATTTTACCTTTGAATAGAATTAGTGAAAATTCTACTGATATCAATTTTTTGTGGGGATAGAAAATTCATTTGGTAGAATATTTTAAAAGTACAACTAAGACTTTTAGAATTTACTAAGTTAGGTTTGTTATAGCATCCCGTGAAGACGGGATGCTTTTTTTATGGCCTTAAGATAGAGAATTCTATTGAAGAATCATTAAATAGAATATGTGTCTGCTTCGTAAAATCGCTGGCGTCTGCCTTGAAGATGTTAGGTACAAATGTCTGAGGGTTTCGATCGATTAATGGAAACCAGGTACTCTGCACCTGGATCTGAATTTTATGCCCTTTCTTAAATGTGTGATGCACATCCTGTAGTTTCACATCTACTGCCGTTTTTTCACCTGGTACGAAGGGCTCCGGTTTAGAGAAATCATTTCTGTACCTGCCTCGCATCACTTCACTCCGCACCATCATGTGGTAGTTGCTCATTTTTAGATAATCCTGGGTTTCCTCGTAATCTTCAGCATCGGGAGGAAAAACGTCGATTAGCTTCACAACCCAGTCGGCATCGGTTCCGGTGGTGGAAACTTTAAGTTTGGCCAGTAGGTCGCCAACCATGGTCATGTCCTCATCCAATATCTCACTTTCAAAAACCAGTACATCTGGACGTCGCGCGGCAAAACGCTGATCGTCTGTCATATATTTTCTGGGGGTGAACACCAATTTAATATCTTCTGAATACGGCACAGGTTTAGCGGGATCGCTAATAAAAGTCTCGAAAGTGTAGCTCTTTTCCATTACTTTGTTGAGGCGCTGTCTGCTTTGTAACCACCTGGTGGTACGCTCCGCATTTTTAGGAGGCCATTCGGTATACGACTTCCATTCTCTGGTACCGGTGTCGAACATACGGGCCTCGGGCAAACCGGTATTTCCTGTTCCGTCTCCTTTTAAAAAATGATGAAAGAAAGGCGTTTCGACCTCCCGTTGATAGTTAATTGAAATATCATCTCCAAAATATACATTCCCAATTGCCTGTCTTTTTTTGGTTCGAGCCCAGTCACCATGACTCCAGGGGCCAAAAACAACCGTGTTATAATTGTTGCTGTTAGCTTCAATTTTTTCATAGGTTTCGAAAGGCCCATAGAGATCTTCAGCATCAAACAGTCCACCAACGACCATTACCGCCGGTTTAATATTCTTTAAATGCTGAATAATTCCCCGGGAGCGCCAAAATTCGTCATAATCGGGATGTTCTTTCAACTGCTGCCAAAACACATTATCCTCCCCATAGTATTTATCCAGGTTGGATAAAGGTCCCGCATCCAGGAAAAACTGATACTGATCCTGTGTGCCTAGATCGGGAAAAGTGTACCAGGCGGTGTTTGCTGGCTTGGTTTTTTCGTATCCAAAAACTGCTGTAGCCCTCCAATAACTTAAAAAATAGGCTCCGTTATGATGAAAATCATCGAAATAGAAATCGCCTATACACGCCTGGGGAGAAGAGGCTTTTAGAGCAGGATGCGCATCCAGCAAGGAGTACGTAGCGTAAAATCCGGGATATGAAACACCCCAGGTCCCTACCCTGCCGTTATTATTGGGAACATTTTTCACCAACCAGTCTATGCTGTCGTAAGTGTCGCTGGCCTCATCTACTTGTTTTCCTTTTTTATTAGGAATATAAGCGCGCATATTATCGTAAACTCCTTCACTCATCCAACGGCCTCTCACGTCCTGGTAAACGATGATATAGCCATCTTTCATTAGAAATTCGTTAGGTCCTATTTTAGACCGAAACTGGTCTTCACCATAGGGCCTGCAACTATAGGGTGTGCGCTGGAAAAGTATAGGATATTGTTTAGAGGTGTCTTTAGGTGAATAAATGGAGGTAAATAGCTTTACCCCATCCCTCATTGTGATATAGGTTTCGGATTTATTATAATTTTCTTTTACATAAGTATCATTGTCCTGGGCAAATAACACCGAAGTGATGCAAACAACCCATAAGAAGATCAAGATCCGTTTCATAATTGTTATTTAGTTTTTTTAAACTCCTCCAGGCCGGCTTTTAGCCAGGCAAGATATTCGTTCTCATCGGGGGTATAACCAACAGGAACATTCAATAGGTTATAATCGCTATCCATCAATACATAGTGCGGTTGCGAGTTGTTTTTAAAATTAACAGTTTGAAAAGTTGCCCATCGGTCACCAACAGTTCGTATAGGTTTGGTTCCGCCGGTAGGCCGCAGAAAATTAAACCGATCTTCCTGAGGCAGAGGTTTGCGATCATCTACATATAGTGAGATCAGGATAAATTCCTCATCGATCATCTTAAATACCTCATCCACACTCCATACATGTTCTTCCATTTTCCTGCAATTTACGCAGGCCCAGCCGGTAAAATCGAGCATAATTGGTTTTCCCGAACTTTTGGCTGCTTCAAGACCCTCGTAAAAATCCTTGTAGGCCTCCAGACCCAAAGGTGCCGATGTGCCTTTGTCGTACAGACTATAGAATAACGGTGGCGCAAGACCACTTAGCAGCTTGAGGTTAGCGTATTTTGTATTTGTGAGTCCGGGAATTAAATAAATACTGAAGGCGATCGCTAATATTCCAACGATAATGTTTCCTTTTGGAAGCTTCACTCCTTTTGGTCCGTCATGAGGAAAACGTATAAATCCGAAAAGGTACAGGGCCATTCCAAGGGAACAAAGCAACCATATTGCAATAAAAACCTCCCGTTTTAGCAAGCCCCAATGCATCACCAGGTCTGCGTTGGACAAAAATTTAAATGCCAGGGCTAATTCGGCGAAACCTAAAACGACCTTCACCGTATTGAGCCATCCACCACTACTGGGTAAAGAGTTTAACCAGTTAGGGAACAAAGCAAACAAGGCAAATGGAAGGGCAAGAGCCAGGCCAAACCCCCCCATACCAAAACTAAGTTGCATGGCGCCGGCGTCCTGACTAAGAGATCCTCCCAACAGTCCACCCAAAATGGGACCTGTACAAGAAAAAGAAACGATGGCCAGGGTTAGCGCCATAAAAAAAATACCAATGATCCCTCCAATACTCGTGGCTTTCTCATCCATTTTTGTACTCCAGGAGCTTGGAAGCGTGATCTCAAAATACCCGAAAAAGGAAAATGCGAACACCAGAAATACCAGGAAAAAGAGGATATTGAGATAAATATTAGTTGAAATATTATTGAGCAGGCCTTCATCTACCGAGTCCAGTAAATGGAAAGGAAGACTTAAAAGTACATAGATAAAGAAGATAAAGAACCCATATAGCAGGGCATTCCTCACGCCTCGTTTCCGGTCTTTGGAACCCTTGGTAAAAAAGGAAACCGTTAGCGGGATCATAGGGAATACGCAGGGAGTTAACAACGCCAGGAAGCCGCCCAGGAAGCCCAGAAAAAAGATTGTGAGATATCCTTTACTGTTATTGGCATTTCCCAGATCTCCTTTTATTGGAATGGTAAGTGCCGCCGATTTTTCAAGATCATCCTCTGTGATTTCAGCGGTGGCGGCTTCAGATTTACCCGATGCGAGATCCACCTCAAAGGTTTTAATATCGGGAGGCAAACATTGCTTATCGTCACATACCGCATACGAAATTTCCACAACGATCTTCAATCCTTCGGGATCGATCACCTCGATGGGTTGGATAAATACCGCCTTATCCTCAAAATATTTTACGTCTATCTCGAAAACAGGATCGAAAAGCGGTTCCACATCCGGTTCCTGCGTCTCGCCGACGAGGGAATAGGTTTCCGGACTATCATTATAACTAAATTCGGTACGAATGGGACCTTCAAATTCTTCGCCAAATTGGATCTGACTGTATAAATGCCAACCGGCATCGATTGTGGCTTCCATTACTATGTTGTACCGGGTTCCCTTTTCTTTTTGTACGGTAACTTCCCAGGATACAGGGTCTAAAAAATCTTGTGCATGTGCAGAAAAACAGCCGGATATGGCTAATAAAACCAATATGAGATATTGTTTCATATTTTACGAAGTAGATTTGGAGGTTCGAATATTTATAATTTGCCTGGTGCGGGGTTCCACTTTAAATCGTTCGTCGGCACGATGGCCAATTACCCACACAATTTGATCACCACTGCATAGCAGCCAGGTTTTTTCTTTGGCTACCAAAGATAACTTTTCATCCTTAAAATATTTGCTCAATTTCTTTTTTCCTTTCATTCCTAAAGGGTAGAAATAGTCTCCCTCCCGCCATTTTCTTATTAGCAGCGGATAGGTTAATTTATCCTTGTCAATAAAGATCTCCAGCTCCGTGTTTTTTCCAGGACTTTCAACTTCACCAAACAGCAAGGGAATGGGTTGGTCGATACGGAGGGTGGTTTCCTTAATATCAAAGGTCTCAATTTTTTCTTCTGAAGGGATCAATGTTAACAATAATTTATCCCTGTCCTTTACCAATCTATGTGTCTCTGAAAGAATAAACTTGCCGCTTTGTGCGGTCAACAATTCTGAAATATCCTTCCATGCGGTAAACCCAAAAGGAGTTAAAAGCTCATAAAGCAACGCTTCCTGATGCGGTAAGTTGGCTAATTTCGCAATATCAATATTGAAGCCTTCGGAAGTTTCTGTAACTACTAACTGGTGAATAAGTACCAGGTAATCGTCTATTAAGGATTTACTATCTCTTAGGTGCTGCTGTGTTTTCAGAATGTTCTGGAGAAGCCCTTCAACCTCTTCCTTGTAGGGAGGAACCACCTTATGTCGTAATGCATTTCGCAGGTAATCTGTTTTTTTGTTACTACTGTCCTCCCGCCAAAAATATCCCTGTTTTTTGGCGTGTTCCAGCAATTCTGCTCTGCTAAAGTCCAACAGAGGACGCACGATCTTATCATTTACTGCCGGTATTCCCGTAAGTCCTCTCAGCCCGCTTCCCCTGGAGAGGTTGATAAGCATTGTTTCAAGGGCATCATCGGCGTGATGGGCAGTTAAGAGATAATCGTATTTAAAATCATGTAGTATTTCTTCAAACCACTGGTATCGCAAAGCGCGTGCCGCCATTTGGATGGAGATTTTTTTTTCATTGGCATATGCGCGGGTCTCGAATTGTTCAGTAAAAACAGGTACATCCAACATATCGGCGAGGTCCAGCACAAATGCCTCGTCTGCATCACTTTCGGCCGCGCGCAATCCGAAATTGCAATGAGCAATACCAATTTCGTAGTTAAGCTCCTTCATGGTACGCGAAAGCACTACACTGTCCAGACCCCCGCTGCAAGCGACAAGCAACCTTTTATCCTTCAGAAAAGAAAGGTTTTTAGCAATATGTTCATTTAATTTATTCAACATCTACGCAAATATAGTCAATCGGTTACGCAGCATATCCTATTTACTTCGTTCAAGTGCCTCTCGCATTGCTTTTGCCTTCAGAAGACATTCTTCGTATTCATTTTCAGGGACAGATCCCGCGGTGATCGCACCACCTACCGAGTAGCTAACGTATTTCCTTTCAGAATTAAACAAGATACTTCGAATAACCACATTGAAATCGAAATCTCCTCGCGGAGAAAAATAACCAATTGCACCACTGTACAGCCCTCTTTTGGATGCTTCAAGCTGTTCGATGATCTTCATGGCCGAGATCTTGGGTGCACCTGTCATACTTCCCATAGGAAATGTGTGCCGTATCATCTCTACAGGATCCATATCTTCGGGAACATCGCATCTAATTGTAGATATCATCTGGTGAACCTGCTCGAAGGTATAGACAGCGCATAGCTCCTCTACCTCTACGGTTCCTTTAAGTGCAAGCCGGGAGAGATCGTTTCGCACCAGATCTGTGATCATGATGTTCTCACTGCGTTCCTTGGGGTCTGATCGCAATTTTTCGATCATTTCCTTATCCAGTTTTTTATTCTGAAATCGCCTTGCCGTTCCTTTAATGGGTTGAGAGATCAATCTATTCGCAGATTTCTTAAGATATCGTTCGGGAGATGCAGACATAGCATAATACGGCCCATTTCTGAAAAAAGTGGCGAATGGAGGCCGGGAAATAGCATTGAGGTGATGGAAGGTTTTTGTGGGATTGATCGTAACACCTTCCGAGTAGAATTCCTGACAAAAATTAGCTTCGTAAATATCACCCCGTTCTATATGCTTTAGCATACGATTAACCTGTTCAAAATAACTGTCTTTGGAAGTACGAAGGCTAATTTTTATCGCATCCTGCTCATTTCCTATTGTTTTCTCTGCCTCGATGGCCCGGATCTGCTGCCAGTCTGTATCGATTTCGTCGGCTACCAGGTTCAGATAGTGAAATTCCACAGTTTTTTCGGTGAACAGCAGCAGGCGTTTTGGCTGGAAAAAGAGGAGATCGGGAAAACCCAGCCCGTCATGGTTATTAGAGCTTAATCGCTCCACGTCATTCTTGAGGTCGTAACTAAGGTAACCGAACAGCCAATCCCGAATAGTGGTTTGATATTCGTTCAACTTATCGAACGCCTGATGATAGTCGGTTTGTATGGAAGTGAAGGCATCTACAGCAAGTATGGCCTTGTAGCTGCTATGGTCTTGTTCGTAGTTGTTAGAATCCAACCAGGCAACTTCGTAAAACTGCTCTGCCCATTTTAGCAGTTTACCTTTTAAGTGAACATCGAGTTCGACATTGTATTTTACGCAAACTCGTTTCATTAAAGGACATCGAGAAAAGAATTTACCTCCGAATGGAGTTGTGCAGACAACTCATCGTTGGTAACTGTATTCGTTTCCGAAGAAAAATTTGAAGAAAAAGAAGGAAAAGGCATAGTAGTCACTATTTCGGCATTATATCTGGGAAGTACGCCCTGTGTATATTGTAAAGAGGATAACGCACCTCTTTTCCCTGTAGAAGCACTTAATAAAAATACTTTCTTTCCCTCCAAGAATTTATATTCGATACGCGACAACCAGTCCAGCACATTTTTAAAAAAGGCAGAAGGGCCTCCGTTGTGCTCATTTACCGAGATGATCAGGGCGTCGTGCGTCTTTATTTCATTTAACAGACGAGAAAGATCCTCAGGATAACCTTTTTCTTTCTCCAGGTCTTCGCTAAAAATAGGTAAGGGATAATCTACAAGTTTTATGAGATTGACCTCGTGATCTTTTATAGAATTTACAACATATGAAACAAGTTTATGATTGATGGAAGTACTGCTGTTACTACCGGCAAAAGCAATTATTTTTTTCATACGACAAAGATACTCCTTTAATGAAAAACAACTGCCAACCTACCCCTTGTCGATTAAAAGCTATAAATAACAGGTTAAAAACAAAGCATTTATGTCTTTCGTCGAGATTATAATGCAGCTTATCGAATAGTTTAGGTATTTTCCTACAAATCTTTTTTTAGCTAGTGATTCCTTTCTATTATTGTCCCTGATAAACCCCAAATTATCAACACAATATGAGAAAGACTACTTATGTGCTCTCGTTATTTGTACTATTAATTTTCAGCCCGGCAATGATCGCTCAGGTTGGAATTGGTACAACTAGCCCAAAAAGTATGCTGGACATTCCGGCATCTAATAGCACTTCCCCCGCTAGTACCGATGGTATTTTGATACCACGAATAAATAACTTTCCAGCATCCAATCCAGGTGCAGACCAGGATGGTATGTTGGTTTTCCTATCGACAGCCAGTGCCGGTAACCCCAAAGGATTTTATTATTGGGATAATACGTTAACCGACTGGATCTCATACAACGATGAGTGGAAAGACGATTTTGTAGCTCAATCCAGAGGAGATTATGACGGTAACCTAATTTACGCCAACCAG
>Ga0213841_1000429_pt1 | contig 50980 bp, 39 predicted proteins | sample SWPATP23_FD_160125 | JGI IMG/M metagenome (GOLD analysis project Ga0213841, IMG submission 160125) | Coastal seawater microbial communities from Marineland, Florida, United States - SWPA TP2 #3 | ecosystem: Environmental > Aquatic > Marine > Coastal | place: USA: Florida | collected 2016-08-14
ACTGCTAGCTTCTATATCATCTCGCAGTCATTTACCAAAGCGGCCATTCAATTTTTGTTCGTATAGCTCTTGACTTTATAGTCAAGTCTAAAAAGCTGTCATTCAACGGAACCACCGCTAACAGCCAGGAGCGGACATTTCAGGGTCGCTCTACTGATGAATTTTCTTACGGCGGGTGTTTGAACAGAAGCAGTCGTAGAGGTGGTATTACTTGAGGAGCATGAATGGCAGGAGTTGGCTCCTTTGCGGAAGTTTAGTTTTTTAGAGATCAAAGACGGCTCTGGCGAATGCCTGATGTTCGAATTCCTATTGTTTTCACTGCAGCAAATTACTGCAAATTCCACTAGAGGGGCGGCAACGATTCCTATGAAAAACAGCCAGATGATCATAAAATGAGCATTCGGAGGAAACCTTATATCGAGCCTTGGAATTGTTTAAATTGCCTCTGCATTACTGCTTTTTTTTTTGAAGAATAATCTTATTTTCATCAGCCAGTAAGGCAAACCTTAAGGGCAAACAGCATCAGTTACTCCCGGCTTTCAGGTTCTTGATCACTCAGTTGTTCCGCTGCTAGCCATTGAAGTTCCAGCTTCCGGAAACGAACAGTACCATTGCCCGCATGCTGGAGCGCGATAAAACCAGGCGCCGTGTGCGCATTAGCCAGTTCTGCTGTCAGGGTGCCGTTTAAGGTCACTTTCACCCGCGAATCGACACTGACTATTTCATAGGTATTCCACTGTCCGACGGTATCGACCTGGGCCAGGGGCGGCATCACCTGAAAGACAATTGCCCCAGTACGGGCGTGTGGATTGGGGTGGTCATCCCAGATATTGATTTCGTAGCAGGCCTTAGGGTTGATCTCAGTAGGGGTGGGACAACCAATGAACACACCGGAGTTAATGGTCTCATCTACCCAAAACTCCAGGGTCAGGCGAAAATTGCCATATTGTGTTGCTGATACCAGAAGGCCATCACCGGCTCCCTTGGCTTCAATCAGCCCGCCAACGACCTGCCAGCCAGCTTCTCCGACTGCTTGCCAACCGGAAAGTGTATCGCCATCAAAAAGTGCAATGGCCTTATCAGATTGAGGGGAAGTAACCGTATAAGCCCAGGGCACAACGGCCATCAGCATTAAGGCACAAATAACACTACGCTTACACTTTTTGCTGCGACGTATGAATAAAAACACATATAACCAGTTTCTGCTCATTTACTTGCTCCTTGGGGAACTATAGGGGGTTATCATTGGTTTTAGGCACAAAGTCACAAGTAGAGGTAGGCCAACGCCACAATCGTCATGCACACAATGGCTGCTGCACTCCACCATCTGACCAACTCACTCGGCTGCTCTTCGATGGGGACCTGCTGACGTAACATACTCTGGTGGTTAAGCCACGCGATAAGGAGGCTTTCGGTTAAGGGCTTAAGGGTGATTGCCGCATATGGATGAATTCCCAAGGTGAGGCTTCGCTACCGGTTTCCTGCATCACTTCAATCAAAATGGGTCGGTTGTCATCAATGGCTTTGGCCAGTACCGGTTTTAAAGCTTCCGGGGAGGATACACGCACCCCTTTGACAGCAAAACTTTCGGCCACTTTGACAAAGTCGGGATTTTTCAGCTCCGAGGCAATTAAGCGGCCATCAAAGCCCTGTAGCTGGTCGCGGTGTACATTGCCATAGGCCTGATTGTTAAACACCAGAGTAATCAAGCCTATATTGTGGGCAGCTGCCGTTGCCAGCTCCTGCAGGCCAAACATAAAACCACCATCGCCGTTGACCGAGATCACCGCTTTATCGGGATTGGCCACCTTTACCCCTAACGCCGTACTGAACCCGAACCCGAGGGTACCCTGATAACCTTCATTGACAAAGGTGCGGGCTTTGTAAACCGGGAACCCGTACCAGCTGGCAAACCCGACCTGGGACAGCTCGGGCACAAAGAAGCCGTCTCGGGGTAAAAGTTCCCGGATCACGTTCAGGTACCCCATCTGGGGTTGGATTTTCTGGACCAGTTCAAGGGATTGCGTTTTGGCCGCAGCGATTTCAAATACACGGTCCTTACACCGAGTGACTTTATTTTCCAGTTCGTTGACAAGCGCGGCGCAAGCTTCAGCGGCATCCGCCACCACACCCACATCAGGGATAAAGCGCTGCATCTCCTCGGACGAGATATCAATACGAATCAAGGTGCGGCCATCATTGGGGCGCTCACGATACTGCTCCATGCTACTCCAACGCATATAGGGCATCTCCAGGCGTGTGCCAATGCCTATCACCAGGTCACAATCATCCCACAACAGGCGAGCCGCAACAGCAGCTATACCCAGCGGGTGATCTTCCGACACCACCCCGCGCCCGCTGCGAAAGGCTGTTACGGGGCACTGCAGCAATTCTGCCAAGGCTTGAACTTTGGGGCCGGCATCCAAGGCGCCAGAACCGCAGAAAATCATCGGATTTCTCGCTGCCGCAATGGCTTTTGCCGCCGCCTTGAGTTGGTCGACTTCGAGAGTCGGTTTATCGAGCGTTGTGTTGCCGGCGGCAATCTCGACATCCCAAGGCTTCGCCATGGTATCCCAGCACATCTCCACGGAGACTGGGCCCGGGCGGTGGCTGCCCAGAGTACGGAAGGCCCGGTTCATTACAGTGCTGGTCTGTTCCGGATGATCGATACGCACCGCATCCTTAATAATGGTTTTCAGGGTGCCGCTCTGATCGGCCAGTTCATGCAAGTGACCGCGCCCTTTACCTAAAAATGTGGAGGGTATTTGACCGGTCAGGCACAACACCGGGGTGCAAGTTCCCATGGCGGTGCAAAGTGCCGCTACCGTGTTTAAGACCCCAGGTCCCGGCACCACAGAAAAGGCCGTCGGTTTACCGGTAGAGCGCGCTGCCCCCATGGCCATATACGCGGCGCCCTGTTCGTGGCGGGGCACGATGGTTTCAATATTGTGGCGTTTCAGGGCATCAAATAACGGGTAGATTTGCGCACCAGGGATACCAAAAATGCGATCAATACCGTTGGCTTTGGCCGCGAGGACCATGGCTTCGCCGCCGGTTATTGGGTGTTTCATCGACTGTCTCCTATCAATCTCAGCCAGGATCGCGACTGATCGGTATCAGGTGATCTCCGCCGCCTCCAGCGAAGCCCCATTGCAGGGGCCCGCCACGCATTTACCGGTGCGCGTGTCAAAAATCGCGCCGTGTCCGGTGCACATCAGGTACTGCCCTGCCTTAGCGACTATGCGGTCGTGGCTGGTGTTCAAGGGTATCCCCAAATGGGGGCAGGCATTTTTATAGGCAAACACCTGGCCCTCATATTTTACGGCGATGATCGTATTGTTGTTGTTTTCGGGAAAACAGACCGTCCCCTCCTGAAGATTATCTAACCCGTGAACGTCCACCAGGCTTACACCACGCCGCGGCGGATTTGGTCCGCCTCGATCGACTCAAATAGCGCCTGGAAGTTGCCCTCCCCAAAGCCGTCATTGCCCTTGCGCTGAATGATTTCGAAAAACACCGGGCCGATGGCGTTTTCGGTAAAGATCTGCAACAGAATACCTTCGTCGCCGGTTGCACCGTCGATCAGAATCTGCAGTTCTTCCAGAGTCTTCAAGTCTTCACCGTGACCGGGGATGCGCTCATCCACCATCTCGTAATAGATGGACGGCGTTTGCTGGAACTTGATGCCCTTGGCGTGCAGCTGGCGCATTGTGGCGTAGATATCGTCGGTGTGCAGGGCAATATGCTGTACCCCTTCGCCACGGTACGCTTTCAGGTACTCCTCAATCTGGGACTTGTCGTCCGCCGACTCGTTGATGGGGATACGGATTTTGCCACAGGGCGCGGTCATGGCACGGCTAAAGAGGCCGGTCTGTTTGCCCTCGATATCGAAGTACTTGGCTTCTTTAAAGTTGCCAATGCGCTCGTAGAAGCTGGACCAGACATCCATATTGCCGCGCTGCACATTGTGGGTCAGGTGGTCGATCAGTCGCAGGCCCGCCCCTTGGGGGTGATGGTCCACGCCCTCGCGGAAGATAAAGTCCACCTCGTAGATATCCACGCCGGTTTGGTTATCGACGAAATAGAGCACACTGTCACCAATGCCGTACACCGCCGGGATCTTCAATTCCATATAGTCCGCCTTACCCTCAAAAAGCTGCGCCTCCTGGGACAGCGCATAGGCCAGGGCCTTGCGGGCATCCGCCACCTTAAAGCCAAAGCTGCAGACACTGGGGCCGTGGGCTTTGGCGAAAGCGGAGAAGTGGGTAAAGGGTTCGGCGTTGATCAGGAAGTTGATATCCCCCTGGCGCATCAGTGTGACGTCTTTGGAACGATGGTCCGCTACAGCGCTAAAGCCCAGACCTTCGAACAAGCTGATCAGCTCCTGCTTCTGGGCCTGGTCGGGTACGGAATATTCCACAAACTCAAAACCATCACAGCCCAGGGGGTTTTCCCAAGTCACGTCGCTCATCGCTCTCTCCTCGTTATGTCAGCTGCTATCAGCGTCTGGTGGGTTAGAATTCGAGCAGATTAGCAGCAAAAGATATACAAATATATTTAAATATTTTCAACATCTTGTTAAAGTTTTTCTTTGTTTATGCTGAGCGATAACCCTATGCGCGGTAATGACCTGGATGCCTTCAATATTCTTGCCGAGATTGTGGCCAGGGGCAGCTTTAAAAAAGCGGCGGAAGCCCTGCACAAGACCGTGCCCGCCATCAGCTATAGTGTCAGCCAGCTGGAGAAGCGTTACGGTCTGAACCTGGTGGACCGCTCCAGCTACCGGGCCACACTGACTGACCACGGCGTGCGGCTGCTGAACGAAGCGCGGAAAGTGATGGCTCAGGCGGAATACCTGGATTCGGTCGCCGCCCAGCTGCTGGACGACTGGGAACCGTCGCTGGAGGTGATTATCGACGGCATGCTAGACCCGCGTTTCGTGCTGGATACCATCCAGGCGTTGAAAGCCGAAGGGGTTTCCACCACCTTCCAGCTGACCACGGAATACTTGGGCGGAGTGGAAAAACGCTTCCAGCAAAACCGCGCCGATATCATGTTCACCCTCAACTATACCGCCAATGAGCAGTGGCACTGTGTGAATCTGTTCGATATCGACGTGATGCTGGTGGCCTCGCCCCATTTGCTCAGCGACCGAAAAACCACCTATGAACTGAACGACCTGACCCGCTATCTGGAGGTGAGTGTCAAGGACTCCAGCTTTACCGACCCGGTACCCGGCCGCTCGCTGGGTGGGCTGGACATGTTCTTTGTGGGGGATTTCTACACCAAAAAGCAGGCCATCCTGCGGGGTATGGGCCTTGGCTGGATGCCCACCACCTGGATCAAAGAGGAGCTGGCGTCTGGTAATTTGGTGGAGGTGCCCTATAGCGGCGGCGCCCGCGACCGCTATAAGTTGTGGTTGGGGACCTGGAAGACCAGTGCCGCGGGCAAGGCTCAGACCCGGTTCATTTTGAATGTGAAGACGAGTCTACAGCAAGCCGTTAATCACTCTAGCGCAAAATGACTTTACAACCCGCGACTTTCTTCCTGTTACCAGTAGCTCCTCTCAACTGTTTGATGTTAGCTCACTAGCAACTTTACAAACCGATGAAGACCAGATCAAAATATGGCAATGTAAACACCTCAATAACGTAAGTAGGCAAGGCTATCTGCATATCAAGAAATTGAATTATATCGAGCAACCTTTAGATTAAAAAATTTTCACAGCAGACAAAAAATGCCTAGTGTTTTTGAGCTTAATCGAATAATCAAAAAGAAAGGTTGTGGCGCGGTGTGGTGCCCAACGCCCAGCGCGAGGAAAGTTTGATTCTGTGCCAATCCCGGGCTGCACAAGTTGAGGGCGTAGTGGAGATCGATTTTTAGCTAACATTTTAGCATGTCAGCTCTTTGCTGCTGAAGCGGTCGGAGAACCTTGCCGAGTACCAGGATACAAAGCTAGCTGAACTGGTGCAGTAAAGCCTGAAGTGGGTGTGAAGTTATTTCATGAACGAAGTGTACCAATTTTTCTGGGAAAACCTGCCGCCTTATTGGGCGGGACAGTTTGAACAGCGATACGGTGAGCGCGCAGTTGTTGGGCATGAGCAAAGTCGTCAGGGATGATTCGGTGCGCCGTGCCCGGCAAAAATGGATGTAGCAGACGGCGTCGCCTGGTTGCAGGCGCACCTGCAGCGCGCGAATTTTGCCCTGCTCGACGAGCCGAATTCGCGCTGACGACAGTGAGGAGGGGTGCTCTCAACTGAGGAATCTAGGTTTATAGAATCCTATCCGCAGGTCTATGGTAGTTGACTATTGATGATCATCGCGAAAAGCTCTGACTTGGAGTTAATATCGAGCTTCTTGTAGGCTCGATTGCGGTAGGTTTTTATCGAGGACAAGGATAGGCCCATTTCAGCGGCGATCCCTTCGGTTGTTAGCCCATAAACGATCAAGTCACAGACCTCCGTTTCCTGGCGTGACAAGGTTTCGAAGCTGTGAATCCCTTGTTCCCTAAGGTATGAAATCGCATGCTTTTTGTTGTGTTTCTGTTGTCCATCAGCGCCGCAGATCCTAAGTCGCAAACAAACCAGATTCGTTGCCAAGGGAAGGATCTGCTGCAGCCGGTCGATTTCGTCGTCTCCCAAGGGGGGCTTGATTGCTGAACGATAAAGATTGAGTTGATAGATTCTCCCCGCATCAATGCGCAACCAATATACCTTCTCGCGAATGTTACTTTTCTCGTAGATATCCGAAAGTTCGGGTTGGGTTTGCGGATCGGGCATAAACCGAAACAGCCGCTCTGCGTCCTCTTTACCACTGGCGAGCTCAACCAGGTTGGTATCGAACACCCTGTCCCGTTGCTTTGACAATAACTCCACCTGTTTTATTGCGGACTGCGCCCAGTATTCCGATACATCCCCACCAAGAATGGAGAGTGTGGGTTCATTCAGACGTGATACATCAAAGGTGTGCACAGCATAATGGGCGATAGCAGCCGCCTCGTTCACCAGTGCATGGATGCCAGGTATAAAACTCTCCTCCGTCACGCTGCCGGTGAGCTCAACGACCTTGTCCCAAATCTGTGGGGAAATCTCAAAGTTTTCCATAATCAAATAATAATCAAATTATGCACCTCTGCAAATAGGTGCGGGTTGTCGACCTCCGAGCCGACAGAATGCCGCCTATTTGTTTACTAGAATACAGCACTGACCTTTTCGGACGAACGGCTTCTATTGGAGCAGGCGCATGCAAAAAACAGCACCCTACAGCAGAGAGAACTTGGCAGACATCAACACCCCCCTCCTATACGAGCAATGGTATGTGGCAGGATTGGGGTCGGAATTTACTCAGGAGCTCAGGGCGCGATACCTCTTGAATCGCTCCGTACTCTTATACCGGACAGAAGAGGGCACACCCGTGGCGTTGCAGAACCGCTGTGCTCACCGCTCGTTTCCTTTAAATGAGAGTTCACTGGAGAAGGATGGTGTCCGTTGCGGTTATCATGGTATCAAGTACGGCCATAATGGAGAAATTCTGGAGGTCCCCTGCCAACTGCAGTGCCCTAGGAACCGTATCCACAGTTACCCGGTTAAAGAGATCGGTCCTTTTGTGTGGATCTGGATGGGTGATCCGGAGAATGCCGACGAGTCGCAAATTCCTGAATCGCAAGTACATGATCCGGCAAAGTGGACGTTGGTCGTCGGTGACTACAACCGGGTTGAAGGGAACTACCTGTTAATGCAGGAGAATCTCTGCGATCTGACCCATATTCCATACCTTCATGGCGAAAGCTTTCAAATCCCCGAGGAGTACGCCGAATTGCCCATCGAGATCAATCGCGAGAGGCACCAGATAGAGTACTATCGCCACATTGAGGAATGGGGCTTGATTAAGAACCTTTTCCACCCCTCCGTGGATTTCACTGGCCGCCCCATCTCGCATAAATCGGGTGGCCGCTTCGTTTCACCTGGATTCTTTAACGGTTTCGGGTTGTGCACACCCCTGGACGAGGGCGACAACCCAGTTCCGGTCGGACACTATGTAAATCACTACCTGACACCTGAAACGCAAGGCAGCTGTCACTACTTCTGGTATGTGGCGCGGAACTACGCATTGGATGACCAGGAATTCAGCACAAATTTCCGGAAGCTAATTACCCAGGGCTTCAATGAAGATAAGTTCGCCGTTGGGGTAATGCAGGAAATGCTCGAAAAAGATCAGCATGATTTTAGGGAAATGAATATATCAGGCGACCAGCCAGGGGTCCTTATGCGCATGGCCGTTAAACAGCTTGCAAACAGTGAGTACGAACGCGCCTAGGAGTTTATTGGGGTTCACCCGTTGGTCGCACTGGCGGCAACGCAACTGCGTGAGGTGATGAAAAAATACTTGGGTGGCAGGATGTTGATGCCCCCAGGGTCACTCCCACTCATCCTCAAATTGGTGGTCCAGGTGTTCCAGGTGCCGGTCGAGTTTGTTCATCAGGCGCAGCAGGGTATTTTTCTCATCGTCATCGAAACAGGCATCGATGATTTCGCCGGTAGCGATACGCTTGGGGGTAATCCGGTCATGGTAATCGGCCCCGGCCTGGGTGAGGATGATTAACACCTTTCGCCGATCTCGTTTGGAATTGCGGGTTTCAACAAATCCCAGGCTTTTCAAGGCCTTGACCGCTCGGGTAATGGTGGCGGCGTCCATGCCGGTTACTTCTGCGGCCTGGGCGTTAGTCAAGCCGCCGTAGGCCCCCAGTACACCGATCACACGCCACTCTCGTTCGCCCACCGGGGCGCCCGACTCCTTGAGCAGCGTTGTTAACTTATTGCCGGCGCCCGACATCCGCATCGCCAGGCGGTACATCCGGTATGGCAAAAAGGCCTGCAGGTCCATAGGGTACTTGACCTTGGCCGCTTTGGGCAGCGAGACACTTCTAATATCGCGTAAATAGGAGACTTTTTCATCTTGAGAGGCCATTTCGAATTTCCGTGTAGACGCCGAGCCAAGCGGTTCTTGGTGACAATTATAATGAGAGCTATTCTAAGGCAGAGGCATTGATAGCTCAAACTAGACTGTTGTATTTTAATGTAATATATTGAAAATTCAAGTAAATGGAGTTGGGATTCATTTTCTACAAGGATTAGGTGTTATCCCCCCCATTGATTAACGAACTGAAAGGCTTATAACAACGATGCTTATCTCCGACTGAAGTTGCGGTTTTGAAGATAATCCTGATTGTCTCATTTTGGGCCATCGCACCACTTTTAAAAATAGGACACGTCAGACAAATTTATGGGTCGTTTTTGGACCCGGTAATGCTCACCACGGGGCCTGCTATCTGTCCGAAACAAACTCTGGCCGTAAGGATTTGTATCCCAATTTGGTGGTGGAGTTCGCTATCCGGTGGGTGAGGTAGGGGGTTGAAATTCTGACGATTATATTTACAGGGCTACTCGAATGCAGTATGCATTGCATTAACATTCACTTTCCATACCTCCGAGCTGTAAGGCGTTTTGCATTAAGATCTTCAGCATCCTAATCAACTCCCTAATCTCGTCCGCAGACAAGCCCTTCCTCAGAGCATTCTCACGCTTCAGTGCTAGTGTGAGAACCTCCTCGTACAACGCTCGTCCCGAAGGTGTAAGTTGAAGGAGCCTGGGTTTTTTTTTTGTGGAGTTGTGGAAGTCTTCAACATACTTTGACTCCTCCAATTTGGCCAATGACCGGCTGACGAGAGACTTGTTGACGCCACTGATCTCGCTTATGTGTGCGGCGCTAACACCCTCTTTCAGTGCGAGCATGACCATGCAGCGCCATTCGACAACACCGATGCCAAACTTCTCAAGATACAACGCCGATGCGCCCCTCGATACACAGTTTGCGATGGCGGCGAAATAGTAGGTGCAATAATTCTCAAGATCCAAGACCTTGCGGCCATCGATTGTCTTGATGGGTGAAACGGATTTGGGCATGGGATTATGCGGGCGTTAGTTTGATTGGATGTAGCTTAATGCATAGCTTGATGCATATCAATTACGATGGGCAGGAGGAACTCAAGCTGCATGTTTACATATCAACTTAATTGGGGTAGCATGCCTCATTATGTTTACATGTAAACATAATGAGGCGGCGGCAATTAATGTATTTAGTCATGCTCACAACTGCATGTACCGAAAACCTTTTGAGAAACTTAATCGGAGGATATAAAGAATGAACGATAGCAATAATGCACCAGTCCAAGGTTGTCCGGTCTCTGCTCTGTCCGATACCTATATGCTTTCGAACGAGGAGTTGGAAGCCCTGTACAAAACAGCACGTGCGGAGACCCCTGTAACCTATCTAAACAACATTGGCTACTGGGCCATAACCAAATTCGACGACATCAAGGCCGTTCTCGGCGACAAGGAGAAATTCTCCGCTGAAATAACCATGGACCCATTGGTTCCACTTCCTGTCGAAGTCAGGCAGTTACTTGAAAATCGGGGCTTTAATCCCTTGCCCAAACTTTCATGCAACGAGGGTCCTGATCATGCGCTAATACGTAAACACACCCAAGCCGCCTTTACTCCCGGGCGTTTCAATAAGTTGGAACCCTTTATCCGCCAGCTCGTGAACGATGCGGTTGACAGTTTCGAAGCGGACAAGCGGGCTGATATCGTCAAGCAAATGGTCTATGAGCTTCCCGCTCTAGTGCTGTTTAAAATCGTTGGTGTCCCAGAGGAGGATGTCGCCAAAGTGAAACGGTGGGCGGACAGTCGATTGCTGCTAACCTTTGGCAAGCAGAGCCTGGAAAATCAATTACTGGCAGCACAAGATCTGGCTGACTTTTGGCATTATTGCCGTGATCTGGTAGATCAGCGGGTTAAAGCACCTCAGGACGACCTGCCCAGCGATATGCTTGCTCAGAGCGTGAGTGAGGATGGCGAGATTACGATTGAGAATATCAAAAACGTGCTGTTTGGATTATTACTCGCCGGACACGAGACGACGACCAATCAATCAGCGAATGCCATTCTTACGCTGTTACAGCACCGCGAGAGCTGGGAAGCGATTGTGGCAGACCCGGACTTGATCCCCAATGCTGTGGAAGAGTGTATCCGTTTTCGTCCTCCCGTCGTTGGTTGGCGACGTCTGGCGAAATGCGAAGTCGAATTATCAGGCGTGAAAATACCCGCCGGAGAAAAGCTACTTTGCTTCCTGCCGTCAGGTAATCGCGATGAGGCACATGTTGAAAACGGGGAAGCCTTCGATATTTACCGGAAAGATTCCCGCTCCCATATCTCGTTCGGTTTCGGCCGTCACTTTTGTCTGGGAGCACCCCTGGCGAGGTTCGAGTTGAAGATTATCCTAGAAGAGCTAACCAAGCGCTTGCCGGGGCTGCGCCTGGCAACTGGACAGGATTTCCAGGCGGTGGAGGCAGTGCAGTTTCGTGGACCTAAAGAGTTATGGGTTGAGTGGGACTGAGAAATGCTCGTTAGTATCCAATCATATTGTTTAGGCGGAGACGACTAGATGGCACTAATTAAATACATAGAGCACAACGGCACTGAACATGACGTGCGTGTTGAGAATGGCCTGAGTGTGATGCAAGGGGCGTTGAATAACTTTATCGATGATATTATTGCGGAGTGTGGTGGGGCTTGCAGCTGTGCTACGTGTCACTGCTATGTCGATGAAGGCTGGTTTGACAAGGTTGGTTCAGCAGACGAATTGGAGCAGGATATGATCGAATGCGCGGTCAAGCAACCTAAGCCTACGAGCCGCTTAAGCTGCCAAATAACGGTAACCGATGAACTGGATGGACTTGTTATTCGGCTCCCTGAATCACAAATTTAAGCTATATAGTTGGGGCATTCCAGGTGGTTAACCAACCGCCTGTATCAAGGAATTTGATTTGTTCGCCCACCGGCACCTGAGATCCTTCTAACACCTTGCTAATAGGAGACTTTTCGTCCTTTAGCCATCTGGGATTCGCGTATAGGTGTCTTGAAAAACGCCGCCAGATAGTCCTTGGAAAAGTTATAACGGAATATTCTAAGGCGGGAGTGGGTAGGGTTTAATATTTCTATTGAAAATAAAATATAATACTTGAAAGTTCAACTATATTTAATTAGAGTATAGCTACGCATAAAGGGCATGGCGCCATCTCCCCGGTGGCCAAAGCCCACTAAAACCAATAACGGTAAAGCCCATCGAAGAGAGAGGAATCAAAATGAGCGTAAAACAGGCTCCGGTATTTATGAGGCAAAACCTGGCTTTGTCCACGGCCATAGCGGTGCTAGTGACAGGTCTGCCATTGAGTAGCACGGTATTGGCACAGGGTTCATTCAGTCTAGAGGAGGTTGTAGTTACTGCACGTAAACGTGAGGAGAGCTTGCAGGAAACCCCTATTTCGGTCATGGCATTTGGGGGAGAATCCCTGGAACAGCAAAATATTGGCAATATTACCGGCTTGGACGTGAAAATGCCCAACGTCGCCATAGGGGGGTCTGGCGGGCTGGGAGGAAGCAATGCGGCTTTTTATGTGCGTGGTATCGGTTCCGGCCGCAACGCCGTCAATCAGGAGTCGGCGGTAGCGCTGTATGTGGACGATGGTTATTACGGCCGCAGTGACGGTGCACTGCTCAGTGTGATGGACGTGGAAAAAATCGAGGTCTCCCGAGGCCCCCAAGGCACGCTATTTGGCCGCGGTGCCACAGCGGGCGCCATTCGCTATATCACCGCCAAACCCACCGATGAGTTTGAAGGTAAGGTGCAGGCCACGTTAGGGAGTGAAAATCGCAGGGATCTCAAAGGGGTTGTTAATATTCCGCTGAGCGATGAAGTTGCTCTGCGTTTGGTGGGCGCCACCTTGAACCAAGATGGTCACGTTGACAGCGCCTTCGACTCCACCGACTTTGGTGATGTCAACAGTGATCTGATTCGTGCCTATCTGCGCTGGGACGTGTCGGAAGATTTGGAAGTTTTGGTTGCCACCGATTATACCCAAATGGATACCAACGGTGCGCCCAGCGTGCTCCTGGGGGTTAATCCTTCGGCGCCGTTTTTGGCCGGAGAAGCTGCCGCCGGTTTTGATGTGACTACCTTGCCGGTGGGGGATTACGATACTTCCTACCAAACGGCCAAAAACTTCAATGAAACGGACAACACCGGCACTAACCTCACCATCAATTGGGATCTGAACGAAGACATTGCGTTTAAGTCGGCAACCTCTTACCGCCAGATTGATGTGGAAGGGGCCTATGATACCGACGGCACTATCGCTTCCCTGTTTGAACAGGAGTATGAGCGCGATATCACCATGTTCTCCCAGGAGTTCAACTTCTCGGGCGTCTCATTCGATGGCAGGCTGAGCTGGGTAACGGGTCTCTTCTACTATGACGAAGAGGCCTCCGACGTGCGTTTGGTACCCACCACGGTGAATTCCATAGATCGCAGCAATACCCGCATCGTCGACCCCATTGAGGTCCAGAGTTGGGCTGTGTTTGGCCAGGGCACCTACGATCTGAACCAGTCCTGGTCTGTCACTGCCGGGCTGCGTTATACGGAAGACGAAAAGGAAATACATGCCAATGAGTTGAATGCCGCCGGGGTAGAGAAAGTGGATACCGTGATTCGCAGTCAGACATGGGATGCCATTACTGGGCGTTTGAGTCTGGAGTGGCAGCAGGCGGAAGACATTTTTTGGTTTGCTTCTTATGCCCGCGGCTTCCGTGCTGGTGGCTTTAATGACCGTATCCGCACTAACCTACCCAATAATTTCTTTGGTATTACCGACTTTGATGAAGAAATTCTGGATATGTATGAATTGGGTATTCGAAGTGAGCTGCTGGATCACCGACTGCGTTTCAATGCCACGCTTTTCTACGGTGAGTACTCCGATATGCAGCTGGGGGCATTTATTCCCAACACCAACCGCACAGTGGTAAAAAACGCCGGTGAGTCTAAGATTCAAGGGCTGGAGGCGGAGCTAATGTTCGCCATCAGCGAAAGCCTGACTCTGGATGCCACCCTTGGTTATCTGGATGCGGAATATGTGGAGCTGGACGATGGGGTTGTCTCCATGACCACTAGCAGCGACTTCGTCCGTGCGCCCCAATGGTCCTACTCCGTCGGTCTTGAAGCAGACTTCGACACCATTGTGGCCCGATTGGATTACGGTTGGAAAGACGATTTCCGCACAGTGGAAGGCGATAATGATTTTATCCTGCAAGACGCCTATGGCCTGTTGAATTTTAACGTCACCTATTCACCGGGCGGCAAAGACTGGTCTGTTAGCTTGTTTGGCACGAATTTGACCGATGAGGAGTACTTGCTGAGTGGTCTGAATCTGGACGCCGGCAAACCTTTTGGTATTCAACAGGGCGAGCCGGGCCGCTTCCGTGAGGTTGGTGTCAAACTCGATTACAACTTCTAACCGTTAAACCTCTGGTCGACATGTCGGCGCGTTACGGTTAGGTCAGCCGCTTGTCTTTTCGGTTGGCCTAACCTTTTTTCATCGTACATCCCTACAATGCACAAGGTACGTGGCATGAGTCTATGGTTTACCCGGACAGCGGGCAATACGAATACGCCTGCTATCACTTTTAGGACGCTTCAATCTGTGGGCCACCGGCTAGGCCCGGGATTGCTGTTTGCGGCCAGTTCCGTCGGGACCTCACATTTGGTGCAGTCAACGCGCGCGGGGGCCGACTACGGTTTGGCGATGTTTGGGCTGATTTTGCTGGCCTGTTTTATCAAATACCCGGCGTTTCGCTTTGGTACTGATTACGCCGCAGCCACCGGCAGTACTTTGGTGGATAGCTATTTTCGCCAAGGGCGCTGGGCGGTTGCTGTGTATACGTTGGAAGTGCTGGTCACCATGTTTGTGGCCACTGCGGCTGTGGGCATTGTCAGTGCGGGGCTGATTAACAGTGTGTTGTCATTGGCGATCCCTGCCCGCTGGTTGACCTGTGGGCTGCTGGTATTGTGTGCGGCTGTTTTGATCAGCGGTCGTTATCAACTGTTTGAAAAGTTGACCAAAGGACTGGTGGCGCTGTTTATGGTGCTTATTCTTGTTGCCGTTGGCCTGACGTTACCAAAATTGCAGATACAGGCGACCAGCATGGCGCCGGTGTTGCAACCCGAGCACAGCACACTGTTGTTTATGGTTGCCTTGGCGGGTTGGATGCCCACCGCCATTAGCGCCTCGGTTTTCCAGTCGCTATGGGTCTGCGCCAAGTCCAAAGCCCTGGGGCGACCACTGACGCTGGCAGAAGCGCGTTTTGATTTCAATTTTGGCTATATCAGCACCATCCTGTTGGCCTTCTGTTTTATGGTATTGGGGGCCGTGTTGATGTTCCAGCCAGGCGAGGCGGTGGCCGATAACGCCAGCGGTTTTGCCACACAATTGATCAGCCTCTTTACCCAGTCTATCGGCCAGTTTGCTTACCCCATCATTGCTCTGGTGGCAGTTGCCGTGATGCTGTCGACCTTGCTGGCACTGTTGGATGCCTGCCCCCGTGCCGTTGGCGCCATGCTGACCTACCGCAAGCAGTCAGGCGGATCAGCCAAAACGCTGAGTATCGAAGCAACGATCGAGCAGTCAGTGGCTCACGAAGATCGATTTTACACCCTGTTGTTGGTTGCCCAGTGCCTGGGGGCTATGACTGTGTTGATGCTGTTTATGAGCTCCTTCAAAGACTTTATCGACTTTGCCACCAGTGTGGCCTTCCTCACTGCACCGGTGCTGGCGGTCATGAACCACCGGGCGATCTATGCCCCAGAGGTGCCGGACAGCGCCCGTCCCAGCCCGCTGATGCGGTTGTGGAGTTTGCTGGGAATTATTGTGATGGGTCTGTTTGGTTTGTGTTACATCTATTTTGGTATTTTGAATTAAGGGCCTTTAAAGGATTCTTAGACCCCCGGGATTATAAAGGCAGGTAAGACCCATGAGCAGTCGATTCGACAAGTGTTATAACATTGACGACCTTCGCAGGGAGGCCAAAAAGCGCTTGCCCCGGGCAATGTACGATTACATTGCCGGCTTTGCCGAAGACGGTGTGTGCGGTGAACGCAATCGCACGGCCTTTTTTCACTATGAACTTATCCCGCGTATGTTGCGGGATGTGACCGAGGTCGATACCCGCACCACCCTGTTCGGCGAACCGGTGGACTTTCCGTTGATCCTGGCCCCCACGGCGCTGTCGCGCCTGTTCCATCACCGTGGTGAAGCGGCGGTAGCCGCCGCAGCGGGGAAGATGAATACTATTTATGCCCTGTCAACTCTTTCCAGTGTCAGCATCGAAGAGGTCGCACAATTTGCGGGGCCCAAATGGTTCCAGATCTACGTCTATAAAGACCGGTCGCTAGTGAAGGAGTTTATCCAGCGCGCCAAGGCCGCCGGTTATAAAGCCCTGTGCTTAACGGTGGATGCCGCGGTGTCGGGCAATCGGGAACAGGATTTACGCAATGGCTTTAAAGTCCCGCCAGAGCCCAGTGTTAAAACGGTTCTAGAAACCCTTTGCCACCCGCAGTGGTTGTGGCATCACTTTACGTCACCTACGGTCACAACCGCCAATGTCAGTGGTGAGCGTATGGCGGGGAAACGGGACACCAACTCCTTTTTGCAATACGTCAACGAGCAAATAACGCCCTCGGTGACCTGGAAGGATGTGGAGTGGATGCGCGAGCAGTGGCAAGGGCCGCTGGTGATCAAAGGGCTGATGAGCCCGGAAGACGCCAGTATGGCTGCGACAGTGGGAGCGGACGGCATCGTCCTGTCCAACCATGGCGGCCGGCAGCTGGACCATGCCTCGGCCACCATCGACATGCTGCCGGAGGTGGTGGATCGGGTGGGGGATCAGCTGGAGATTGTCGTCGATAGTGGCATCCGCCGTGGTACCGATATGGCCAAAGCACTCGCCTTGGGCGCCAAAGCCTGTATGGTGGGGCGGCCCTACCTGTACGGATTGAGCGCCGGTGGTGAGGCCGGTGTGTTGCGGGCCCTGGAAATATTCCAGCAGGAGTTCCACCGCACCTTGCAGTTGCTTGGCTGTCCGTCAGTGGCTGAGCTGGACCGCTCCTATTTGCGCGATGCTTCGGTTGCCGGTACGGCGCCTGAGTTGCAAACAGTCAATAACGCTACGTCCCTGAAAGTCGTATAGGTGAGGTGATGAATTCGTTAGTTGAAAACCTGGTTGCAGCATTGGGCACTTCGGCGGTGGCAACCGGTAGTGATGTCGGCGAAAAATACAGCGCCGACTGGAGCGGTGCCAGTTACTGTCTTCCCTCTGTGGTGGTGCGGCCGTCGTCGACGGAAGAGCTCGCGCAGGTTTTAAAAATCTGTCAGCAAGCGAGCCAGAAGGTGGTGGTGCAAGGGGGGCTCACGGGCTTGGCCGGCGGTGCCACCCCTCAGGAAAATGAGCTGTCGATATCACTGGAACGCCTGTCGGGTATCGAAGAGGTGGATACGGAATCCATGACAATCACCGCCCTGGCGGGCACGCCCCTGCAAATTCTGCAAGAGGCGGCGGAGGAAGCAGGATTTTATTTGCCCCTCGATATGGGCTCGCGGGGGAGCTGCACCATCGGCGGCAACGTCGCCACTAATGCCGGTGGCACCCAGGTGATCCGCTATGGCATGACCCGCGCACTGGTACTGGGGTTAGAAGTGGTACTGGCCGATGGCACCGTGATCAGCTCACTCAATAAAATGCTGAAAAACAACGCGGGCTTTGACCTTAAGCAGCTGTTTATCGGCAGTGAAGGGGCGTTGGGTGTAGTCACCAAAGTGGTCTTGCGGTTGTTCCCGAAAATGACCAATACCCACACGGCACTGTGCGCACTGCCGGATTTTGACAGTAGTGTGGCACTGCTGAAGCACTTCAGTCAAACCCTAAACGGTGCGATGAGCGCCTTTGAGGTGATGTGGGACAGTTATTACCACCAAGTGATTAATCGGGTTGATCATGTGCGAAACCCGTTTTCGCAGCCCTACCCATTATATGCCGTGATTGAAATGCAGGATGGTGACGGCATTAGTGGCCGTGACAGGTTTGAGGCAGCGCTCTGTGACGCGATGGAACAGGGCTTGGTTACGGATGCGGTGATTGCCCAATCGGCTAAAGACGCTGAGTCATTTTGGCAGATTCGGGATGGCATTGCAGATTTGTTGCCGTTGCTTGGTCCGGTGGCCAACCTGGATATCAGTCTGCCGATTAGTGTCATCAAACCCTTTTTGGATCAGCTGGAGACGGAACTGGATCAGGCCTTCCCCGAGTTGAGGTTGTTAGTGTTTGGTCATATCGGCGACAGCAATTTGCATATCTGTGCCGGTACCGGTCAATCTTCGGATAAGGAGGCGATCACAGCCTTGATTCTCCGCTTGGTGGGCGAATACCGTGGTTCTATCTCAGCGGAGCACGGTATTGGCATATTGAAAAAGCCCTACCTGGGTTATTCACGCACCGCGGAAGAGATCGCCTTGATGAAAACCCTGAAGCAGGCACTGGACCCCCATCATATACTCAATAATGGCCGTGTTATTTAACGGTGAGAACAAGGAACAGCGAATGAAAGATTTTAGTAAGGGCGTTTCGCGCCGCCAGTTTATGCAGCTGTTGGCCGCGGCCTCAACCTCCACCATGCTACCTGAAGGTTGGGCAGCCCACCTTGGGCAGGCAAACACCGGAGACGATCACTGGCATCAGGGTGAATTGGCACACCTGATACCCCTGGTCAGTCACGAGCAGATGTTGATCAAAACGTCGTTTCAAAGGCCATTAAAGTCTGTTCCCCATTTACGGGTCGGCAAACGGGTGGTTGTGGGGAAAATGTCCGACACCCTGGGACGATTTTGGCAGTTTCACGTTACCAGCCTGGAAGCAGACCACAATTACGAATTGCAACTGCAGGAAAAGAACGGCCACTCTCTTACTGATCCCTGGCCCCTAAAAACCTTTCCCCACCCGGATGCCAATCCGGAACATTTGCGCATATTGGCTTATACCTGCGCGGGGGGTAATGAGTCGCTGGTGATGGATGATGGCACGCCCTATTTCTTAGCCATGGCGGCCCGGCACCGGCTATTGGATCGAGGGCTTGCATTCAATCCGGATGTGGTGATCGCCAACGGTGACCATATTTATTGGGACCAGAGAACCATTCGCAACAAACCCGCGCGCTTCAGAGATCCCTGGTTGAAACTGTATGAAGAATACGGTCCACTCAATCCGGCCTTACCGATCTTGGGATCCAGCAACGAAAGCATTTTAACGCGTATTGTGGATGCGCAAATTGCCTATCTCTACGGCGTTCGCTTTCGTTCCGTACCGGTGTATATGTTGACCGATGATCACGATATGTTTGAAAACGACGAGGCCAACGACGATTTTATCACCTTGCCACCGGACAAACACATGTTGGCTTCCGCCCGTGCAACACAATACCTGTATTACCCGGAGTTTTTACCGGATAGTCATCGACCGGCCACCCTGGCAGGAAGTTCAAGCCCCGATCGCGCACCGGGTTTGTCGGAGGTCTACGGCACCTTGCGCTACGGCAAGCTGCTTGAAGCGCTAATGTACGATACCAAACGCTACAATACCATTGATGGCGCCTCCGCGACGGTATTTCCGTTGGAAACGGAGCAGTGGCTGGCCGAGCGCACAATGACTGAAGATACTGCCCACCTGTTGCATATTCCTTCGACCCCGATTGGCTGGTCGGCGGGCAAATGGGGGGAGTGGTACCCGGATATACGTCAATCCGATGGCACCCTGGGCAAAGCCAAGCCTAAGCCCCATTGGCCTTCCGGCTGGTGGTCCCAGCACCAGCGTATTCTCACCATGTTGCAGCAACAGAAAAGGCGGGCGCCGGTAATTGCCTCGGGAGATTTACACGCCTTGTCCTACGGCCAAATCACCCGCAGTGGTGCGCTGGATTTCGCCGATAACCCGATCCACAGTTTCTGTGTCGGGCCTCTCGGTAGCGCCGGCCCCGGCTTCCCCACCCAGTTTCGGGGTATCGGTGCCCAGGTGCCCTCGGACCTGGATGTGCGGGAACTGCTGAAACCGCTGGAGAACAACGGCTTTACACTGATCGATGTCACGCCATCGAAACTGGTGTTCAAAATGTTCAAGTGGTTGCCTCCAGCGCCGGTGGAGCAGATTGACACCCTGCAGCCGGCGTATACCTATGAAGTGGAGCGACCGGTATCGTAAAGACCGCAGAGGAAGGAGTGTAACCCCCATGTCCGATTTAACCTTTCGGTCCCAGGATTGTAGTATGGCGTGCTGGTGTTGATTGCTGCTTGACATTGGCCGGTAGTGGTGGCGGCAGAGCGGCCCAATATTTTGTTGATTGTCGCCGATGATCTGGGCTTTTCCGAAGTAGGGGGTTACGGTTCTGAAATACGCACCCCCATCTTGATGGCCATCGCGGGCCAAGGTTGACAACTTGCCAATTTTCCACCAATGCAGTGTGTTCGGCGTATCGCTCCATGCTGTTAGCCGGTACGGATAATTACCGGGTGGGTTTCGGCATCGCGCCGGGCGACTCGAAACGATTGCCTCTTCATCGCGGTCGATCGGGAAATGAAGGCGAGTCGGGGCGACCGCTCATCAAGCGGGCGTCCCTTTTTGTTTGCTGTATATTCTTTTGACGCTTCCATTAGTGAAGTGGCTGTGTCTTTGATTGTTACTGCGATTGCCTATTTTATGGGGCTCTATGTCCAAGATGTCTTTTTACAAAATGTTTTTGTTGCTACTGACCGGCTTAGGGATGTTGTCGACGGCGTCGGCTGCGCCTAGGTCAGATTTAGGCTCGGTCTTTGTTTTAACGCCAGACGTAGCTGCTATCAACGTGGTGGTGATCCTGGTGGACAATGTGCCCGCCAAACTGGTGGGTGCCTATGGTAACCGCCATGTTAAAACCTCAAACATCGACCAGTTGGCGGCGGAGGGACTGACGCTGGAGAACGCCTTTGCCAATAGCGGTGTTTGCTCGCCGACTCGTGCCACACTGTTGACCGGTTTACTGCCATCGCAAACCGGCGTCCACAATGCCTTGCCGTCAGACGTAGCAATCGAGAACTGGTCTGCCGTGGGGGAGTATCGCAGTCTGCCCCAAACGCTCAACGATGCTGGCTACCGCACTGGATTGGTGGGAAAATATCACCTGGGAGCTCCGGATCGGCCCCAGATGGGTTTTGACTCCTGGGTGACCTTTGCTAGCGGCCCACACTAGCAGCTTTCACTATGTGGCGGTGATCGACAACGGCAAACACTACCGCACAGATCAACATATTACCGACTTCTGGACTCAGAAAGCAGTGGAGTTTATAGAAGCCCAAGATCAGACACAGCCATTTTTTCTCTATCTGTCCTACAACGGCCCCTATATGTTGCCGCCACTGGTACTGGAAGAGGCCAATAACCGCCATGCGGATTACTACCGGGCCAATCCCGTGCCTATGCCTCGGGATCCGATTCACCCATTCTTGAAAAACTTTGTGCGAATGGCCGATGCGAGCAGTGACGGCGGCGGTGAATTCCTTAAAGGCTGGCGGGCAGAAGAAAAAGGCCACGCCAGCCGCTGGTCTGAGGTGGCCTGGGGCATGGTGCAATCTCTCAACAATCCTACTGCCATGGTGCATGCGGTTTCCGAATTGACCATGGTGGACGACGGTGTCGGTGCGGTGATGGCGAGTTTAAAAGCCAAAGGCCTGGACAAGAATACCCTGGTGATCTTTACCTCGGACCAAGGCTCCTCCCTTGGTCAGCACGGCCTGTGGGGCAACAGTTCCGCTTCACAGCCCACCGCTGCCTATGACGATAATATGCATGTGCCGCTGATTGTGCGCCACCCCGGCACCATTAAAGCCGGGGATCGCCGTCAGGAGTTGATCAACCAGTTTGATATCGCACCCACTGTGTTGGATTACCTGGGGATGGCGGACAAAAAAATGGCCAACACGCCGGGTCGCAGTTTTGTGCCGGTTATGCAGGGTATGTCCATGGAGGGCCATGAGGCGGTCTATTTTGAATATATGCGCACCCGCGCGATTCGCACCCAGGACTGGAAATTGGTAAAGCGACTACCCGACGGCCCTAACGAACTATATGACCTGCGCAAAGACGCCGGTGAGTACCGCAACCTCATCGACCTACCCGATGTGGCAGCCATTCAACGTCAACTGAGCGAACAGTTGGATGTGTTTTTTAACACGTACGCGACTCTGGAATTTGATGTCTGGCGTGGCGGCAGTGCCAAGGCGGTGATGGAATACGGTAACCGCAATGAATTCTACCAAAATTTTTTTCCCAACTGGCAGCCACCGACCGTTCGCGCAAAGGTGCCGTTTAGCGATGTCGCTGAGATGAAATAGGATGTGTTAGCACGTGTCTAAGTTGGTGTCTGAAATTTGCCATTGGGGTGTACCTGAGGGCTTCGCTAAGATGTAAAAAACGATCGGTAACTCTGGAGTGAACATGTGTGCAGTCAGGGGGAGTTTAGATCCCGCTTTGGATTTATTATGGCAGCCGTGGGTTCAACGGTGGGACTGGTTAATATTTGGGGTTTTCCGACCCAAGTCGTCAGTAACGGGGCGCGGCGTTTGTCCTTGTCTATCTGGACAACACTATAGACACGCCGCAGGTTCTGCCAGACGTTACGTACGTCCGCTTTGTCCTTGAGCCCCAATTGCTGACCATTCATTAAGCCACATCATCTACAAGTCAATCTCCACTACGCCGTTTTCTTTGGCGGCACGGGATTGGCACAAAATCAAACTTTGCTCCCGTTGCGCTTTCGATAAAACGAAGTCGCGGTGCTCCACCTCGCCGGAAATAATGCCGCACTTACACACACCGCAAATACCGTCGGCGCATTTCACATCCACATGCACACCGGCTTCAAGCAAGGCGTCGGCAGGACTTTTCTCGGCCGGGACCCTGATCTCTTTGCCAGACCTGGCGAGTTTTAGGGTGAAGTCGAAGTTTTCGTATTCGGGGGTGTCCGGCAGCATGAAGTATTCCTTGTGCAAGGCTTCCTCGGGCCAGCCGTTTTTCTCGCCCGCTTTCAGCACCGCGCTCATATAGCGATCCGGACCACAGGTATAGAGATGGTAACCGTCCCGGTAATTGCTCAGCAACTGCTCCAGATCGATACGGGTGCCTTCGGCGGAAAAGTGCAGGTGCACCTTTTCCGCCCAGGGGGCGTTGGCCAGGTCATCGAGAAAACCTGCCTCTTCGCGCTTGCCGCAGGAGTAGTGCAGTTCAAAGTCCGCTTCAATGGCGTGTAAGCGGTGCGCCATGGCGATCATGGGCGTTATCCCGATACCGCCACCCATCAGGTAGGTTCTTGTGGCGCATTCGTCCAAGGGGAAGTGGTTGAGCGGACGCGAGATAAACACCTTGCGCCCTTCGTGAAAGATCGTGTGCAGTAACTTGGAACCGCCGCGACCGTCCTCTTCGCGCAACACGCCGATTTGGTACTTGCTGCGATCGGCTGGATCGTTAGATAAGCTGTACTGGCGGAAAAACTCCGGCGCCACCACCACGTCCAGATGGGCGCCTGCGTCGAATGCCGGTAGCGGCGAGCCGTCCAGGGAGGAAAACTCGTACTTGGTGGTGCTGTCGGTCATGGCCTCGACCTTGGCAATCTTAACCCGCATCACCGGCGCCGGACCTTCCGGCTCCTGGTATTCGTGGGCCAGGTGCTCCGTCTCACCGCGGGCCAGGCGTGCCCGGTATTCGACCGGGGATAACATGGCTTTGTAGGCTGCAATACCCGCCTCGCGGTCCATCGGGAAGGGGAAGGGGTAGGGGGGCGGTGCCAGGTTGGCGGGGTATACCGCAAGGGTCTGATCTTCAAACTTCAGTTCCAGGTCGGTTTGCAGTTCCCGGGTATTGGCGCCATTTTCGGAGAGGGTATAGGGGCCTTCGTCCACCATCTCAAGATCCCACCACCACTTTTTCATCGGGTTAATGCTGCCGTTGCCCAGCTTGTCGTCGAGCTTGGCCAATGCCTTGGCGGCGCCCGGAATATGGCTCGCCGCCCAGCGGAAGGGCGCTTCGGCAAACAAGCCTTCCAGGTTCCAGGGGCATGTTTTCATGCAGCGACCGCACATCGCCCCTGCAGGCTGGGTAATGCGGTACTGGGTACACTTCTGGCTGTCGGACTTCCAGATCTCATAACCGTTAAACATGGTCTTGGGCCCGGCGGTAATGGCGCCGGAAGGGCATTCCCGTGCACACTTGTTGCAGTGATTGCAAAAATTCTGCAATCCAAAATCGATGGGCTTGTCGTGGGCCAGGGGCATATTGGTAGTGATGGTGCCGGACTTTAGACGGGGGCCCAGGTAGGGGTTGAGAATGACCTCGCCGATACGGCTGACTTCGCCAAGACCGGCCAATAACAGCAGCGGTGGTTGCAGGACCTCACCGTCCATCACCGTATGGGCGCGGGCGCTATAACCCAGATTGCGGATCTGTTCGGCGACGATGCCGCCGAGCAGGGAAAAACGCAGGTAGGCACGCATTGACTGGGAGCAGGCGATCCAGTCGTCGCCGGAGGCGCCCTCCATGGTCTCGTGGCCCTGGTCGATCACCACGGAAATGGCATTCTTGTGGTAGGGCGTGAGTGGCTCACCCAAGGCATCATGAGAGTAGTAAGCCCAGTCCGGACAGCGGGAAATACCCACGGCATCGACACCAAGAAAATACAGTGCCGCTTTGATATTGTCGGCGTTGCGCTGCGGGTCGTGGGTGGAATCGGCGAGAATGGGGGCTTTGTCCCCGTCCTGCAACAGCACAAACGCGGCCAGTGGGCGGCGCGGCCCGAAGCTGGCTGCACTCTTGCGCACGTAGTTGCCGTTGCGCGCGGCGTCCTGCACATGCTTGCCCATATCGCCAAAGATGGCACGGGCAAACATATCGGTGCGCTTGGGAACACGCGGCACGCGCATTTCATCGATAAAGGTGGTGGTCTCTTCCACTCGATTGATGCGCTCAAACGGATAAGCACCGTCTTTAAATTGGCGCTTTTTGTAGGGTTTGGCGTTAAAGGCGTTTTTGGCAAACCCCTGGCCCGGTTTGCCCCCCAGGAACCAGGCAGGGCCGTGACTGTGCACGCGATCCAGCAGTTGCTGGCTTTTGGCGGGTGCGAGTGGCAGGTCTGGGGCCAATTCGAAAGTGGTGGTAATCGCGCCCAGCCCAAAACAGGTGCCCACATAGGGGTTGTGGATCACTGGGCCATTGGGCGTGCCAATGACCTCGCCGAGACCGGCCGCCACTGCCAGCGTATGGAGGTCCACATCGGAGCAGGCGCCGGTATGACCTCGGGCTTCATAGCCCAGCAGGCGAATGTAGTTCGCCAATACCGTCACGGTTTCCGCTGCCCGCAAGCAGGCGCGCTGCGCTTGGGCGTCTTGAATCCACTCGCAACCGGGCTCGTCCTGTTCCGGATCGCGGGGGTATTCGTAGAGAAAGACCAGCGCGTGGCTGTGGTGGTCGATACGCGTGGGCGGTGCTTCCATGGTGTCCTTGAGCTCCGCCATCACCACGTCGATCCCGGCGGCGAGGGTCTTGGTTTGTTTGGTCCGCAACTCGGTGGCGAGGGCATCGATATCCGGGTTGACGATGGGCTCGGCCAGCAGCATCTCCGGTCTCAGTTCACACACGCCCACCTGGGAGGCGTCGTGGTAGTAGCCGAAGGCTTTGAGGTGATTGCTGCGCTCCTGAAGATCCGTCGGTACGACACCGCGCTCTTTTTTTACCATGCCATCGCGAATAGCATCCAGCATGGCCTGGTAGCGCCCCATCGCGTTAACCAGGTTTTCGTTATTGTCGAGGTCGTGGAAAGAGACCGGCTGCATGGGAGGGACACGGCTGAGATCGGGGTAAGTGTCTGTTCGCTTTAGTCGTTCCAGGGGGTAGGGGCCCAGGTGTACCGGACGATTTTTGTAGGAAAACACACGCATACCCGTCACATCCTCTCAGAGTTTATGGATGTCTACCATAATCGATAGCGGCATATTAAAAAATTATTATAAATTGATAGCACCTATATCATTTTTATATAGGGTATACTGATACTCACTCTGGCCGGTGGAGAATGGCATTCATGACCCCCAAGCAGTTGACTTACTTTACCCGTATTGCGGAATGCGGCAGTTTTGCCGCGGCCGCAAAAGAGTTGTTGATCGCACAGCCAGCCCTGAGTCACCAGATAGCGAACCTCGAAGCCGAGTTGGGCGTGGCCCTGTTTTTTCGCAAACCGCGGGGTATTGAGCTGACGGAAAGTGGCGAGCGGTTAATGGCGCAGGCATATGCCATTTTGCGCCAAATCGAGTCCACCGTGCTCGATATCCAATCAGCGAATTTGGAGCCCCAGGGCGTGGTACGTGTTGGGATGGTGCCGGCGTTGAACAATGTACTGGCCTATCAGTTGGCCGCCGCCATAGAAACGCGTTATCCCAAGGTGGAATTGGAAATTATCGGTGGTGCCTCCCGCTATCTCAACCAACAGCTGGGTAACCGCAAAATAGATATTAGTGTTGTACACCCGGACAGCGCCGGTTTTGGTAACTTTACGGTCACGCCCCTGTTGCGCGAGACACTGTTTTTTGTGGGGTCCAGCCTGAACAAATATCCCCATATCAAAACTCGAGATCGTGAGAAGTGCATCCGCTTTGCGGATTTGGTGCACTACACAACACTATCCACGGAGATCCACGACGGTCTGGGTTTTCGCATCAAACAGTATGAGCGGGAGACCGGAATCACCTTGAACAAGCGGCGTTCCTTTGGGCAATTGTTGACTGACTTGAACGTGATCCTGGCCGGGGAAGCTGAAATGATTCTGCCCTGGTCGGCCATTTATCATCTCGCAGGGGATAAGCGACTGGTGACAGCCAAGGTGGTCGAGCCGGAGATGGAGCGGGATGTTTTCTTGCTGACGTCACCCAGCCAGCCGCTGACCAATACGCTGGTCAAGACCGAGTCCCTGATCAAGGATTTAGTCGGAGAGATCTTTGAGCAGGGACGCAGTGTTGGAGTTTCATTGATTGATGAGACATAGCTCTCAAAAATTCAACTTACACAGATTGAAAATGATTGGCTAGCATTATGGAACATGCTCAATACCCCCTTTGGATTTCAAGCCACACTTGATGTTAATTTCAGTTATGGAGCGGACACCAAGCTTTCTCAATGTGAATAAAGCATCTGATTGGGTGGTTCGCGGTTTTCTCTTTCGGGGTATAGACCGTGTGAAAACGTAAAATTCACCGGTTTTTTTCTTTCGGTGAAGGGCATTACGGCCTCGTATAGGGTCTAGCGTTTTTTCTAATGAGACGTAAAATTTATGGGTTAAGTTATACGAATGGGCGTTTTGTATCTCTTTTGTAGTTAGATCCTAAATAGTTTTCATCGGCTTTGGGCGCGCAGAAGAAATAGAAAGTTGCGGATTCTTACGTATTCAGAATTCCAGCTAAGCGTTACAACCCCGGCTAAGAAGCCAAAAATATTTAAGTTGTATGGCGGCTTTCTGGTGCTGAGCTGCCCATAGCGCAAACTTCAGCATTGGTGCAGGCAGCGGAATTTCTTTAGACAACAAAATCAACGAATAACTTGATCAATAAATTACCGCTATAGGCAGTAGGTATATTGATGCTGACCAAAGTTTAATGGCCGCTTTGGCAGGTAGGTGAGGTCCTACTTGATCGAATAAGCCGTTAGGGAGCCAACTCTACGCTCCCCGGCCACCAGAGTTACATTTCAAAATCTGGCAAAGTAGGGAGCCATAGGCGCTCGTGGATTGTATAAATCCATACCTTCTCAAATAATTCTTAGAATTTTAATCCACGTAACTGTAATTAGACTGACAGAATAAAAATGGACATTTTGACTGTCAAAGAAAACCTGCATTAGTCGGATGTTGACCCCGTCAATCGCTGTGACATGGTCACGCACACCTTCATGCTATGGCTTTGGTTCGCGCGAAACTGGCGTCCTGGGTTTTGATGCCAGGGACGGGGAGGGAGACAGCATGCGCTCGACAGGGTCAGGCTGGTGGCCAGTAAGCTGCAAGACGTAAGCCACGGATCGGCCTTTGCCTTCGCTCTTTAACGCCCCTTTTTCTGCCAGATCGACGAGATCACGAGTCGCGGTTGCCCGGGAAGCCCCGGTGAGGCTGGCGTATTTCTTGGCGGTCATCCCACCTTCAAAGCCCGCCGGCCCGGCCCGAAACATCCGGTTGATGGCTTTGGTTTGCCGTTCATTGAAGGCGGTTTCGTCAAAAGTGTCCCAGAAGCGTGTCTTTTCAAGTGCGAAGGCCACCTGGTGTTGCGCTTCAATTTGGGCTTGGCAAGTGGTGTCACAAAACCAGGTGACCCATTCGGTGAAATCCAATGATCGGTTAACAGAAGCGAGTCGCTCGTAATAGGTGTTCTTATTGGCCTCGATGGCGGTGGACAAGCTGAACAGAGGTACTGAGCGCATATCCTGGCAAATGGCGTGCTCAGCAACGGCCCGCCCAACGCGGCTATTGCCGTCATCAAACGGGTGAATGAGTTCCAGCCAAGCGTGGGCGACGGCTGCTCTTACCAGTCCGGGCATCTCCCGGGCTGATTCTGCTACGGGGGCGGTGTCGTTGTACCATTGGAGAAAGGCGTTAATTTCCCCGGGAACACTCGCGCTGGGTGGCGCTTCGTAATGCACCGTCTCATAGCCCACGGGACCCGAGATGATCTGCATAAGCCGTGTGGACTGGCGAAAGTCGCCGATGATGAGAGGTTCCTGAAGGCAAGGCCGCGGTTGGACCACCATGCTTTGCCACTGACAGAGGATCTCTGGCGTGAGTCGATCGCTGATCTTTCGCCGGACATCCAACACCAGAGCGGCTACGCCTTCGGCTTTGGGGTCCCCCACGCGCAAGGGCGGGGAATGCATGCCCAGGTGGTTTAAAATGCTGGATCGGACATCGTCCCGGTTCAGGTTTTCCCCTTCGATGGCAGAGGTCGCTATTGCCTCGGACACCAGCCATTCGATGAGCGTCTCATGCTTCACGCGCTTATCCAACAGCCCGTATTCCTTGGAGGCGTCGTAGCACAGGGCCTGGTACCGGCCGACTGTGTCCGCAACGGCATCGAGATTGACATGGAAGTGGGGCCAATTGGCCAGCTGCCAGCTGCCAGCTATAGTCCATGAGGCGATTCTCCTATCCAATTGCCTCAATTTAAAATGAAACATGAGGCAATTACAAGCCCCTTTTGACTCATGCCAGGAACCTGGAAGAAGAGCTGTGGCGAAAAACCTGCTGTAGAGGCCTTAGACTCTGTTATCGTCAAAGTTCATATTATAAAACAATGACTTAAAGGAGGAGCTAGGGTAAGGTTTGTTGACGTTATCGTACATATATGAACTGCCGATAATGTCAGATATTTGCTATACTCCGGGCACTGAAACAGGGAGACAAAGCCATGATCGAGAATGCCCGTGAAACCGTTGCCAGCCCCGAGGTGGTTGAAGAAGCGCTGCGGCAGCTCAAGGCATCCCTTGAAGGTAATGTAGAAGCTCAAAAAGTGCTAAGAACGGTTGAAACCGCCGTTGAGGGTGTGGTCTTGCAACTGAGCGATGACCGGCTGCCGAATAGGGGGCTTGCGGGTCTTGCTGATGCGTATGTTGTAAAAGTTACTCGTCCAATGACCGAGGTTGTATGGAATCGTACCGCTCGCGCCTTACTCGCAAGCGTCGAGGAGATGAGTGACGACTGGTTGGTGCATATTGCCTCCTGTCCAACCGACAAAGGGGCATTGATCGAAGCGCTGAGTGAAGCCTTGCTGGAAAGCGCCGACCAGTTGTCCGCCAGGGAGAGGGCAGAGCTGCGCGGTGCACAAGCCAAAAAGGCCTGGCTTGAGGAGCGCGGCGGCAGCTTGAGCCCACAAGAAACCGCTGACCTAATGGGGGTGAAGCGCCAGACAGTCAGTGACAAACGCAACCGGGGCGAAATCCTGGGGGTGCCGGTTGCCAAAGGTTACCGGTACCCTGCCTGGCAGTTTGGAGACGGTAAACCGCTCAAAGGACTGAAAGAGGTTTTGCATGAGCTTAATCAGGCCGGACATAGCGACTGGGCGAAGCTACGCTTTTTTCTGGGCGAGAACGATTTTCTCAAAGCCAACTACCCGGCGACACCGACGCCGATTGATGCGCTAAAAGCGAATAAACGGGAGGCCGCCGCGGAGGCGAGCGCCAGCTATCTGACCCATGTATCGCTGTAAGGGAGCGGAAGTTAAGGATGACGGTAAAGCACTACACCTTCCGCCCGCCAGCCGGCTATCAGGAATTGGAACTCGCGACCTGTCGGCTTCTGGCGGGCACGCCCGTTTACCGATGCTTCGGCTCTCACCGTCCTCCTGGACAATCGGTATATTTCGGGGCTACAGGTCGGGCCGATTCAGTGACCCGAGAATGGAGTTGGGGGTGATGTAGGTGGGGAAGCGCTTCGCTGCTGCTTTGGTGGAAACGTTGTTACACAGCAGTCCTGAGGTCGACGCGATCCCAATTGACGACTTGAAGGTTATAGCCGTTGCGGAGCTGAGCTTTGAGCGGGATTTAGAGTTAGTGAAATTCAGCGGCCCCGAGCTCAAGCGCAACCATACAACCGCGGAGATATTTACCTGGTCGCCGTCACTGGTTTTCTCGTAGTGAAACCTTGCCGGAAGGAATTTGGCCGCAACGCCGAGTGTTGAGACCAAACCAAACCTTTGCTTTTTCCGATGGTGACGACGTAGATGCGGATAAATGGATTGAAAGCGACATGGCTTCTGACCATGTGGTAGTGGAAAGTCAATTTTATAATGGTTTTGATTGGTTGACATTACTTTGGTGGCGAGATGAGAGCCAACTTCTCTCTGAAGATGAGTAACTTTCGCGTCTTTGTATAGACTTCGCTTTAAGAAAATCTATGAGTGTGGAAATTAAGTTTAGTTATTTTATTGGGGGAGATGAATAGAGTGTCGTTGATTGAAGAGTACAGCTTGACAAAGTCGGAAGTGGTACAAAGATTAGGTGAATCGGGAAAGTTCGAGCTGTCGTGTCTCTTTGAGGTAAAAGCCATTTACCGAAACGGTGTTTGTCAAAGTAGTTGTCGTGTCGCCCTATGATACTTTCTTCAATTCGTCACTCGTTTTTTCCGGGTTCAGATGCACCGACTCCGGCAGCTCCCAGTTGCGCGTGTCACCCGACCAGCGGCCCGGATTCCTGGCCTTCGCCTCAGCGTAAACGCGCTGCCTTTTCGTAATAACTTTGGCGTCCTCACCATTGTGGCGCTGTGCCGGCGTTACGAACTTGAGGCCGCTGTGCTTGTGCTGGTAGTTGTACCAATGGACAAACTGCAACACCCACGTTCGCGCCTCCTGCAAGGTCGCAAAGCCCTTACTCGGGTACTCCGGACGATACTTGCACGTCCTGAAAATTGACTCTGCGTACGCATTGTCGTTACTCACTCGTGGCCGGCTATAAGAGTTGGCCACACCGAGTTCATGTAAAGTTGTTAGCAAAGAGGCGCCTTTCATCGGGCTGCCATTATCCGAGTGCAGCACCAGCGGCTTGAGGCCAATGTTTTCACGCAGGTGCGCCTTTTTCACCAGTGTGGAGGCGTGCTCCGCTGACTCTTGATCATGCACTTCCCAGCCGACAATTTTGCGGCTGTACAAGTCCAGAATCAGGTAGAGGTAGTAAAACACCCCCTTGGCGGGGCCTGCAACCCAAGTTATATCCCAGCACCAGATCTGGTTCGGTGCCGTCGCAGTATGGGTCGTGGCTGGCCCTCGCTTCGAGGCTTGGGCGCGCCCTCGGTGATGCTGTTGATTATGTTCCCGCAGCACCCGATAAAAGCTTGCCTCCGAGGCGATATAGCGCCCTTCGTCCGCCAGAGCGGGGACAATCTGGCTTGGCGGCAAACTGCCATACTCGGCGCTGTTCGCAACCTGCAAAATTTCTTCGCGTTCCTCCGGTGTCAGTTTATGCCGTGGCGTTGGGCGTGTAGCAGTGGGCCGTCCATCCGTCTTGACCTCGTCGTTCGCGGTCCAGCGCTGAAAGGTGCGCATGCTAATGCCCAGCTCTTCACACGCCTTGAAGGTGCGGGCTCCGGCAGCAGCAGCTTCGTTTATCAGTGTTACGGCTTCCTTGCGATCTGAGGCGCTGATCAATCTTCCTCGTCTTCCCCCCAGATCGCATCGGCCTTTTTTCGCAGTACCAGCAGTGCAGCTGTTTCGGCCAGGGCTTTTTCCTTGTGTCTCAGTTCCCGCTCCAGGCTTTTAATCCGCTTTTTGTCCTTTTTTGACTGTTCTTTAACGACCTTTTCCTGTTCCGCTGCCGTGGCATTGGCGTTCAGACAGGCCTGCTTCCAGGCGGCAATCTGCTCCGGATAGAGCCCTTTCTTGCGGCAATATTCCGCCAACTCTGCCTCATTCAACGTAGCGGTTTCCAGTACGACCGCGAACTTGTCTTGCGTAGACCAGTTCTCTGGATTTTTCCCATCTCCTGGCACAGCCAGCCCTCTATTCTTTGCCTGTTTACGCCAAGTATACAGGGTTGCATCCGAAATGCCTGTCTCCTCAACCAACTGGGATATTGGCGTATTGCTCGGGGGCATCATCCGCTTGATAACCGCCTCTTTCCGCTCTAGTGAATAGCGCATCATTCCTCATTCCAGGCACCCCCTGCTTAGGATTTATACAATTCAGGAGACACGACAACTATTCTGCCAGAGGGGGGAAAGAAAAGCGCTAAAGGCTGGGATTTGCATGCTGCTTCAGTTTCTCCTATATATCGAAAACAGGATTTGGTTTGTGAAATATATAGAGAGAATGCATTTTTCCAAACTTATAAGGAGTTTGCGTCGATTTCAGATCTGTTCGATGACTTATACGGTGATGGTATTTGTGTCAACGAGGATTTCCCGTCGCTAACGGTTGATCCTAAGCGTTATTGGAATGAGCTATTGATCCCTACGATCCATTCTGAATATGGGTGCCCCGTTCGACACTTAACTATCGATATTGATGCAGAAAATTATGGCGATGAGCCTCTAATTGGATATGGGTTAACCTATCACTCGTCATTCAATGAAAGAGCAGAGGAGTTCATTGGTCATAGAAAGGGAGATGTAAAAAAATTGCATGTCTTAGTTGAAGAATTGCGTGCTCGATTGGAAATGCAAGATGGTAAAGTGCAAAAGCTTTCTAGCGATGGTTATGCAGTCGTCGGAGAGATTGGCAAAAAGGAAGCTGTGAGGAAGATTGGAGTAAATAATTGCCCAGAAGTGATCGATATTTCTAACGATGATATAGTTGAGCTTTGGTTGTTGGATTCCGCTGACGTTGTTTATGATTTTATATCATCTACTGAGTACCAATATCGGTATGAACCTCTTGTTGAAGATTGTAGTAAAGAGGAAAGTATTATGGATATGATTGAGGCGGGGGAGGGACTGCATTGTGAGTTCAAAAAATATATTGATTTGGGTAAAGGTGATTTTAAAGCAGAAGAAATTGATGAGAGTGTTTGTGCATTTTCTAACGCAGATGGTGGTGAACTTATTATTGGCGTAACTGATAAGGGAGAAGTTATTGGTATCAGTGCTCCGGTTAGGAAGAAATACGCTGCTGCTCTCGAAGACTCAGTGAAATTGTACATCAAGGATATACGGAAAAGGTTATACGAGAATCTAACCGAGTCTGATTGTTTTAATGTGCAAGCGATAGAACTTCAAGGTAAAAGTCTAGTTGTCATTAGTGTTGCAAAATCGCGCAGATGGAATTTTGTGCTTGCTTCTGATGTACCCTACAAAAGAAGGGGGTCGACGAATTTCAATGCAACGCGCTTAGTTGCAATGGAATTTGAAAGTAAAAACTCTCTATCTGCCTACGAAAGAATTTTAGAGGGCAATAGTGGCTATAATTGAGCGCATTCTAGGGTTCGTTAGATGTAGGTCTAGGTTGCTTTCCATCCATTAGTATTGAATAAGTCTGTCATTGATAAATGACTTGCTGCTGTTTGGGTTGGAAGGTTACTAATTGGAGGGATCGCTTTTTGATTAAATCCTTTGTAAAAGGGTTCGCCTTGATTATTGTGGTAGTGATTGGGCCGCTAAAGTTGCTCTAGGAGTAGTATGCAGCACTGATTTACTCCGCCATGAGTGCTACAATTTTGCTAGTAGCACCCCTAGAAGTTTTAAGTTACTGATTTAGATAGACAAATTTTAATGTTTGTCCCACCATCATAGGACATACAGTCATTTACTTATAAAAAAATGGTCTTACTCAGCAAGTCTCTGCGGCTAATTGATATAAATCCAGACCAGACCTACTCGAGCAATTTTCAATATTTAAGCTCGGTTCAATCTAGCGATCATTCTCCAAAGCTGTTATTAAATTATCCCTGGTAAAGGTCTTGACTTTTGAGCCAATCTTAAAAAGCGGCCTATCGGCGCAAATACCGTATTCAGCCAGGAGCTGATTTTCAAGGTCTAATTGTTTTGTAATGACAATTAGTTCAGCAATCACGCGAATATGAGTCGTTTGGTAGGTGCAATTGAGGTTTTTGGGGGGCACCCTCTTCCTTGATTTGAAACGCATCGATTAAGAATAGCCGTAATTTCTATGGACAACAAGCCGCCTCCAACCAGTACAAGCTTTAAAATCAGTGTATCCGATCGGGTTGCCACATTCGCTATCTCGAATTTTTGTTGGACATGAAACACAAAGAGCAGAGGTTATTACTTATATGGTTCTTTATAGGAAATTTATAGCGATGGTTCTTATTAGCAATTTACTATCTCCTCCCGCAAACGCTGCTGATGCAAAATTATTATCAACCGTTGTCCAAGCTGATGACATTCAATGGGGTTATTTAAATCCTCTTCGTGGTGATAAAAGTCCAGGTGCGGCAGATCTTTGGGGAGACCGTAAGAAAAACCTAGCAACTGGTATGCTTGTGAAGTTTAACAAAGGTTTTTCCTCTCCACCCCATATTCACAATATTTCATACCGCGGCGTAGTGATAGAGGGCATGATGCATAATAACGATCCAAAAGCAGAAAAGATGTGGATGTCGACTGGATCATTTTTGACTCAGCCAGCAGGAGCAAATCACATCACAGCTGCCGATGGTGCGAAAAACCTAATATATTTAGAGATTGATAGCGGTCCTTATTTAGTTAAGCCATCTTATGAGCGTTTTGATAATGGTGAGAAGCCAATCAATCTTCACGAGTCTAATCTGGTTTGGCTGAACCAAAATGATTTGAAGTCAGTCGACGCGAACGATGCCGAGCTAACAACACTTTGGGGAAGTACAAAACATGGTGAATTAGGAGGTTCATTGGTCAAACTGCAAGCAGGGTTTAACGGAAAAATAGAGGTTAATGCAAAAGAGTTTCGCTCAATTGTTATTAAAGGTTGCGTGACATACGACTCCTCAGAAACACAACGTACAACGGACCTGTCACCAGGTAGTTATTTTAGCTCAACTGGAGAATTCGAACATAGGGTTTCTGTGAAAAAAACAATTGTTTATATTCGTACGGATGGTAGATATAAGGTTTCTTCAAATTAATAATGTGAAACTCAGTATCTGCGATAGAATAAGCCACTCCAATAACGGAGAAGCCCCAATCTTGTATTGCAGGATTGGGGCTTCACTTTTGGGATAACTACATTAATTGATTAGAACGAGTACTGGACGCTACCACCAACATATCGACTCCAATCCCGGGGGTAGAAACCAAAGCCATCTCCTTCGGTATTTGTCCGCTGACTGGTTGTATAGGCCTTGTCAAACACGTTCTTTACGAATAAATTGAAGCGCAGGTTGTCCGTGCCAGCCCCAAAGTACAGGTCCCAAATCGTATGGGAAGGATTGGCATCCCGTCCTTGAGCAATCTCATTGATAGATTGAGTGTGGGCACCATTGTAGCGTACTACCGCACGAATATTACCATCCCAACCGCTATCGCCAAATTCACTTTCATATTTGATGGTGCCCAGGAATTGCTCTTCGGCGTTATTGGGGAAGGGCAAGCCACTTTGATCCAAAACATTGCGCCCGGCAACCACTGAGCAGCGATCTGCCAAGGTACCGCCGGGACAATTTACCGGGGCGTCGCTGAAGTCCTCAAATTTGGCCTCAAAGTTTGCATAAGTTGCGGAAACTTCCAGGTTCTCAGTGACACTCAGGATCATGTCGGCTTCAAATCCTGTAGACCTGGCCTCGTCCGCGTTCACATAGCCGGCGAAGGTTACACCGTTGCCTTCGTCAAGGACGCGAATTGCTCGAACCTGGTAGTCCTCAACAGACATGTCGAAGTAGGTCAGGTTAAACAACAACCGATTGTCAAACAGGCGACTGCGTAATCCGATCTCGAAATTGGATGACTGCTCGGGTAATGTCGGAAACTGATCCACATCGGCCGGATTGGTGTTGCTGGTCACAAAATAGGATGCTCCCTTATAGCCGGTGGAATAGCTGATATAGGTGCGAATGTTGTCAGTAAAGTCGTAGCCCAGTACTACTTTATAGATAAGGTCGGTGTCTGAGTCAGAAAACTCTGTCGGATCGGTCGCGTTGATGAACAGTGACGGGTCGTTTTGCGCCAGTGCCAGAACTTCATCGTAGGTATCCATACCGACGCCATTGGCGGGTGTTCTCAAATCTGTGCGTGAAAATGTGGCTGCGCCTTCTTCCCGCAGTGCGCGGAGTCCCAGGGTTGCGTCCAGCTTCTCCGTAATCTGATATTCCAGCTGACCAAAAATGGCAATGTTCTCAAAGCTTGTGGTGAAGTCGCCGCCATTGAGAAGACGTTGAGGTACCAGCACGGAGAGATCTGCATCCGCAATATTCATGCCTTCGTACATACTAAGGAATTGATTGGTTGATTGCGGCGAGTAGCACCCAGCAAGTATTTCATTCTCTATAAAGCCGCGATTGCCGGCGATACAGCCATCGCGCACTTCCGAGCGCTGTCCTTCCGTGTCGTGATAAAACAGGCCGACCACCCAGTCCAGTTTTTCATTGCCGAATGAGCTCAACCGTAACTCGTGTTGCACGACCTCAACTGATTCGTTACCGCCAAACGACTCGCGTTCGATGGGGAAGTTCAGGTTGAAAAACGTTGAACTGTTGAGGAGCTCAAAATCCCGATAACTGCCGATATAGGTGAGCGTTTTATTTTCGCCGAACTCGTAACTCAATTCTGTGGAAAAGCCGGTATTCTCGGTAGAGCCGTAGTTACCCTCGGGGTTTCTCGCCGTTACTGGGCCACCGTTTTGCTCGAAGTTCAGTTCCGGGTTAATGGTATTATAAGTCGAGCCGACAATTGTGCCATCATCCTGAACGTGAATGATCGGCCTGGGGCCAAAGTTGACGTTAATCGGACCTAGTACCGTTTGCGAACAGCAGTTTGTCTCTCTGTCGGCGTACTCGGCGCGGAACAGGGCGCTGAAGTTATCTCCATTGTCGTAGAGCAGTTGCCCACGAAGCCCCCATTTCTCGTCCTCACCAATATCGTAATCTTCATGGCCAGGCATGGTGTTGTCAATCCAGCCATCAATTTCTCCCCATTGTCCATTAACACGTGCTGCCCACTTATCATTAATAGGAAGATTGACGGTCGCTTTAATGTCTCGACCATTAAATTCAGTCACCTCTGCGCGAATGTTGCCGTTGAATTTCTCGAGCGTAGGCCGCTTGGTGACGTAATGAATCATGCCGGTCGAAGTATTCTGCCCGAATAGGGTGCCTTGGGGGCCGCGCAACGCTTCTACCCGCTCAATATCGGTGAGTGCAAGGTTTAACATGGATTGGCGTGGCAAGACCTCACCGTCGATCACGACTAAGTTAGATGACTGCAGCCCGATGGAGTTGGTGAAGGTGCCAATGCCGCGCGTCTTTAAGGTTGTTGTGCGGATTTCTCTGTTGTCGTCAAGGCCAAAACCTGGGAGATACTTAATAAGATCGAAACCGTCCTGGACGTTATTCGCCAAAATCTCATTCCCGTCGATCACTGACATCGAGACAGGTACATCTTGGATTGATTGTTCACGCTTCTGGGCAGTTACAACAATTTCCTCCAAAGAGGCGTCACTGGACTTGGTGTCTGTCGCAGCTGCTTGAGTACTTATTGCTCCGAAAAATGCTGTCAAGGAACAACACCCTAGAAACAGCATTTTAGGTAATTTATTGGAATTTGACAGTCTCACGCGTATTTCCTCTCTCTTTGATTTAGTCAGGCGCCATGAAGGAAGCTGCTTTAATCTGATCCGAAGACGTGTGGCCTCTCACCCTGAAAATGAATCACCTTTAAGGGAATTCGGTCCGTAACTAGGCGATGGACAGAGCACCTATATTATAGGCTAATTGTAAAGCTACCTCCGTTCATGTGAGGTATTTAAACATATGATGTTTGTTAAGTCAAGATGTTAGTGTTTTCCTCCTTTACCGTTTTGCAGCGAGCGATATAAAGGGGCTAAACCTGTATTTGTGCAGTACATAAAACGCGGTATCTATTCATTAATATATTGTTTTAATTGATGTTTTTTAAATTTCTAGTCTTCGGCTGGAGTCACCACACGTACAGGTGCAGGGTAGCCTTGGCATTCATGATCTCTACGGGTCAAACCATCGCAATTTTGGACTATTGGTTTGATATATGACTCCTCGTTGACCGTGCAAACATATTATGTTTATATTATTGGTATGAGTGAATTAATTTATTACGACTTGAAGCGCTCGGCGACCATGTCACCGAGTCTGTCGGTCCAGGTGGCGCGTGAATTAGGACGCCGGATTGTTGCCGGCTCCTATGAGTGCGGCAGCCTTATAGATGATGAACTAGCGCTGGCTGAGCGTTACCAGGTCAGTCGGGTAGTCATCCGCGACGCGGTCAAAATACTGGTGGGGAAAGGTCTGCTCGATGTACGTCGTGGCATAGGCACCCGGGTTCGACCTCGCAATCAGTGGATTTTATTGGATGACGACGTACTGGCTTGGCACCTGTCGGCCCCGCCTAATCCAGATTTCTTAAACCAGCTGATGGAAATTCGCCTAGCCTTCGAACCCAAGGCCGCCCGCTGGGCGGCGGAGCGCGCGACGATCGAAGATCTCTCGGAAATCGAAGCAGCTTGCGAGCGCATGGGGGCAGAACAAGGGACTTCTGAGGATTTCATTATCGCCGATTCACTGTTCCACCGCGCCGTAATCAAGGCGGCCCACAATGGGTTTTTAACGGCAATGGAGGGTGTTATCTATTCAGCGCTGTTGGTGAGCATTCGAGTGACTAATAAAGATCCGCGCGAGAATGGCGCCTCCGTGCCTTTTCACCGTGAGGTATACGAGGCCATCGCTGCCCGAGATGGTGACCTAGCCGAGAGGCTCACTGAAAAATTATTAAGTGATGCTAGTCGTCGACTGGGAGGCGGCTCAATTCAATGTAGCAATTAAAACCAGTTCCCATGTGACAGTTGGTAATAACTAACTGATTTCCACCACAAATACCTGCTTGATTATGTTAACATCTTATGTTTACATATTTAGCATGAGTGAGTTAGTTTATTATGATTTGAAGCGTGCTGCGACTATGTCGCCCAGTCTGTCAGTTCAGGTGGCAAGGGAGTTAGGGCGTCGGATTGTGGCAGGCACCTATGAACCTGGTAGCCTGATTGATGACGAAGCGGCCTTGGCGGAGCGCTATCAGGTCAGTCGCGTTGTTGTTCGCGATGCTGTTAAAATTCTGGTCGGCAAAGGACTGTTGGATGTGCGTCGTGGCATTGGTACACGGGTACGACCCCGCGACCAATGGGTGATGTTGGACGATGATGTTTTGGCTTGGCACTTGTCGGCCCCGCCCAATCCCGATTTTTTAAGCCAATTAATGGATATCCGTCTGGCATTTGAACCCAAGGCGGCTCGCTGGGCAGCGGAACGTGCGACCGAAGAGGATATTGCTGAAATTGAACAGGCGTGTGTTCGCATGGAGGCAGAAAAGGGGTCGGTAGAGAACTTTATTATCGCTGACGCGCTTTTTCACCGGTCAGTCCTCCGGGCTGCGCACAACGAATTTCTGACGGCAATGGAGGGTGTTATCTATTCCGCGCTGTTGGTTAGTATCCGCATCACCAATCAGGACCCCAGGGACAATGAGAGTTCTGTACCTTTTCACCGTGAAGTCTATGAGGCTATTGCGGCACATGACGGTGATCGTGCCGAAGAACTCACACAAACACTGCTCGGTGATGCAAGTCAGCGCCTAGTGGGTGAGGTCAAACACAGCTAAGCAGCCTGCTGTTTCTTATTGCGCATTGCCCCGCAGGAGTGATGCGCTATGGCGAGCCCGCCGCGGAATGTCTAGCGAGGCAATTATTGCCATTCAATCCGGCCATTATTGATAATGGCTACTCGAACATCACGTTCTTTCTCTTCCCCTACATCTTGTATACCAATCCCGGCTCAGTTCTTAGACCCTGATGTTGCGTGCCCGCCCTTACTGTTCCACCTGAGTTCGACGCAATGCTGTCAGGAAGAATATCCTTATGTATTGCTTATGCAAACATCATATGTTTAAATAGTTATTATGAGTGCCGCCGTGCTGCCCTGAGGCGTGGTTGGATTGGCAGTATTGGCGGCGGAATTCCAAGGGCTAATATTTACAAGTATGGATTATCAGCTGCAAAGCACTTGGATTGCCGGTAGTGCTGTGGTTCATTTTATCCGGAGGCATGACCTTGAAAATTCAGACCATTGACACGTTACTGGGTTGCGTAGGTCAGCGAAATCAGTTGCTGGTCAAGGTTGTTACCGAGTGCGGTATTGTCGGTTGGGGTGAATCCGGCTTATCCAACCGCGAACATGCGGTGATCGGTGCGATTGAGCATTTTAAGTCCTTCCTGATTGGTTCAGATCCCAGACGAATTGGACGTATCTGGCAGGAGATGTATCGCAGTCATTACTTTGAGGGCGGTCGCGTTCTGACGGCGGCCATGTCTGCACTCGATATTGCCCTGCACGATATTGTCGGCAAGGCATTGGATGTACCGGTATATCAACTACTTGGGGGCAAACAGCGCGACCTGGTCCCTTGTTTTGCCTGCGCCTACACAGAGGCGGATCCGGATAAAATGGAGGATCTTGTCAAAGAAGTGACGGCCTTGATTGACTTGGGGTGGACGACGGTTCGCGTTATACCCAGTGGTTTTGATGACCCCGAAGTATTTGAGCCGCGAGATTCGATTGTTCGCACAGCGCGCGCACTTGAGGCGTTGCGTAAAGTGATCGGCCCTGACATTACCTTGGGAATCGATTATCACCATCGCTTGAGTGTGGCAGAGACGGCTTCCTTCTGTCAGCGATTGGAGTCGGGCACTTTGGATTTTCTGGAAGAGCCCATTCGCAACCAGTCGCCCGATGCCTATGCCGCATTACGAGGTCTGACCTCCGTGCCATTTGCCATTGGCGAGGAGTTTTGTTCCAAGTGGACTGCGCTACCCTACGTCGAGCGCGGGCTGACTCAGTATCTCCGGGTAGATGTTTGCAACATTGGCGGATTGACGGAGGCCATGAAGGTGCTGGGGTGGGCAGAGGCGCACTACATTGATCTGATGCCCCATAACCCCCTGGGCCCTGTCTGTACAGCGGCAACTATACACCTGTCTGCGGCAGCACCTAATTTCAGCTTGATGGAGACCCATCAGGGGCCATTTTCCAAATTTGGCTGGCACGACCCGGCGATTTTCCCGAAGCAACACCCGCTGCAGGGTAGTCACTATGTCATTTCCGACGCGCCGGGCCTGGGGGTCGAAGTCAACGAAGAGGCATTCAGGAGCTCGCTACCTATTGTGGCAGAGGCCCCCCACCTGCGTCGCAACGACGGTTCACACACAAACTGGTAAGCGCTGGCCATAGCGGCTCGCCGCAATCAGTAAGGAAATAACAATGTCCGAACTTTTACTTCAAGCGACACCTGAGGTTTTTGACGAGCGTATCTGTGGTTTGGGTGAGAGTCCGTTATGGCACCCGACGCGACGGGCGTTGTTCTGGGTTGATCTGCCGGGTAACCGAGTGCTGTGTCGAGGTGAAGGTGTATACCGCTCATGGGATTTTGACGAAATGGTGTCGGCATTGGGCTGGATTGACGGGCAGCACCTGCTCCTGGCCTCTGAAACAGGGCTGTATAAGTTCAATCTTGACGGCGGATCAAAATCGCAAATTTGCGTGATTGAGGAAGATCGACCGCAAAATCGCAGCAATGATGGACGGGCTGATCCCTGGGGCGGGTTCTGGGTCGGAACCATGAACAAAGAGGCCGAGGCAGAGCAGGGTGCAATTTATCGCTGGTATCGCGGGGAGTTGCGCCAACTGGTGCCAGGACTGACGATTCCCAATGGCATATGCTTTGATCAATGCAGGCAACGGGCTTATTACGCGGATTCTGCGCGACACTTGGTGTTCATTCTAACCCTGGCCCCTGAAACCGGCTGGCCGGTAGGTGATCCTGAGATTTTTCTGGATCTGACCGATGAGAAATTGGTGCCTGACGGCGCAGTGATTGATGCCGAGGGCTGCATGTGGTCCGCGCAATGGGATGCGTCGCGTGTGGTGCGTTATGCGCCGGATGGCAGGGTGTTGAGCATGCTCGACGCCGGTACACCGAGGCCAACTTGTCCGGCCTTCGGAGGTGTCGATTTTGAAGAGCTTTACCTGACCACCGCCGCTTATGGTCTTGAAGACGCAGTTTCTGACGGCATATGCCACGGTTCAACACTTGTTTATTCCGGCGCTTGTAAAGGGATTTCGGAGCCACCTGTCAAAATCGATAGCTGAGGACTTCAATGAAAAAGATCCTATCATTCCTATTGCTGGTGCTAACCACATCGGCCGCTGCGGCGAATCATGATAAAAAGCCCAATATTGTTGTGTTGTTTTCCGACGATGCCGGCTACGCCGATTTTGGCTTTCAAGGCAGCAAGGTCATGAAAACGCCTAATCTCGACAGGCTGGCCGCTCAGGGGGTGCGTTTTACTCAGGGTTATGTTTCGGACCCGACATGTGGGCCATCCCGAGCCGGACTCCTGACCGGAAGATACCAGCAGCGATTTGGTTACGAAGAAAACAATGTGCCGGGTTACATGAGCGAAGTGTCGGCTCAGAATTGGGCGGAAATGGGGTTGCCAATGGATGAGATGACCATGGGGGATTACATGAAATCCCTCGGGTATAAGACGGCATTTTATGGCAAGTGGCATGTGGGCAGTGCCGATCGGTTTCATCCTACCAAAAGGGGGTTTGATGAGTTTTATGGATTTCGCGGCGGGGATCGCAGTTATTTCGAATATGAAACTGGTGATAAAATCCGCTCTAGTGAGCTCTTCTTTGATAAGAAGCTAGAGCGTGGATTTGGCAACTATGTCGAGCACAAAGGTTATTTGACGGATGTTTTGGCCGATCAAGCTAATCGTTTTATCGAAAAAAATCAGTCGAATCCATTTTTTGTCTTCCTGTCATTTAATGCCGTACATACTCCCATGGAGGCTACAGAGGAAGACCTGGGGAAGTTCCCGGAACTGTCGGGCACGCGACAGGAGGTCGCCGCTATGACGTTGGCTCTGGATCGCGCCAGCGGAAGAGTTATGGATAAATTGGTCGAGCTTGGCCTGGATGAGAATACTCTGGTGGTCTTCACCAATGATAACGGTGGACCGAGTGATAAGAACGCGTCTGTTAACCTGCCGTTAAGTGGCACCAAATCCAATCACCTGGAAGGGGGAATTCGGGTTCCCTTCTTGATGCGTTGGCCCGCAAAAATTCCGGAAAACACCGTTTATGATTATCCGGTTAGTACACTGGATTTGTTACCAACCTTTTTTGAAGCTGCCGGAGGGAAAAGCTACAAAGCCAGTGTGGATGGCGTCAATCTGATGCCATATATTCTGAAACAGAAGAAAGAGCGGCCGCACCAGACGCTGTTTTGGAAAAAGGAAACCCGTGCAGCTATTCGTGACGGTGACTGGAAACTGATTCGCTACCCGGATCGACCCGCTGAACTCTACAATATTGAAGATGACGTTGCTGAGCAAAATGATTTAGCGGCTCAGCATCCGGAGAAAGTCAAACAGATGTTTAAACAGCTATTCGCTTGGGAACTGACCCTGGAACGTCCCCGTTGGATGCTGAAAAGGAAGTTCGAGAAATATGATATTGACCGGATGGATAAGTACCGGCGTCCACAAGAAATATCTGCCATGATCCCAAATTACTAAAGCCTGAATGCTACGCGAGGTTGACAAGTTGGATAATAATAGAGCGAATGTAAACGTGACAAAGTATGCGCTCATTGCAGCGTTTGGTGGCTTTGTTTTTGGTTTGGATGCGGCCAATATTTCCGGGGTAATCCGCTTTGTCAGTTCGCAATTTGAACTGACGAGCTTGGAAATCGGTACGGTCGTCGGATGTGCCATCGTTGGGGTAATCCTGGCGTTGTTTTTTACCGGTACATTTTGTGAGCGTTTTGGTCGTCGCAAGGTCCTTATCGCAATAGCATTAACTTATTCATTGTCTACCATCATTTCATCTCTTGCAGTCAATTACCCCATGTTGGTTGTTGGTCGCTTTATTGGCGGGGTTGCGTTTGCCTCAATTACCGTATCCGCCATGTATATTGGTGAAATCGCACCAGCCAATACACGGGGGCGATTTGTGTCTGTCAATCAATTGCTGATTACACTGGGCAGCCTGCTTGCGTTTATCGTTAATTACCTGCTGGTTAAGACCATGGGCAGCGTCAGCTGGATTGACAATGAAAATGTGTGGCGGTTGATGTTAGGCTTTGAGTTGATCCCTAATATCATCTGGTTTTCGCTGTTGTTGACTATTCCGAAATCGCCGCGCTGGTTGATTACCCAAGGGCGAGTGGAAGAAGCAAAAGAGGTGTTTAAAAAGATAGCACCTGCCAATGAAGTGGATCAATTAGTATTAAGTGTGCGGCAAAGTATCGATGAGGAAGCCAGGCACAACCCGGTGACGCAGCTCAAATGGCTGTTTAGCAAGCCAATGAGCGCCATTGTTATGATTGCTGTCTGCTATGCAGTTGTGCAGGGAGCCTCCGGCATGAACGCGGTGCTTTTTTATGCGCCTACTGTATTTGAGCAAATAGGCATGAGCGTAGAGGATACCTTTATGCAAACCATAACCCTTGGTCTTGTCGCCGTTGTGTTTACGCTTGTGGCAATTACCTGTGTAGAAAACTGGGGAAGGCGCTTTTTGACGTTGGCAGGCTTGACACTGATTGTGGTTGCCCACACGTCAACTTGGTACGGCTTTAAAAACGCCAATTATGTGCTCGATGATGCCGCTTTGGTTAAAATCGAAGCGCAGGACGTCGATGTCACCAGACTACAACGCTATGTGGGAAAAACCTATAATAATGATGTCGAGTTAAAGAGCGATCTTGCTGAAGTCTATTCCATGAAAGAGTTGCCTCTGGTGAGTGGTCCGGTTATCAATTCGACCATTCAGATAGAAGCGGGTTTTGTCCTGTTTGGCCTGTTTGCCTTTTTGGCGGCATTTAATATGTCGATAGGCCCGATTATGTGGGTTATCTTCTCAGAGATATTCCCCAATAAAGTGAGAAGTGTCGCGCTTCCGTTTGCAGCGTTAGTGCAAAGTTTTTCCAGCTACTGCATTCAACAGTTTTTCCCCTGGCAATTGGAGAACTTGGGCGCTGCCAATACGTTTTTAAATTACGGTATTTTGGCCTTTATTGGATTGGTTGTTATGATATTTATATTGCCAGAAACTAAGGGTAAGTCGATTGAAGCCATTGAAAGAGAACTGGTTCCCGGGTCAGTAAAACGAGGTGTTCAGAGTCCTGTTTCGGAGGCTCACTCTGTAAGTCCCTGAGTGAACCTTACCCTTCAATTTTTTACCGGTCTGAGTTGACCGGAGGTATTTTCTGATGAGACGTTTAAAAGATCAAGTTGCTATAGTAACCGGAGCCGCAGACGGTATCGGTTACGCTATCGCTGAATTATTTTGTAAACAGGGCGCCAGGGTATGCGTTGCCGATATTAAGGAAGCGCAGGGCGTAGACTTCGTTAAAAAACTGATATCACAGGGTTATGAGGCGATTTTTGCAAAAACGGATATTTCCGACTCGGCTTCAGTTGCCGCTATGGTCGCTACTACCGTAGAGCAGCTGGGAGCACCCAATATCCTCGTTAATAATGCCGGCATTATCCAGGTCAGTAAAGATGTTCTGGAAACCACTGATGAACTATGGAGGCGTAATTTCGCCGTAAACGTCGATGGTATGTGGAATTGTTGTCGGGAGGTATTGCCTTATATGAAGGCATCGGGCTCTGGTAGTATAGTGAATATCGGCTCGGTGCACTCTTTTCAAATTGTGCCTGGTTATTTTCCCTATGCTGTGACCAAACACGCAGTGGTTGGTCTAACAAAAAATTTGGCGGTGGAGTATGGACAGTACAATATTCGCGTTAATGCGCTTTGTCCTGGCATGGTAGAGACCCCAACCGCGTTTAAGGTATGGTCTGAAATGCCAGATCCGGAAGCGGCAAGGGCGGCTATTGCCAACGTTCACCCGTTGAAGAGAAATGCCTCTACCGAAGAAATGGCCTACCCGGCACTGTTTCTCGCCAGTCACGAGTCGAGTTTTATGACGGGACAGAGTTTGATCGTTGATGGTGGACGCTCGGCACTCTATCACGATTAGACCTAATGGAGGAATTGCCTGCGGTAGAGGCTGTGCCACACTCATGTGCTTTTAAACGGGTATCCGTCGCTGGTTTTGATGCCATTCAGCTGGTAAATAGATGGTTGTCGCTCACTGTTGTGCCTGAAATTGGTGGCAAGATAGTGTCAATTAAGCACCTGCTCTCCCAGCGTGAGTGGTTGGCAAGCAACGGCCGCCTGAATTTACGAAAACCAAAGTATGGTGGATCCTTTGTTGCGGATTACGATACCGGAGGTTTTGATGAGTGCTTTCCATCCATTGCGCCGATCGCTTACCCTGAAGATCCTTGGCAAAACCACCCGATTCCGGATCACGGGGAGCTGTGGTGCCAGCCCTGGGTGATTTTGGAGGCCTCGGAGGCCCCTGATCGACTAGTGCTGTCGATGGCCTGTCATGGAGTACAACTGCCATATCGGTTTGAACGCCGGCTGGTCATGACGGCTGCATCCTCGGTAGTATACTTCGAGTATCAGGTCACCAACTTGTCGTCCTCCCCCATGCCCTTTGTGTGGAGTATGCATCCGATCTTTCAGATTGAGGCGGGCATGCGCCTTATATTGCCAGATATCGTAAAGAGCGTGCGCATAGACGGTAGCACCAACGAATTTCTCGGTGGTACAAACAGCCTGTGTCCGTGGCCGCTGGCTACCGATACCAATCAATGTGAAATTGATCTTTCCCAGGTTCCATCGGCTGATTTTGGACAGGCGGTCAAGTTCTACACCTTACCATTAACGGGTGCTGACAAGGTCGAAACGGCAATTTATGATCCGAACTATAATCGTGCTATCGGATTTCGCTTTCGGTGCAATGAGGTTAGCCATATCGGCGTGTGGATGAATTACGGAGGCTGGTCTGGCAGCGGGTCCGCGGCCCATTACAATCTGGGATTGGAGCCGTGTATCGGGGGGGCAGATTCTTTGATTAACGCCAGACGCTTAAACCAGTTTGCCATTTTGAATCCCTATCAAAAGCGCAAATTGTCAGTGGAAATGTTTGTCTGTTAAATCCTCTGACGTAGTCCCCCTCCGAAAAAAATGCCCGGCGAACCGGGCTAAGACACAGATAAAAAAGCCCGAGAAGTTCGGGCAAAGTCCACTTGCGATTGGACAGGAGGAGAGAGCAAGTGTGAATTTGGCGGGTTGCAGAATGGCTCCTTTACTGTATATGATCTTCGACCCTGACGATCTTCAATGTGTTGGTGCCGCCATGGACATTGACATAATCCCCCTTTGTAATGATTACCATGTCGCCCTCGTCCACGATACCTCGCTTAATTAACTCGTTGACTGCGTGCTGATTGATATGATCATTGGGGATCTCATCACTGTTAAAGGGTATGGTCATAACGCCGCGATACAGAGCAACGCGGGTTTGCGTTGTCGGGTGACGGGAAAAGGCAAAGATCGGCAATCTGGAGCTGATGCGAGACATTAGTAAGGGGGTATTGCCGCTCTCCGTCATGCAAATAATGGCCTTCACTCCATCGAGGTGATTGGCGGTGTACATGGCGGACAGAGCAATTGACTCATCGATGTGGGTAAATTCCTGGTTAAGGCGATGATTGGATTTGTGCGCCTGCGGGTGCTTCTCTGCCCCCAGAATTACACGCATCATGGCCTGCACGGTTTCCAGGGGGTAATCGCCTGCGGCGGTTTCTGCCGACAGCATCACCGCATCAGTGCCATCCAATACCGCGTTTGCGACATCGAACACCTCCGCACGGGTCGGTAGTGGGCTGTTTGTCATCGACTCCATCATCTGAGTTGCGGTAATCACACCGCGATTCAGATGGCGTGCACGGGTAATGATGTGCTTTTGCACGCCGATCAACTCCGCATCGCCAATTTCCACACCCAGGTCCCCTCGCGCAACCATAACCACATCAGAGGCACGAATAATCTTGTCAAGCACGTCATTGTCGGCCACGGCTTCGGCGCGTTCGATCTTGGCTACTAGCCCCGCATTGCTGCCGGCTTCACTTAACAGGGCTCGCGCCTGCATCATATCCTCAGCGTCGCGGGGAAAGGATACCGCCAAGTAGTCGACGCCAATCTGTGCCGCTAGCTGGATGTCCCGCAAATCCTTGTCGGTCAATGCGGGTGCCGATAAGCCACCGCCCTGGCGGTTGATGCCTTTGTTATCTGACAGGGGGCCACCAACGGTTACGCGGCAATAAATACGGGAATCTTCGACGAGCTCAACTTCCAGAACCACGCGGCCATCATCCAGCAACAGAGCATCACCGGCGCTACAATCGCTGGGCAGTGCCTTGTAATCGATTCCGACTTGATGCTGATTGCCGGCGTCGAGCTCCAACCCTGCGTCCAGCACAAATTTGTCGCCGGTATTTAGGTGAATCTTCCCAGTCTTAAAGCGGGCGATACGTATCTTGGGACCTTGCAAGTCGCCGAGTATCGCCACGAATCGATTATGTTTTTTGGCAAACTCCCTGACCAGGTCGGCGCGCTTTACGTGCTCATTCGGCTGACCATGGGAGAAGTTTAGGCGCACCACGTTAACGCCGGCTACAATCAGTTGTTCCAGTACCTGAGGGTCGTCCGTTGCCGGCCCTAGGGTACTGACGATTTTTGTGCGTCTTAACATGTTTGTCTCTGCTGTCGGTTATGCGGCGAAGTGAGTTGTGGCATTTTTCTCTGCATCACAGGCTGCCATCAGTGCAATGGTGTTATCCAACATGCGGTTGGAAAAACCCCACTCGTTGTCATACCAGGCCAGAACCTTGACCAGGCGACCATTGACGCGCGTTTGTGTGCTGTCGAACGTTGAAGAGGCTGGACTATGATTAAAGTCGGCAGAGACCAAGGGCTGTTTATTGCAATCGAGCACCGTATTCAATCGACCGCGAGCGGCTTCTTCAATAATACCGTTGACCTCCTCGACGCTGGTGTCTCTGCTGGCCATGAACGTCAGGTCGACCAGAGAGACATTAATGGTTGGAACGCGTACGGCCATGCCATCTAATCTGCCGTTCAGTTCCGGCAATACCAGACCTATGGCAGCCGCCGCTCCGGTTTTGGTGGGAATCATCGATTGCGTTGCCGATCGAGCCCGGTAGAGGTCGCTGTGGTAAACATCACTCAGGTTCTGGTCGTTGGTGTAGGCGTGAACCGTGGTCATCAGACCATTTTCGATACCCAAGGAATCGTGTAATGGTTTGGCAATGGGAGCCAGGCAATTGGTGGTGCAGGATGCGTTGGAGATGATCTGGTGGCCCGCAGTTAATACGTGATGATTGACGCCGTAAACCACTGTGGCATCAGCATCAGAAGCCGGGGCGGAGATAATCACCTTGCGGGCGCCGGCTTCGATATGTGCGGCGGCCTTTTCCCGGCTGGTGAACAGCCCTGTGCACTCACAAACCACATCAATGTCCAGTTCTGCCCAGGGCAAACGGGCAGGGTCACGTTCGGAAAACGTGCGAATGCGGTCACCGTTGATAATCAGGTCGTGGTTGTCTACGTCTATTGTGCCCGTAAACCGCCCATGAACTGTATCAAACTGGGTTAGGTGGGCGTTGATTTTGGCATCGCCGAGGTCATTGATGGCCACGATGGTAATGGCCTCTCTTTTATCTGACTCATAGAGCGCTCGTAGAATGTTCCGTCCGATACGCCCGTAGCCGTTAATGGCGACGCGAATAGTCATTGCCTTCACCTCTTAATTTGATTGCTGGAAATTACAGCCTCTTATATTAGTGCTAATTATATAAACATATGAAGTATAATTTTTCAATATATTCCTCTGCTCTTAATGAACATATTGCCTATTCAAACATCATATGTTTAAATATTTGACATGAATAGCCCTGGATGACCGCTGTAACCTTGTGATGACAAATAATAGAGGCGGGTCTCCAGGCATCTTGTTGCCTTTACCGGCCTATGTTGGAGTAACTATGACGCTTTCTAAGCAACTGTATATTGACGGCAAGCTGGTAGCGGGTCAGTCAACCTCTAAAGTTATCAACCCCGCCACCGAAAAAGCCGTGGGCACCATTGCTGTCGCGGGTGTGGCGGAGGCTGAGGTGGCTTTGAACGCCGCAGAGAAGGCTTTCTAAAGTGGCTATAGTTTCCCGGATACACAAATAAGGGTAATATCCCGCCCAAATTAAGGTGTGTCCAAATGACCAAAACGAAGAACAAATCTTATACAGCTGAATTTAAGGAATCTGCTGTCAAGC
>Ga0213841_1000433_pt1 | contig 50633 bp, 48 predicted proteins | sample SWPATP23_FD_160125 | JGI IMG/M metagenome (GOLD analysis project Ga0213841, IMG submission 160125) | Coastal seawater microbial communities from Marineland, Florida, United States - SWPA TP2 #3 | ecosystem: Environmental > Aquatic > Marine > Coastal | place: USA: Florida | collected 2016-08-14
GTGATCGGCGGTGCGGATGTGGCGGCTGAATTGGATGCCAAGCGGGCAATCAATCAAGGCGCACGGCTGGCCGCAAGCCTTTGACCTTGGGAGTTTCGCCGCCTTACGGCGTCGATCCGCGGGGGGATCCTCCCCCCGCACCCCCCGGGAGTATTTCCACCAAGAAGAAGGGGGAAGACATGGTTCATCGCGCCTGGGAACGGGTCGGACTGTGTCATTTTTTGTTTCCCCGCCCTTAACGATCCCCGGTAATACCCGCCTTTGGCCCGTAGTGCTCCGCAATCGCGCCGCATTTGGAAACGATACCAATATGCGAAACGAAAAGAGCACACAGGTGACCCAATGGACCGTCTTACGGAAATGGAAGCGTTCGCCACAGTCGTGGACCAAGGGGGGTTCACGGATGCGGCCAAGAAAATGGGGATCTCGAAATCTGCTGTATCCAAGCATGTTTCGAGCCTTGAATCTCGCCTCGGGGCACGGTTGCTGAACCGCACCACCCGGCGCGTCAGCCCGACCGAGATCGGCCTGGCCTATTACGACCGCGCCCGCCGCGTGTTGAACGACGCAGGCGAGGCCGATGCGCTGGTGACGGCGATGCAATCAGCGCCTTCAGGCATGTTGCGCGTGTCAGTGGCAACGGATTTCGGCGTGAACCATCTGTCACCCATCCTGGGCGACTTCCTGCATTCCTTCCCCGATATCACCGTCAATATGGTGCTGAACAACCGCTATGTGGAACTGATTTCCGAAGGGTTCGACATGGCCATTCGGGTGGGCGAACTGGAGGACAGCAGCTTGCGTGCCCGCAAGCTGACGGAAACCACCAAGCGGATGATCGCCAGCCCCGACTATTTCAAGAAATTCGGTCGGCCCGAGCGGATCGACGACCTGAACGACCATAAGCTGCTGCATTATTCCAACCAGGCAGCAGGCAATGTGTGGAAGATTACCGCGCCCTCTGGCGAGGTGCGTCAGGTGCGTACCGCCGGGTCGCTGACAGTGAATGACGGCCAATCGCTGCTGAATGCCGCCATCGGTGGCCTTGGCATCGCCTATCTGCCCAGCTTCCTGTATGCCGAGCCGATGCGGCAGGGCCTGCTGGTCGACGCGATCCCGGAACTGCCGGAAGAAACCCAAGGCATCTACGCGATCTACCCGCCTGGCCGCTACACGCAGCCCAAGGTGCGTGCCTTCATCGACTTCCTTGTCGATCAGTTCCGCGACAAAGGTCCCGGCGACTGGTGATTTCCTGAGAATTTACGGTTCATGCCGACCCCGCCACCGCCGGCGGGGCAACTCAGCGGGTTGAAGTCACCACGACTTCGACCCGCCTATTTTGTTGGCGGCCCGCATCGCTGGCATTGTTGGCGCGGGGCGCCAAGTATCCCACGCCCTCGGCCGCCATTTGCGCGCCATCGACCCCAAGCGCCCGGATCAGATAGCCGCGCACCGCCTCGGCCCGCGCACGGCTGAGGGCGATGTTGCCTTCAAGCGAGCCTTCCGCATCCGTATGGCCCACCAGCACCACGGTGATGTCGGGATTATCCAGCAGGAAGGCCGCAAGATCCATCAGCGACGGATAGTCACCCTCGGCCAGTGTCGATGACCCGGTGGCAAAGCTGAGATCGGTCAGCGTTGCCGTGCCCTGAACCGTCAGGCTTTCGCGCAGATCGGCGATTTCGTCACCATCGGGGGACCGGGTAGAGACCCCGACCGAAACGGGTGTCATATCGGCCGGGCTGATGCGGACCATGTGGATATAGCCGCGCGTGCCACCACGAGAGGTCAGCAGGCCCACATATTCGGTGCCGGCCTCGACATCCATCTGCGCCACGAAATAGGAATAATCGCCCAGGTCCACATGCATGGCCGGTTCTGGGGTCACGTCCATCGCAAAGCGGAAGTCGAAGCCGCCGCAAAGCGTAACGTCGCAGGCAAACACCGGGGCATAGCCCTGCGCCTCGATCTGCGCGCGCAGGACAGCCATCAACTGGGCGCTGTTGCCGCCGAAATCCTCGACCTGCCAGACGGACCGCGACAAAGCACCTTCAACCGTCATCATTTCGGCTGCGGTTCCCAGCCAGGGACTGACCGGCAGGCTGTAATAGGTCGCGCTTTCCGTTTCCTCATGCGACAGCTCGGCCACGCCCGGCAGCTCCAGCTCCAACGCATGGGCGGGCAGGGCGGTGGCCAAGGCCATCAGGGATATGAAAGCGCCCCGGATCACCTGTTCAGGCCATGATAGCCGTCATTCGGCTGCATATCGACGGCCGAGGCCATACGGTTGGTCATGTTGAAGAAACTGGCGACCGAGGCGATGTCCCAGATATCGCGATCGGAGAAACCCACGTCGCGCAGCGCCTGACGGTCGGCTTCCTCGATCTTGTAGCTGGCTTCGGTCATCAACACCGCGAAATCCAGCATGGCGCGCTGGCGCGGGTCCAGATCGGCCACGCGGTAGTTCATCACCAGCATCTCGCCCAGTTTCGGATCGTCCGACAGCGCGCGCACGGCCTGGCCATGGGCCGTCAGGCAATAGAAACAGCGGTTCACGGCGGAAACGGCCACCGCGATCATTTCGCGCTCCAGCTTGGTCAGGTTGCTTTGGCCCAGCATCAGGTCGTTATACATCGCGGTAAAGGCATTAAGCTTGTCCACGTCGAACGCGTAAGAGGCCAGCACATTGGGAATCATCCCCAGCTTATCGTCGCACACGTCGAAATATTTCTGCGTCGCCTCTGGCAGCGGGTCCAGCGGCGGTAGATTTAGTGCGGTAGCCTTCGGGTTTGGTTTCGCCACAGGTCAGCCTTTCTTGATACGGTAATGATAAGCACCAGCGGGGGTCATGCCCAGTGCGGCGTAGAGAGTCTGCGCTGCCTCGTTGGCTTTGACAACCAAAACGGCAAGATCCCGCGCACCGTTGCGGGCGGCCCAGTTGGCAGCGCCCTGCATCATGGCGCGGCCGACCCCTTGACGACGTGCCTCCTGTGAGACCTCAAGCGCGTGCAGCATTGCGGTGCCGTTGTGGATGGAGACAAAGGCAGTGGCTGCGGGATGGTCCTCATGGCGACCCAGAAGCGCGGTCTTGGGGCCCGTGGCGCGGTCCATGACGGCGCATCTTGCGGGTCCGATATCACCCTCTGCCCAGATTTCTGTCTGTACGGCCAAGGGCGGCCAACAGGGGATGGCGGCAAGGCGGTGCAGATCGGCAGTCAGGCTGCCGACCGGGGCAGTCAGAAAATCGACTGGGTCGATAATCTCATAGCCTGTTTCGGCCAAAACAGTGTCTAATTCGGTATCTTCGGGCCTGATCTGGAACAGCAGGTCCTGACCCAGATCGCGGCAGGCCTGTTCGGCTTGCGGGATGTCTGCGAGTGTCCAGCCGTCTTTTGCTGTCACCGAGGACACACGCTTGCCCCCGCCGTGCCCGTCACGCACCATCCAAGGGCCGATCCGGGTGTAAGCGGCGGCGGGCCAGGTCGCCTCACATATGTCGAAAAGCCCTGTGTTAGAGACTGTCATGACGATTCCGGGAAGAGGCGCACCAGCGCGGTGATAACCTTGTCGACCTGCGGCCCGTCAGTGCCGCGCACGACGATGTTCGATCCATAAACACCGTCGCGGATATAAGGATAGGACCCGATGGACACCTCGGGGTTTTCCTCGGCCAGCGTCGTCAGCGGTCCGGCAATCTCTCCCTCACCGCGTTCGATGCGGATTGTCTGGGACAAAAGCGGCGCGCCGCCGGTCAGCGTCGGCAAGACCGAGGCGACCATGGCCTGAAAGACGGACGGAACCCCTGCCAGCACATGCACGTTGCGCAAAGTGAACCCCGGCGCGATGGAGACGGGGTTTTCGATCAGCGTGGCGCCATCCGGGATACGCGCCATGCGCAGGCGTGCTTCGTTCAGTTCCTGCCCGGACCGGTCGTAATGGGCCTGCAACAACGCCCGGGCGTCGTCGCGGATGCTGATCGGCGTGTCGAAGGCGGCGGCCACGGCCTCGGCGGTGATGTCGTCATGGGTGGGCCCGATGCCGCCCGAGGTGAAAACGTGGTCATAGGCATCCGACAACGCACGAATCGCGGTGATGATGCCATCGCGCGTGTCGGCCACCACGCGCACCTCGGTCAGGTCGATGCCATGGCCGGTCAGTTGCTGTGCCAGATGGTGCATGTTCGAATCGCGGGTGCGACCTGACAGGATCTCGTCTCCGATCACCAGCATCGCAGCTGTGGGGTTGGGCATTATGCGTGCTCCTTGCCTCTCGTTAGGCTCAGGTATAGGCCCGCATCATGCGCTTTCAAACCCCTCTCGTCCCCGCCCGACTGATCCGCCGCTACAAACGCTTTCTGGCTGATTGCCGGTTGGAGGATGGGCGCGAAATCACCGCCCACTGCGCCAATCCCGGCAGCATGATGGGGCTGGCGGAACCGGGCAGCCTTGTGTGGTTGGAGCCCAATGACGACCCAAGGAAGAAGCTGAAATTCGGCTGGCGGCTGGTGGACCATGAAAACGGCCATTTCACCGGGGTCGATACCAGCCTGCCCAACCGGATGCTGCGCGACGCGCTGGAGGCGGGGCAGGTCGCGGGGCTGGAGGGGTACGAGACCGTGCGACCAGAGGTGAAATATGGCGAGGCCAGCCGGATTGATTTTCTGCTGACCGGGACCGATCGGCGCGATGCTTACGTAGAGGTGAAATCGGTCACGCTGTCCCGCCAGCCCGGGCTGGCCGAATTCCCCGACAGCAAAACCGCGCGTGGCGCGAAACATCTGGGGGAGCTGTCGGCCATGGTGGCCCAGGGGCACCGGGCGGTGATGCTCTATTTGATCCAGCGCACCGATTGCGACTGCTTCACACTGGCAGGCGATATCGATCCCGTCTATGCCGCCGCCCATGCCAAGGCGCGCAAGGCGGGGGTTGAAACGCTGTGCTTCGATTGTCGGATCACGCCCGAGGGCGTGACGCTTGGAGGCACAAAAAGGGTCGATATCCCTTAGTTAGAGCCTATTCCGAGACCTGAATAAGTGTCTGAGTGGGGAAGGGAATGTCGATGCCCGCTTTGTCCAGGGCCTCTTTCACCTGCCGCTTCATATCGGCCTCGAAACCGAATTTGTCGGACGACTTGCACCAGACTCGCACAAGGAAATCCACGGAACTGTCGCCGAGGTTATTGACCTGGCAGAACGGTTCCGGGTCCGGCAAGGCGCGGGGGTCTGACAGGATGGTGTCGCGGATGGTCTTTTCCGCCGTGGCGAGGTTCGATCCATAGGACACGCCAAAGGTCCACTCCGCCCGGCGGGTGTCATAGACCGAATAGTTGGTAATGACGCTGCCCCAAACCTGCGCGTTCGGCACGATCACTTGCACGTTGTCCAACGTCGCCAGTTCCGTCGTGTTCAGAGAAATGTCTTTCACAGTGCCGGAAACCCCAGCAACAGAGACGAAATCGCCCAGTTTGATCGGCCGGAACAGGATAATCATCACCCCCGCCGCGACATTGGACAGGGTGCCTTGCAGCGCCAGACCAATCGCCAGACCGGCGGCACCGATGGCAGCGACAAGCGATGTCGTCTGCACCCCGAAGGTGTTCAGCACCACCACCAGCGCCAGGATCAGCACCGCATAGCGGGCGAGGTTGCCCAGGAAGGTGAACAGCGTGTCGTCCAGTTCCTCTCGTGCCAGTGCGATCTTGACGACCTTGCGCCGCACCCACCCGCCGATCACGAAGGCAGCAAACAGCAGCAGGATCGCAGCCAGAACGCTGCCGACCACCTGTGCCAGATATTCCAGCGTCAGAACATCGCCAAGCGTCTGCCCGCCCCCGATATCCAGTGTCATCAGATTGTTTAGCGCGTCCATTACAAATGCTCCTGTTGCCTGTCGCTTTGGCCCATGGCTAACCCAAAGCGGCGCGGGCAGCAAATCGTCCCGCCCTCTGGCATCCCGGCCCGTCCTGCCCTAGGTTACAGGCCGAAAAGGCCAAGGAGCGCTATGTTGGACAAGTTCGAAGGCCGTCTGACCCGGGACGGCATCCGCATTCACAACCCCTCTGACTTTACTGGCATGCACAAGGCCGGCGCGCTGGCTGCGCGTATCCTCGATGATATTGCGGGCATGGTGGAACCGGGCGTGACGACCGAGGCGCTTGATGCCGAGATCGAGCGGATGGTGAACGACGCGGGCGCGACCTCTGCCACGATCGGCTACAAGGGCTATCAGCACGCCAGCTGCATTTCGATCAACCACGTGGTCTGCCATGGCATTCCCGGACCCAAGACGCTCAAGAATGGCGATATCCTGAATATCGATGTCACGGTGATCGTCGATGGCTGGTTCGGTGATACCAGCCGGATGTATGTGGCAGGCAGCCTCAGTCGCAAGGCGGAACGGCTGGTCCAGATCACCCATGACGCGCTGTTCAAGGGGATCGAGGCGGTCAAGCCCGGCAATACCTTTGGCGATATCGGCCATGCCATTCAAAGCTTTGTCGAAGGTCACCGCATGTCCGTGGTGCGCGACTTCTGCGGGCATGGGCTGGGACAGGTTTTTCACGCACCGCCCAATGTGCTGCATTACGGCCGCCCCGGCACAGGCCCGGTGCTGGAAGAGGGCATGTTCTTCACCATCGAGCCTATGGTTAACCTCGGCCGCCCCGAAACCAAGGTGCTGGCCGATGACTGGACAGCCGTGACCCGCGACAAAAGCCTGAGCGCCCAGTTCGAGCATTCCATTGGCGTTACGGCAGATGGGTTCGATATTTTCACATTGTCGCCGGGCGGCAAGTTTCATCCGACATGGGGCTGATCCGGCGATAGGCCCGGCTGCCCTCACATCTGACTTGAGGCCCTTTATGAAGAAAATTCTAGCGGGCCTCGCCCTTTTGCTGACACTGACCGGCACGGCGTGGGCGCAAAGCTCTGCCAGCGCTGAGTTCAATCTTTTCGATCTTCAGGGGGCGTCGGTTAATCGGGTCTTTCTGTTCGATGACGGCTATTCCCAGCAATACGGTATTCCGGTGCCAGTGCCCTTCACCGTTTCCGTCCCGAACCGCAACGAAATTGAGCTGATTGCCGATGGTACGCCCGATGGCGGTGCCTTCGTCAAGTTCACCTTCGCCACCGGCGAACCGCGCCAGTTTGTCGAGAATATCCAGGTGATAACCGCGACGATTCCCATGGCAGAAGATGCCGAAGACCCGCAGGCCGCGCGTCTGCAAATGTCGGTGTCTTTGCTGCAGGACAGGGTCTATCCCATAGCCGTTCAGGGGTTTGACAACCCTGAAATTCTGGCGATCGAGATCTTTGAGTTCGAGGGTTATTCGGGCGTTCACCTGATCGGTCGGTACACCGACCCTGCGGTTGGTCCGATGCTGCTGCGCCTGACGGCGCATCCGAACCCCACCCGACCCGAAAGCTATCTGACCGTCGCCAATATCAACCTGGCGCTGGTGCCGGTAACGGATGGCGAAACCCTGCGCCGTAGCCTGTCCAGCCAGGTGGCCAACGGCCTGACTTACCTGCCGGAATAACCGGACGTTAACCATTCGCAGGGAATCCTCGGGGCATGACCCGTCGCCTTGCCCGATTCGAGGAACAGCGCCTGCCCGGTTTCGAATTCGATCCGGGGGGTGCATCTGTTCCGGTCGCGCCCCGATTGGATCAACTGGTCGAAGATCACCGCAAGTTCCACCGCCAGCGCCTGCGTCAACGGTTTACCGAGGGTGGCGCTGCGGCCGTGCCGGATTACGAACTGTTGGAGATGCTGCTTTACCGCGCCATTCGCCGGGGCGATACCAAGCCGCTGGCCAAACGGTTGCTCAAGGCATTTGGTGATCTCAACCATGTGCTTGCCGCCCCACCCGCCCGGCTGAAAGAGGTTCAGGGTGTGGGCGATGCCGTGGTGTTCGAGCTGAAGCTGATGGAATCCATCGGCCACCGCATGGCCCGGGCCAAGGTGATCAATAAGCCGCTGCTGTCATCCTGGGATGCGCTGCTGGATTATTGCCAGACGGCGATGGCGCATCGCGACCTGGAACAGTTCCGCATTCTGTTCCTCGACCGCAAGAACGTGCTGATCGCGGATGAAGCACAACAGACAGGCACCGTCGATCATGTGCCCGTTTACCCCCGCGAGGTGGTGAAGCGCGCGCTTGAACTGAACGCCTCGGCGCTAATCCTTGTCCACAATCACCCCTCTGGCGATCCAACCCCAAGCCAGGCGGATGTGGACATGACCTATGCCATTCGTGACGCGGCTGAGGTGCTGAATATCGTGATCCATGACCATCTGATCATCGGCAAGGCCGCGACGCTTAGCTTTCGGTCCGAAGGGTATCTTTAAACCCCGGCGCGCAGTGGTCGTGCAGTCCCCCGAACCGATCAGCTTTGCCAGCCCACGCCTTGTCCGGCACCCGCCTGAACGGCACGCAGATAGGCCAGCCGCGAAATGGCGAAATCGCCAATGGCGATGCCCCGGAAGACAAAGGCGCGGCGGGCATCCGGGGCGAATTCTCCTGGGCCAGAGGTCAGCAGCGTCTTGAGGTCACCCTTGACCAGTGACGGGTCCACCAGCTTTTTGGGGCTGGCCTCTTCCTGCACCAGATCATCGACGAAAAGCGGCCCGAAGGCGCCCATGCTGTCCTGCTGCCACGGCAGGGCAAGGTCGGTGATGGCAGCAAAGGCACCGGGTTTCAGCCATTCTGCATTCAGGAAGGGTTCGATCGCATAGTTCAGCGTGACCGAGGTCACGATCAGATCCGCGCCCTCCATCGCGGCCCGCGGGTCGTCAAAGACCTCGGCCGTCAGGTCCATGCCGCGTGCCATGTCGCACAGCTTGTCGATATTGGCCTGTCCACGCCCATAAGCGCGAATGTCAGCCAGCGGGAACAGATCGGCGAAAATCGCCAGATGGCTGCGTGCCTGCACCCCACAGCCGACAAAGGCGATGCTTTGCGAGGCCGGGTTGGCCAGCCGCCGCGCGGCTACGGCAGACAGGCCCGCGGTGCGCACGCCGGTGATCCAGCCGGCTTCGGCCAAGGCCCGCATCTGCCCGGTTTCGCTGTCCTGGATCAGGATTGCACCGTCGATACCGGGGCGGCCACGGTCGGGGTTGCGGGGGCTGACCATGACCGATTTCACGATGGTCAGACCCGGCGCGTCAGAGGTCGACAGCGTCGTCATCATGTAGCGCCCGTCATCCGGCACCACGGCGGATTTCGGTGCGGTCAGGATCTGGCCCGCCACGTCCTGCAGGATGGCCGCCTCGATAGCGTCGACGATCTCGCCGCCCGAGATGCCAAGCCCCTGCATCACGCGATCCGATAGCAGCAGAAACCTGTCTGTATTTCCCGTCATCCCAAGCCCTTTCGCACCGCGTCACCGGAAAACGATAGGGGCAATCGGGCGCTGGCGAAAGGGCGTTAACGGAACAGCAGAACCGGCACCTTGCAGGCGCGGATCATCTCGGTCGTGGTCGAACCGATGAAGAGGTTTCGAATACGGCTGTGGCCATACGCGCCCATAATCAGCAGGTCGAAATCATGCGCCTCGGCGCGGTCCGCAATCTGTGTATCGGGCTGGCCGGGCACGATTTCCCACGTCACCTCGTATCCTGCGCCCTTCAGCAGCGCCGCCGCGCCTTCGATGGCGCGTTTCGCTTCGGTGGTCTCAGGGCCCACGGTCAGCAGGTGGATATCCAGCCCCGCGAACAGGTCCGACCGCGCGACATGATCGACCGCTTTCAGCGCCGATTGCCCGCCATCGAAGGCCACCAGCAGTTTCTTGACTGGCTGGAAGGCACGGGATGTCACAAGTACCGGTTTGGTGGATGACCGCACCGCGCGTTCAAGGTTGCTGCCCAGATGCATCGACGCGAAATCGGCGGCTTCGCCACGTTTGCCGACGATAACCAGATCGGCATCCGCTTCGGCCTCTCGCAGGGTTTCCACCAGATCGCCAAGGCGCAGACGGCCGGTGACCTCGACGCCTTCGGCACCGATCCGGTCCACCGCGTCCTCGATAATCGCCTGCCCGCGTTTGCGCGCCAGCTTGGACCGCTGTGCGTCCAGATCGGCAAGTTCATTCAGCAGCGCGGTGCGTGCACCAAGGCCGATATTGCCCGACAGGTTGCGCGGATCGGCGCTTTCGTCGCGGCGGCCAAGGATGTGGATGACCTCGACCGACCAGCCCTTGCCCTTGGCCACCCAAGCGGCGTGGTCGCAGACGCTTTCTGAGTAGATGGAGCCATCCACCAATGCGATGATCTTGCCCATGTGGGGTCTCCTCAGTGGCTCATCAGGCGATCCATCGCGCCCGGTTTGTCATGTTCGGCCAGCCGGTCCACGATGGTGGAGGACGCCTCGTTCATCCCGCGAAGCTCCACCTCGGCCCCGTCCCGGCGGAATTTGAGCACAGCCATGTCCAGCGCCGCAACCGAGGAAATGTCCCAGATATGCGCGCGGGTCACGTCGATGACGACATTTTCCAGCACCTCGCCAAAGTCGAAGGCGGCGGAGAAGTCATCGGCTGAGGCAAAGAACAGCTGCCCGTGGATGTGATAGATGCGGGTCTTGCCATCCTCTGACAGCTCGGACGTGACCGCGAACAGCTGCGCGATCTTGCCAGCAAAAAAGATACCCGACAGCAGCACGCCGGTCAGCACGCCAATGGCAAGGTTATGGGTGTAGACGGTCACGATCACAGTCGCCAGCATCACGATGGACGAACTGCGCGGATGGTCGCGCAAGTTCCCGATCGAGGACCAGCTGAACGTGCCGATCGACACCATGATCATGATCGCGACCAGTGCGGCCATGGGAATGATCGACACGATATCGCCCAGAACCACCACAAGGATCAGCAGAAACACCCCGGCCACAAAACATGACAGTCGCCCGCGCCCGCCGGATTTCACGTTGATCATCGACTGGCCGATCATGGCGCAACCGGCCATGCCACCGATGAACCCGGTGCAAAAGTTGGCGACGCCTTGCCCGATACATTCCTGGTTCTTGTCCGACGTGGTATCGGTCAGATCATCGACGATCTGCGCGGTCATCAGGCTTTCCAGCAGGCCCACGGCAGCAACAGCCGCCGAATAGGGCAGGATGATCATCAGCGTTTCCATGTTCAGCGGAATATCCGGCAGCAGGAAGACCGGCAGCGTGTCGGGCAGATCGCCCATATCGCCCACGGTGCGCAGGTCCATCCCGAAGGCCAACGCCACGGCGGTCAGCGCGATGATGCAGACAAGCGGCGAGGGGATTGCGGTGGTGACATAGGGAAACAGGTAAATGATGGCGAGGCCAGCAGCGACCATCACATAGGTCAGCCACGGCACCCCGATCAGCTCTGGCAATTGCGCCATGAAGATGAGGATCGCCAGCGCATTGACGAAGCCGGTCATGACCGAGCGCGAGACAAAGCGCATGACGCTGCCCAGTTTCAGCAGGCCAGCCGCCACCTGCAACACGCCCGCCAAAATCGTCGCGGCCAGCAGATATTGCAGCCCGTGGTCGCGCACCAGCGTCACCATCAGAACGGCGGTTGCGGCGGTTGCGGCGGAAATCATGCCGGGACGCCCGCCCACGATGGCGGTGATCACCGCGATAGAGAAGGAGGCGTAAAGCCCGATCTTGGGGTCAACGCCCGCGATGATCGAAAAGGCAATGGCCTCGGGGATCAGCGCCAGCGCCACGACAAGGCCGGAAAGCAGATCGGCGCGGATGTTGCCAAACCACTCGGTTCGCATCCGGGGAAGGAAGTCCGGGGACATATGGGGTCTCCGTCAGGAATTGTTCGCGTTTGAACGCGGCCATACCTGCCCCGGCCCCTGAAAGCTACCCGTTTCCCGCCGCATCGCGGCGAAAACCGGTTATGCGCTAACAAAAGGGCCTATCCGGTGCGGTCGGTGCTAAACAGATAGACGACGCAGCCAAGCAGGATCATCACGCCAAAGAGGCCAAACAGCTGGCTATAGGCCTCGGCTGGTGTCGACCCGACTGACAAACGGGCAAAGACAGGTCCGCTGGCGAACTGCATAATCCCCACGCCACCGATGCCAAAAAGGTTCAGCAGTGTCACCCCCCGGCCCATCAGATGCGGCGGCACGAAGCTGCGGCCATGGGCGATGATGACCGGGAAGGTCGCGCCGAAAAAGCCAACGGCGGCCATGACAGCGATAGACCGGATCTCGGACCCGTCCGGCCAGGCCCACAGCGCCAGACAGGCCAGGCCCGAGGCGAGGTTGCCAGCAAAGATCACCCATTTGCGCGTGCCGAAGACCCGGTCGAGCGGGCCGTAAAAGAAATTGCCCGCAATCATCGCCAGCCCCATGATCAGTGACGCGGTGCCGATCTGGCCGATCTCGGCCCCATAAATGTCACCCAGATAAGGCGCGATCCACAGGCCCCTTATGCCCGCCGCCGGGGCGTAATTCACGAACATGATGGCAAGGATGAACCACAGCGCGGGGATCTTCAGCAGGTCGAGCAACGATCCTTTCTGGCTGTGATCGGCCTTGGCGGGGTTGCGCACGAACACAGCCAGCGCAGCCGCCACCAGCAGCGTCGCCGCCGCCAACCCCCACATGGTTTCCCGCCAGCCAAGATTTTCCACCGCCCAGGCCAAAGGCAGCGCCGCGCCGATATTGCCAAGCGACCCGGTGCCAAGGATAACCCCCGCGAAAGTGGCGAAAACGGCGGCGGGATAGTCGCGCGCAAGGATGTAATAGCTGGCCATCAGAACCGGCGAACAGCCCACCCCGATCAGCATCATCGCCACAGCGACCCAGCCCGGCCCCTGCGCCATTGCCATGATCGCGGCGCCGCCCGCGCCTCCGATCGCCAGTAATACGGAAGAGGTCAGCCGCGGCCCGATATGGTCCAGCGCCCAACCTACCGGGATCTGCATGGCGGCGAAGACGACGAACCAAAGGCCCGACGCCATGGCCAGATCTTCTGCGCCCGCGCCGATCTGAAGCTCCAGCATGGGCGACAGAACTGCCAGAAACGCACGATAAAACTGGCTGAGCACATAGGCCAGCACCAGAAAGATCATACCGGGGGTCACGCTTTCCTCCCTCTCGAAAGCCGGATCACCCTGCACCGAAGGTTAACAAGCGCACAAGCGGAATAGTTTCTGAGTAATTTGCTTGGGAATTGCTTGACTCGCGGCGCGGGCATGGTATTTCCCGCTTAATCTGAGTGAAACACTCGGCTTATAGACCAAGGACTGACAGTATGACCCGACCGACTTCCACTCTTCTAGCCGCCAGCATCCTTGCCAGCACCACCGCCATGGCCACCGCGCAGGAGCTCAACATCTATTCGTCACGTCACTATGACACCGACGAAGCACTCTATTCCGGCTTCGAAGACGCAACCGGCATCACCATCAACCGTATCGAGGGCGACGCGGATGAGCTGATGGCGCGGATGCAGGCCGAAGGGCGCAACTCGCCTGCTGATATCTTCGTGACGGTCGACGTGTCCCGCCTAAACCGGGCGCTGGATGCCGGGCTGCTACAGTCAGTTGACAGCGAGGTGCTGGAAGCGCGTATTCCCGCCAATCTGCAGGATGCCGAGAACCACTGGTTCGGCTTCTCTCAGCGGTCGCGGATCATCTTCTACAACACAGATCTGGTCGAGACCCCGCCCGCGACTTACGCCGAACTGGCCGATCCCGCCTATGAAGGGCTGGTTTGCATCCGGTCTTCGACCAATACCTATAACCAGACCCTGCTGGCCTCGATCGTCGCCCATGAGGGCGAAGAGGCCGCCCGTGCATGGGCCGAAGGGGTGGTCCATAACTTCGCCCGCTCGCCGCAGGGCGGCGATACCGATCAGATCCGTGGCGTGGCGTCGGGTGAATGCGGCGTGGCCGTGTCGAACACCTATTACTATGTTCGTGCCCTGCGTCAGCAGGTGGATGGCGTGACAGAACATCTTGATGTGATTGGCTATGTGTTTCCCGATCAGGACGGCAACGGCGCGCATATGAACGTGTCGGGCGCGGGCGTGGCGGTGAATGCGCCGAACCGCGATGCGGCTGTGGCTTTCCTTGAATACCTCGCCTCGGATGCGGCGCAGGTCTATTTCTCCTCCGGGAACAACGAATTCCCGTCCGTCGAAGGCGTTGAGATGGTCGAAGAACTGGCCGGTTTGGGTGAGTTCGTGGCCGATGATATCGTCCTGTCCGATGTGGCGGCAAATCTTGCCACCGCGCAGCGCATCTTCAATCAGGTCGGCTGGCCGTAAGCCAGACCGATAGCGAGAGCACTGAGGGGCGTCCGTTCGGGGCGCCCCTTATGCGTTGGCGCATAAAGAATTTTGGATCAAAATTCTTCCGCATCAGCAAAATTCTTGTTCAAGAATTTTGACACCCTGAAAAATCTTCAAAAAGATTTTTGGTCACTCCGCGATTTGTGGATCGGGAATGAACTCGGCCTCGGTCCGGTCTTCGCGCCCCAAACCCCAGCACAGGATCATCACGGGCAGCAGCCCCACCAACCCGATCACAAGGCTTGGCACAGCGGCCTCTGCCAACCGCTCATCCGCCGCTAGCCGATGTGCCTGTACCGCCAAAGTATCATAGTTGAAGGGTCGCATGATCAGCGTCGCAGGCAGTTCCTTCATGACGTCGACGAAGACGATCAGCAGGGCGGTCAACAGGCTCGGCCGCAGGATCGGCAGGTGAACCCCCCGTAGCATCGTTGACGGCGAGCGGCCAAGCGTCCGCGCCACGGCGTCGATATTGGGGTTTATGGTGGACAGGCCCGCATCATAGGCCGACAGGGCGGCGGCCATGAAGCGCACCATATAGGCCATGACCAGCAACCAGATCGACCCGGTGATCAACAACCCGGTTGAGATGTCGAACGTATTTCGCATCCAGGCGTCCAGCGCATTGTCGAAACCCGCGAAGGGGACGATCAGGCCAACAGCGATCACCCCCCCCGGCACCGCGTAGCCAAGCCCAGCGATGCCAATCGCGGCCTTGTTGGTCCGGTTGGGGTGCAGTCGCGCGTTGAAGCCCAAGAATACCGCCGCCGTCACGGTGAACAGCGCCGCGACCGAGGCCAGAGTCAGCGAATTTTGCAGGAAACCCAGGTATCGGTCGCTCAGGATGATACCGAAACTGTCCTGCCCCATCCAGATCAGCAACCCGGCGGGCAGCAGAAAGCCCAGAACCACTGGCAGCGCGCAAAACCCTATGGCCAGCGCCGCGCGCGCGCCGCGCAGCACGGGCGGGTCCAGAACCTCGAACCGGCGTCCGGCCCCATGGTGGCGCTGTCCGGCGCGTTGACGCCGTTCCAACGCTGCCAGCACCAGCGCGGCCATCAGCAGGCACAGCGCCAGTTGCGCGGCGGCCCCCCGGTCGGCGAAGGAAAACCAGCTTTGATAGATGCCGGTCGCAAAGGTCTGTACGTTGAAATAGCTGACGGTGCCGAAATCGGCGATTGTCTCCATGACGGCCAACAGAACGCCGCCTGCGATCGCGGGTCGCGCAATCGGCAGGCTGACGCGGAAAAACGCGCTCCACGGTCCGCGCCCAAGCGTTCGCGCCGCCAGATAGGCCGTTGCGCTTTGCTGCAAAAAGGCGGCGCGTGCCAGCAGGTAGACATATGGGTACAGCACCAGCACCAGCATCATCGCCGCGCCGGGCAGTGACCGGATTTCAGGGAACCAATAATCGCGCGGGCCCCATCCGGTCAGGTCGCGCAGGCTGGTCTGCACCCATCCGGGATGGTCCAGGAAATCGGTATAGGCATAGGCCAGCACATAGGCCGGGAAGGCAAGCGGCAGGGCCAGCGCGATCTCCAGCACTCGGCGGCCGGGAAAGCGCGTCATCGTCACCAACCAGGCGGTGCCCGTGCCAATCACAGCCGTCCCAAGGGCCACAATCATCACCATGGCTAGCGTCGTGCGCGCATAGCGCGGCAGCACGGTCTGTGCCAGGTCGGTCACCGTTTCCAACCCGCCGGTCAGCGCCGCCAATGTCACTGCGCCGATGGGCAGCAGGCACAGGCCGGCGGCGACCCAGGCCAGAACGGCCATCCAGTGACCAGAGCTATGACGGCGGCGATGTATCATAGACAGCATCTAGGGCAATGGGCTGGGAAGGCACAAGCGCGCCTTAGTGTCTCGCATCGTGGCGGGCCATGAATTCCGCGATTTCCGCCGCGCTCGGGGCCTCGCCGGTGAACACCTGCACATAGGGCGGCATCCGGTCCAGCCGGTCGGCCAGCGATTCCCCCAAGCGCATGGTGTAATAGCCCACCTGCGTGAAGATCATCGTATTGGCCCGCGTCGCGGCCATGGCGGGGCTTTGCCCGTGGCGTTCCAGCATGGCCCGCATTGCCGACAGCCGTGCGTTGTCGGCGGCTGTCACGTGCGTCATAAGCGCCGCGTCATTTTGCGCCCAGTTGCGGATCGCCAGATCGAAACGGGAATCGAACAGGCCCTCGTCGATCCAGCAATCGAACAGGTTGAACACGGCCGCACAGATTGATGCGGCAGGCGCATTGCAGCGGGCCACCAGATTGCCGGTGTTCTTTGCCTCCCACCGGTCGATGATTGCGTCCAGCAACGCCTCTCGATCGGTGAAATGCCAGTAGAAGCTGGTGCGCGACAGGCCCAAAGCCTTGGCCAGCGGCATGACCTTCACCGCCTCGACCCCGCCGTCGATCAGTAATTGATAGCCCGCGTCGATCCACAGATCGGCAGAGCCGCGCCAGCCATGGGACTTGTCGGGTTTCTGGATGGTCATGGGCCTGACCTATCACGCGCTGATCGGTGCCCGCAATGAACTTGACACATGTGTCCATTCCTTCAAGCATCACGCCACCCAGATCCGAAGGCAAAAGTCATGAGCACCGATCCCCTGCTGCAACCCTATCAGTTGAAGCACCTGACGCTTCGCAACCGGATCATGACCACCAGCCATGAACCGGCATATCCCGAGGATGGGATGCCCAAGGACCGCTATCGCGCCTATCATGTGGAACGCGCGCGCGGGGGTGTGGCGCTGACCATGACGGCGGGCAGCGCGCTGGTGTCGCGCGATTCCCCGCCAGCCTTCAACAATGTGCTGGCCTATCGGGATGAGGTCGTGCCGTGGCTGCGCAAGATGACCGATGCCTGCCATGACGAAGGCGCGGCGATCATGATTCAGCTGACCCATCTGGGCCGCCGCACCGGCTGGAACAAGGGCGACTGGCTGCCCTCGCTTGGCCCCGGTCCGCACCGGGAACCCGCGCATCGCGCCTTTCCGAAAGTGGTTGAAGACTGGGACATCGCCCGCGTTATCCGCGACTACGCCGATGCGGCGGAACGGATGCAGGCCGGTGGCATGGACGGGATCGAGCTGGAGGCCTATGGCCACTTGCTCGATCAATTCTGGTCGCCCCTGACAAACCATCTGGACGGTGCCTATGGCGGCGACGCTCTGGAAAACCGGATGCGCCTGTCGCTAGAGGTGATCGACGCCATCCGCGACCGGGTGGGCCCCGATTTCATCCTTTCGGTCCGCTTCACGGCGGATGAGGTGACGCCCGGCGGTCTTTCGCCCCAGGACGGCCTGAAGATCGCGCAGGTGCTGAAAGACACCGGAAAGGTCGATGTGCTGAATGTGATCCGGGGCCGTGTGCATACCGACCCGGCCCTGACCGACGTGATCCCGGTGCAGGGCATGAAAAGCGCCCCGCATCTGGATTTCGCGGGTTCCGTGCGCGCGGCGACCGGCCTGCCCACCTTTCATGCCGCGCGCATCCCCGATGTGGCCACGGCGCGCCATGCGGTGTCTGCCGGGCTGCTGGACATGGTTGGCATGACCCGCGCCCATATGGCCGATCCGCATATCGTACAAAAGCTGCGTGAGGGCCGAGAGGATGACATACGCCCCTGTGTCGGGGCCACCTACTGTCTGGACCGCATCTATCAGGGGGGCGAGGCGCTGTGCATCCACAACCCCGCCACCGGGCGCGAACTGACCATGCCGCATGTCCTTTCCCCGGCCTCCGACCAGCGCAAGGTTGTCGTCGCGGGGGCCGGTCCCGCAGGGTTGGAAGCGGCGCGCGTCGCGGCCGAGAGGGGCCATAGCGTTGTGGTGTTCGAGGCCGCGGATCGTCCCGGCGGGCAGATTCTGCTGACTGCGCAACATCCCCGTCGGCGAGAGATGATCGGCATCATCGACTGGCGCATGGCCCAATGTGCTGCCCATGACGTGGATTTCCGCTTTAACACATGGGCTGAGGCAGACGATGTCCGCGCCGAAGCCCCCGATATCGTCATCGTCGCCACCGGTGGCCTGCCCTCGGTCGAGCTGCACGAGACCCGCGGTGAAAGCGACCTGGTGATCAGCGCCTGGGATCTGATCTCGGGCGATGTGCGCCCGGCGGACAATGTGCTGATCTTTGATGAATCCGGCGACAATCCCGGTCTGATGGCGGCAGAGGTCGCCGCCAATGCGGGCGCGCGGGTCGAGGTCATGACCCCCGACCGCACCATCGCGCCCGAGATCATGGGGATGAGCCTGACACCCTACCTGCGCGCCCTGCAAGACAAGCCCGTGACATTCACCGTCGCCCGCCGCCTACTGGGCGTGCGTCGCGATGGCAATACGCTGGTTGCCACGATCGGTACAGATTACAGCCCCCATACGGAAGAACGGCGCGTCGATCAGGTGGTGGTCAACTATGGCACCCGTCCGTTGGCAGATCTCTATTTCGACTTGAAAGAACAGTCTGTGAACCGGGGCGAGGTGGACCATGACGCGCTGATCCAGGGCCGCCCGCAGGCGATCCGCAGCAACCCTGCTGGCAGCTTTCAGCTGTTTCGCATTGGCGATGCGGTGTCGTCCCGCAACACTCACGCGGCGATCTATGATGCGCTGCGGCTGATGAAGGATCTTTGATATGCGGCTCGGCTTCATTGGCACCGGCACCATCGCCAGCGCGGTGGTCGAGGGCATCGCGGGCGACGGCCACCAGATCACCGTATCGGAACGCAGCCGCGCCCGGTCTGCCGATCTGGCGGCGCGGTTTGGCGTTGCTGTGGCGGACAATCAGGGCGTGGCCGATGCCTCTGACGTGCTGTTTCTTGGCCTCCTGCCCGATCAAGCGGCAGAGGTTCTGCCAGCGCTTCGCTTCCGTCCCGATCAACAGGTCATTTCCTTTATGGCGGGCGTTGCGCTTGATACCCTCTCTTCCTTGATCGCCCCGGCGACGCCTGTCGCTGTCATGCTGCCCTTCCCCGGCATCGCCAGGGGCGGCTCGCCAATCATCGCCATGGGCCAGACCGATCTGATCGAAACCCTCTTCACGCCAAAAAACAGTGTCTATACCGTGGAAAATGACACGGAATTGACCGCCTATCTTTGTGCGCAGGCGGTGCTGTCGCCTGCCGTCAAACTGGTCTCGGACGCGGCGCGCTGGATCGCCCCCAAGGTCACCGACCCGGCGCAGGCAGAGGATTTTCTGCGCGTTCTTGTCGGGTCCAGCCTGATGGCAAACGACCTTGCTCCTCTGCTTCAAGCCCTGAACACACCGGGCGGCTACAATGCCCGCCTGCGTGAGCATATGGACGCCGCCGGTGTGCCCGAAGTGTTGGAGGCGGGGCTAAGCCGTCTTTAGGCGGCAGCTTTCTGGGCGGCGATGCGGCGTCGTTCCTCAAGGGTAAAGAACAGGTCATAGAATACCGGGGCCGCAACCATTGTCAGCACCGAGGCAAAGGCCAGCCCCCCCATGATCGTGACGGACATCGACATGAAAAACGCATCCGACAATAGCGGCGCCATCCCAAGAATGGTTGTCGTCGCCGCCAGAACCACCGGCCGCAGGCGCGAGGTGCTGGCCGTCACGATCGCCTCTCGCAGCGGCACGCCCTCGGCGCGCACAAGGTCGATCTCCTCAACCAGCACGATGCCGTTCTTGATCAGCATACCCGATAGGCTGAGAAGCCCCAGCAAAGCGGTGAACGAAAACGGCAGACCGGTGCCCAACAGACCAAGTGTCACGCCGTTCACCGACATCGGTACAAGCAGCCAGATGATCAGCGGTTGCCGCAACGCATTGAACAGCAGTACCGAGATCAGGACCATGATCAGAACCGTGACCGGCAATTGCGACCCAAGGCTTGCATTCGCCTCGTTGGAGCTTTCGAACTCACCGCCCCACTCCATGGCATAGCCGACCGGCAGCGGGATGGCCTCTACCGCCTCTCGGATTTCAGCATGAACTTCCGCTGCCGTCCGGTCGGTGGGAATTGAGGCCCCCACGGTGATGGTTTGCACCCGGTTACGCCGGTGGATCAGCGTGTTCTGCACCTCGTATCCCATGCCTTCGACGACCTGCTCCATGGGAATGGGATTGCCGTCGACAGGGGAATAGACCACCTGGTCCAGCACCGTCAGGCCATCCCCGGGCGGCACCCGGACGATGATCGGGATCAGGCGTTCGTTTTCCCGGTAGGTGCCCGCGGTCACCCCGTCCGTCGTCAGACGCATGGCATAGGTAATGTCATCGCGGGTGATCCCCGCCGCCTGTGCCCGATCCGTTGCATATAGCGGGCGCAGTACGATTTCCTGTTCGCGCCAGTTGTGGCGTGGGGCAAGGATATTGACCGATGCGGCCTGCATCACGTCCGTTGCCTGATCCGCCAGATCGCGCAATACGGTCGGATCACTGCCGGAAAAACGGACCGCAATCGGATCGCCGCCGCCGGGGCCAAAGACCAGCCGCGCTGTGCGGATTTCGCTATCCGGGAACGCGGCGTCGCCGAACGCATCCAGATCGGCCTGCAGGCCGGGGATCTGGTCGAGCGTCTCGGTGCGGATGATCAGATGCCCATAGCTGGGATTCGGGGCCTCAGCCGCGTAGGTCAGCATAAAGCGCGTGGCGCCCTGGCCGATGAAGGTCGCAACAGATGTGACGTCCTCACGCTCTGCCAGCCAGGCCTCGAAAACGGCCATGTGCTCGGACGTTGTTTCGATCGGGGTGCCCTGTGGCAACTGATAGTGCAGGAAGAAGATGGGTGTATTGGAATCGGGGAAAAACTGCTGACGCACCTGCCCAAAGCCCCAATAGCTGGCGACTGTCACCACCACCAGCGCCGCGACAACCAGCCAGCGAAGCCGCAATGCCAGCCGCAGGCTTGCGGCATAGATGCGGAACAGTGGGCCGGAATAGGCATCCGCCGCATCAGCATGGCCGTGCTTAAAGAAATAGTGCCCCAGCAACGGCGTGACCGTCAGGCCCAGAGCCCAGGACAGCAGCAACGAAATGCCGATCACCGCAAAAAGCGAGAACAGGAATTCCCCGGTGGCATCTGGCGACAGGCCGATCCCGGCGAAGGCCATGATTCCGATCACCGTGGCGCCCAGCAGCGGGATCTGCGTTTTGCCAGCCGCCTCATCCGCCGCTTCGCGAGAGGATTTTCCGCGCAGCATGGCGATCTGCATCCCCTCGGCCACCACAATGGCGTTGTCCACCAGCATCCCCATGGCGATGATCAGCGCGCCAAGAGAAATCCGCTCCATCTCGATCGCGAAGATCCCCATGAACAGCAGCGTGCCCACCACGGTCAGCAAAAGCGTGGCCCCCACGACCACCGCCGCGCGCCAGCCCATGAAAATGCCCAGAACGCCAACCACGATGGCCACCGACATCGCCAAGTTCACCAAAAACGCGCTGGACGCTTCGTCAACAACGATGTGCTGCTGGTAGATGGGTTGCAATTCGACGCCATAGGGCAGTTCCGGCAGCAGTTCCGCAAGCCGCGCATCCACGCGGTTGCCCACATCGACGATGTTTTCCGTTGCCAGCCCGGCAACGCCCAGCGTGAACGCCTCTTGCCCGTTGAACCGGATGATTTGTGTTGGTTGATCCTGGCGGCCCCGGCTGACAAGGGCGAAGTCGACCAGGTTCAGCACCTCGCCGCCGACACCGACGGACAGGCCCGCGATCTCGGACACGCTGTCGGAGCCCTGCGGTGTCTGGATCATCGTGCGCGTGTGTTCATCGCTTATCGACCCGGCGGGGGCGACCGAGTTCGAGGTGGCCAGCGCTTGCAGGATCAATTGCGGAGAAATGTTCTGATGCACAGACAGGGCCAGGTTCGGTTCAACGAAAATGGCTTCGTTCGGCAGGCCCTGCACATCCACGTCGGCCACACCATCCACGGTCAGCAATTCGCGGCGCAGGAAGCGGGCCAGTTCGTGCTGTTCGGCGTCCGAAAACCCCTCGGCGGTAACCGCAAAGAAGATGCCGAAAACATCGCCGAACCCGTCATTGACCATCGGCGGGCTTACCCCGTCCGGCAGGTGACCGGCGGCGTCATTCACACGTTGGCGCAGATCAGTCCAGATCGCGGGCAATTGTTCGCCATCATAGGTGGACACGATCTCCACCTCGATCCGCGACAGGCCGGGGCGGTTGACCGAGGTGATCCGGTCGACTTCGCCCATGCGCTGAATGGCGGCCTCCAGCGGTTCGGTGACTTCGGTCATCACCTGTTCGGCGGACGCGCCCGGATACTGCGTGACGACCACAGCGGTCTTGATGGTAAAGGCCGGATCTTCCAGCCGTCCCAATGTGGCAAATCCCCAGATCCCGCCAAAGAAACAGATCAGGATCAGGATCCAGGTCAGGATCGGCTTGTCGATCGATGCGCGCGCGATGTTCATGATAGCGGCCTCAGTTGCCGAAACCGGTGAATCGGCGCACGGCCTGTCCGTCTTCCAGCACGTTCACGCCGGTCGTTACGATCTCATCGCCGTCTTGCAACCCGGACAGCACAACAAAGCCGCCCTCGCGTGCCGGCTGGATCTCGATCGCCACCATCTCGATGGTGCCCGTGTCGCCGGTGCCCGGCACAAAGCGCAGGGCGCTCAGCGATCCGTCGTTGCCTGTGTAGATGGCCGATGGCGGGATGATCAGCACTGGTCGTTCGGGCAGCAGACGGGCAAACACCGTGGCAGAGGAGCCGGGTAAGATCGCGTTGTTGTCGGGTCGTGGCATCGCCAGCGTCAACTGAAAGGTTTGCCCGACGGCGGATGCTTCGGCGATGAACTCGCGAATAACCAGGGGAAAGACTTCGCCGCTGATCGGGAATTCCACCCATAATTCCACATTGGGGCTTTGGCCGGCCTGCTGAAACAGGACCTCGGGCACATTGATTTCAATCCGCAACTCGGACATGTCATGCAGCCGCACCACCGGGCTGCCGGCCCCGATCGTGGTAAAATTGGCCACATTGCGCGATGCAACCATCGCATCGAAGGGGGCGGTCAGAGTGGCATGTTCCAACGCGTATTCCGCGTTCTGCACAGCGATCCGCGCCAGCGCCACCTGTGTTTCCGCGTCATCCACACTGACTTGGGACACCGAACTGCCTTGCAGTTGGGTCAGCCGCGTCAGCGTGCGTTCCGCCTGTTCCATCTGCACCCGCGCTTGGTCGAGCTGTAGCTCAAAGGTTTCCAGATCCAGCTCGGCGATCAGTGACCCTTCGGTGATCTCTTGACCGTCCAGAACCGGAAACTCCACGATCCGGCCCCCGACCTGAAAGGCCAGGTCCACCGTCTGCGCGGCGACCACCTGCCCAAAGAACTGCCGTGTCACGCCGCTTGCGTTGCTGTTCACGGTCATCAGCCGCACCGGACGAATGGCCTCGCTCGGAGAATCCTGCGCCAGGGCTGGGGGGGTGATCAGCAACAACAGAAACAGAACGGCAACAAGGGGGAGGGGTTTCATCAAGCGTCTCCTTCGCAAGCGGACTTGCGGTATGCGGTTTCGCTGACCTCGGCCAACAGGCGGGCCAGCGTATCGATATCGGCCTCGGGAAGGCCAGTGGCCCTTGAAAAGATCTCTGCTGCGCGCTGCGACATGCGGGATCTCTGGTGCTTTCCTTCTTCGGTCAGAAAAATCCGCCAGGCCCGCCGGTCATTGGGGTCACGCTGGCGCCCGACCAGCCCCTTTGCCTCCAAAGAATCCGCCATGGCCGTGATGGACGACGGCACGGTTTGCAGGTCTTGCGCTAGGGCGCCCATGCGTTTGGGCTGTGACAGCATCACCAGCAGATGCCGTTCCGGTTTGGTCAATGGCGGCACGATATTGATCTGCTCCATATGCTCTTCCAGCTTTCGGTATAGCGTATGAACACCTAGAATCGCGCGTGTGCGCGGGCCAAGATCCCTTAGCGAATCAGGTTTGGGAATGTGATCATCGGAGGTCATGGTGGCCTTTCTGTTGCGCATTCTTTTACTTCATATTATGAAACATTCAAGAATAGAAATTATATCTGGATTCAACCATGTCTGTCGTGTTGACCACTGACCTGCACCCGTCCCGCGATATTCTGATGACCGACGCAGGCGGGCGGGCACGGCTGGTTTGGTATCTCGATTTCTCCTGCAAGCATACCCGTCGCATTCGCGACGTGCTACAGCGTTCTACTGGGCGTTTCGGGCCGCAGAATGTGTCGATGGCGGTTCGATTCCTACCCGCCGAAGGGGATCACATCGGCGCTGAGATTGCAGCACGCGGCGCTATCGCCGCTGCCCATCAGGGCGCCTACCTGGAGATGCACCGCGCCCTGTTTTCCCGCCCGCCACGCTACACTGAGGCGCTGATCCTCTCGATTGCCGAGGTGTTGGGCCTCGATCTGGACCGCCTGAAGGCCGATATGTGGTCAGAGGCGACGGATGCCCGACTGGCCGAGGATCGTATCGTTGCCCATGCCGCCGGCGTCCGCGACACGCCCGCGCTGTTCATCGACGGGCGGCTTTATGACGGGGCCTGGGATGAAACCTCGCTGACGGAAGAGGTGCAGAAGCCCATCGGCGTGCAGATCCGCATTGCCAGCCTCGAATTCTTTCACTGGGCGGCCTCTGCCGGTCTGGTCCTGATCCTTGCCACCGTGCTGGCGCTGATCACCGTCAATATCGGCTTTCATGATGCCTATGAACACCTACGCGAGCTGCCGATAGGCCTGACCTTTGGCGAGGCTGGCTTTTCGCTGCCCCTGGAAATGTGGGTTAACGACGCGCTTATGGCGTTCTTCTTCCTGCTGGTTGGAATCGAGATCAAACGAGAGGTCGTCGATGGGGAACTGTCCGATCCGTCCCGCGCCGCCCTGCCTATTTTCGGCGCCATTGGCGGCATGATCGTGCCCGCTGCAATCTATGCGGTAATCAACTGGGGGGAACCCACCCTGCATGGCTGGGGTGTACCCATGGCGACCGACATTGCCTTCACCCTTGGCATCCTCGCCTTGCTGGGTGACCGCGTGCCCACATCACTCAAGGTCTTTGTCTCGGCCCTGGCCATTGCTGATGACCTTGGCGCGATCCTTGTGATCGCGGTGTTCTACGGCCACGGCTTTCATATGCAGGAATTCGCCATCGCCATGGCGATTTTCGCGGTGATGATGGGCCTGAACCGGGGCCGCATTTATTCCCGCACACCGTACCTGATCCTTGGGGTGGCCCTGTGGTATTTCATTCATGAAAGCGGGCTTCATGCCACCCTTGCGGGCGTGCTGACCGCCGCCGCCATCCCCTCGCGTCGGTCTGCCAATATCCAGGGCGTCGCCGCGCAGACTGCGGCCCTTTTTGACGCGGAATTGCGTGATCCCGACACTCCCGTCGCCCACGGCACCCTGACCCGTCTACAGCACGCGGTGGACCGGTTGCGTGAACCCGGTTTTCACCTTCAGAACGCGTTGGAGCATTGGTCGAACTTTCTGATCCTGCCGCTCTTTGCCTTTTTCAACACCGGCATCCTGATCGTCGGCGCGCATTTTTCCCTGTGGGAACCAGAGGCGCTGGGCGTCATGGCCGGGCTGGTGATAGGCAAACCGCTGGGCATCGTGCTGTTGGTCTTCCTTGCCGTGCGTTTCGGCTTTGCGCAGCTTTCGTCGGAAATCAGTTGGACGCAGCTATTGGGCGCGGGCAGTCTGGCCGGTGTGGGGTTCACGATGTCGATCTTCATCGGCACCGCGTCCTTTCAGGGCGATCAGCTCGCCTCGGTCAAACTGGCAATCCTGGTTGCATCGCTGATAGCGGCTGTGATGGGCTCGCTGATCCTGATCGCGGCGGCCCGCTCGGGTGTGAAACCTACCTGACGCCACGGGTCTGCGTCGCGAAAGAAAGCCAACAGGTCGCATTCCTTCCCGGAAAATCGCCCGTCCGAGGGCATTTTCGAAGAAAAGGGGTGCGTTCCCCCTGCCTCCACCCATTCCAGCACGAAACGATCGAGGGCCGCCCTATGCCAGCCAGCAGACAAGCCGATTTCGTCATTATCGGGTCCGGCTCTGCCGGGTCCGCGATGGCCTACAGGTTGTCCGAAGACGGCAAGCACAGCGTGTTGGTTCTGGAATATGGTGGGTCGGACAAAGGGCCGTTCATCCAGATGCCCGCGGCGTTGAGCTATCCGATGAACATGGCGATCTATGACTGGGGGTTCAAAACCCAGGCTGAACCGCATTTGAACAACCGCAGCCTTGTCTGTCCGCGCGGCAAGGTGATCGGCGGGTCCTCTTCGATCAACGGCATGGTCTATGTGCGGGGTCATGCCCGCGATTATGACCATTGGAATGACAGCGGCGCTGCCGGCTGGTCCTATGCCGATGTGTTGCCCTATTTCCAGCGGATGGAGACCTGGCACGATGGTGGCCATGGCGGCGACCCGGCCTGGCGCGGCACGGACGGGCCCCTGCACATCACCCGCGGCCCCCGCACCAACCCGCTGTTTCGGGCCTTTGTCGAGGCCGGGCGGCAGGCGGGTTATGAGCTGACCGAGGATTATAACGGCGAGAAGCAGGAAGGCTTCGGCCCGATGGAACAGACCGTCTGGCAGGGCCAGCGCTGGTCGGCGGCCAATGCGTATCTGAAGCCAGCGCTGAAACGGCCCAACTGCAATCTGATGCGCTGCTACGTGCGCCGGGTGATCATTGAGGATGGCCGTGCGACCGGCGTCGAGATCGACCGGAACGGCAAGATCGAGGTGGTGCACGCCAACCGCGAGGTCATCGTCGCGGCCTCTTCCATCAATTCGCCCAAGATCCTGATGTTGTCCGGCATTGGCCCCGCCGCGCATCTGGCCGAGCACGGGATCGAGGTGATCGCCGACCGCCCCGGCGTCGGCCAGAACCTGCAAGACCATCTGGAGCTTTATATCCAACAGGCCTGCACCCAGCCCATCACGCTCTACAAATACTGGAACCTGATCAGCAAGGGCGTGATCGGCACCCAGTGGCTGGCGACGCATACCGGGCTTGGCTCCTCCAACCAGTTCGAAAGCGCCGCTTTCCTGCGGTCTCGTCCGGGCGTGGATTACCCCGATATCCAGTATCACTTCCTGCCCATGGCGGTGCGCTATGACGGCACCGCCCCAACCGACGGCCACGGGTTTCAGGCCCATGTCGGTCCGATGCGGTCCAAATCGCGCGGCGCGATCACGCTGGCCTCTGGCGATCCGAATGACGCGCCCAATATCTTCTTCAACTACATGTCGCATCCCGATGACTGGGCCGACTTCCGCCACTGCATCCGCCTGACGCGAGAGATCTTCGCGCAAGCCGCCTTCGATCCCTATCGCGGCAGGGAAATCCAGCCCGGCGCTGATGTGCAGACGGATGAGGAGCTTGACCATTTCATCCGCGAAGAAGTTGAAAGCGCCTACCACCCCTGTGGCACCTGCAAGATGGGCGCGGCGGATGATCCGATGGCCGTGGTCGACCCCGAGACGCGGGTGATCGGCGTCGATGGCCTGCGCGTCGCCGACAGCTCGATCTTCCCGCGCATCACCAATGGCAACCTCAACGGCCCCTCGATCATGACCGGCGAAAAGGCCGCCGATCACATCCTGGGCAAACCCATGCTCCCCCGATCCAATCAGGACCCTTGGATTCACCCTGATTGGCAAACCACGGTCAAGGCCGTCGGCTACCCCGCCTGACCCCTTCTTGGTTCAATTGCTTTCGCCCAAGACGTCCGGCCCGTAAGAGCCAACCCGAAACATCCGGAGCGATCGATTCCCTCTCAACTTGCCCGTGGCAACGCGGACCGACGAAGGCCCCCGAAGGGGGTTTGAGAAGGGCCGCTCTCGGGTCGGCGCCAAAGGCGGCGAAACCGCCCGCTGATCTGCGCGGGGGCTGTACAGGCGGTGTACGCAGGGTGTACGGGCGGCGACAGGGGTGTTTCGGTCGAAATTCCCCCTGACGTTTACCCCGCAGATAGGCTAATCCTCTCCCCATGACCTGTCCCGACCCAGATCTGATCCGCCAAACCGCCGCCCGTGTCCTGCGCATCGAAGGCGAGGCCGTGGCCCGCATGGCAGATGCATTGCCCGCCGATTTCGGCGCGGCGGTCGAGGCGATCCTCGCCGTCAAAGGCCGCGTGATCCTGTCGGGCATGGGCAAATCCGGCCATATCGCCCGCAAGATCAGCGCCACGCTGGCCTCTACCGGGACGCCCTCTTATTTCGTGCATCCGGCCGAGGCCAGCCACGGCGATCTGGGCATGATCACGCCCGAGGATCTCTGCATCCTGATCTCCAATTCCGGCGAAACGTCAGAGCTTGGCGATATGGTCGCTCATGTCGCGCGCTTCTCGATTCCGATGATCGGAATATCGAAAAACCCTGACAGCACGCTGATGAAGGCTGCCGATATGCGGTTGATTTTGCCAAATGAACCAGAGGCTTGCATCATCGGCATGGCTCCCACCACCTCGACCACGCTGACGCTGGCATTGGGCGATGCGTTGTCTGTGGCGGTGATGGAACGGCGCGGGTTCGTGGCGGAAAACTTCCGCACCTTCCACCCTGGCGGCAAGCTTGGCGCGCAGCTGGCAACGGCGGCACAGCTGATGCATTCGGGGGCCGCCCTGCCGCTGGTGGCAGAGGACCTGCCAATGCCTGATGTCCTGTTGGTGATGACCGAAAAGGGCTTTGGCATCGCAGGTGTAACCGAGAACGGCCGCCTGACCGGGGTCATCACCGATGGGGACCTGCGGCGCAACATGGACGGGCTGATGGACAAGACCGCCGGTCAGGTCGCCACCCGCAACCCCCGCGCCATTGCCCCCGACACATTGGCAGCCGAGGCTGTGGCCCTGATGTCTGGCCGGATCACGGCGCTGTTTGTGCTGCAAGATAACGGCACGCCCGTGGGCCTTCTGCACCTGCATGACTGTCTGCGCGCCGGTGTGGTCTGACCGCCGTCAGGCGCTGTATCCGCTCAGGAATCGTGCAATCAACGGCTGACTGGCCGCGCCCAGGGATCGTGCGTCGGGCCCGATGCTGCCGGGGGTGACAGGCGGGCGTTCCAACCCGGTAAAGTCAAGGGAATCGAAGGCCTCGCGCACCTTGTCGACCAATGCGGTGCGCAGGGTTTCCGGCATCCAGCCATCGATTCTGACCGCCTCGAAATCCATCACGGCCATGGCAGAATGGGCTGCCTGGGCAATGCCGTTGCCTGCCTCGGCCACCCAGGTTTCCATCAGATCCTCTGGCAGGGCCCAACCCTCGGGGCTGTCCCACAGAACGGTGCTGTCCAACCCCGCCTGATCCAGCAGCCGTTCCAGACCCATCAGCGAGGCGCAGTCGATCAACTGGCATCTCTGCCCGTTCAGATCGACAATCGGCATCGACCCGATCGCGCCCGCATTTCCTGACGGGCCGGTGTGCAGACGACCGTTCAGAACCACGCCGCCCCCGATGAAAAACCCCACGAAAACATGCAGGAAACTTGACGGATGCTCGCCGTTGCCCAGAACCAGCTCGGCCCCGCAGGCCGAACTGGCGTCGTTCTGCAAGGTCACGTCCAGATCAAGCGACCGGGACAGATCCTGCCGCAAATCCCGCGTTCGCCAGGCGGCCATGGCCTCTGGCTGCCCGCCGATCACACGGGGCCAATTCCAAAGCTGAAAGGGCAGGGCAATGCCAAGGCCCGCGATCCGCGCGCGTTGGTCGGCGGGCAGATGGCGGCGCAGGCTTTCAGCCGATTGCAGGGCAAAAGCGTATACTTGATCGACATCGGGGTAAGGATGAATGCGCTTGCGCCGCGCCAGGATGCTGCCCAGAAAATCGGTCAGGATCATCTCGGTTGCCCGGCGCCCGACCTTGAGCCCAAGGAAGAACGCGCCACCGGGGTTCAGGCGCATCGGCACCGATGGCTGCCCCACTTTGCCCCGCTGCGGGTCGCCCTTCAGCAACAGCCCCTCGGTTTCCAGACTGCGCATGATCACCGACACCGTCTGTGCCGAAAGGCCCGTCAGGCGCGCGATGTCGGCCTTGGCCAGCGCCCCGTGGCGGCGGATCAGCGTCAGGACAAGCCGTTCGTTCTGCGCACGCATCCCGGTCTGATTGGTTCCGCGCGTCTCTTGCGACGGCCCTGCCGGTGGCGTTTGTTCGGGTTGGTCGATCATGTGCTCTCTGTTTTCGTGGATAGTGAAAGGCGCGGTGAGACGCGTCAATATATAAATAAGAGTGACTTATTAATTGACTCATCCCTCGGCCTGGGACATTCAAAATCGCACAGGAGGCAGGGCCCTTCGGGACCCCGGTGGGAGGAAGACCATGATCAGCACCCCATTGGGGCCGCAAACGGGGGGGAGCTCGCCCGACGACGCCGTTCAGGCGGTGCTGCCGCAATTGCTTGCGCTGACCGGGCCCCGCAAGCTGATCGCCATTGCCGGGCCGCCGGGATCGGGAAAGTCCACGGTCGCCGCGGCCTTGTGTTCTGCACTGACGGCGCAAGGACGGAAGGCGGCCGTTGTTCCGATGGATGGGTTTCACCTGGACAATACCCTTCTGCGCCAGCGCGGTTTGCTGGATCGCAAGGGATGCCCGGCCAGTTTCGATGCGGCGGGTTTTGTTCACCTGGTCCGCCGGATTGCAACGGGTGAAGGCGTGGCCTATCCGCTGTTTGACCGGGACCGGGACTTCTCGATTGCCGCTGCGGGGATGTTGCCGCCAGAAACCGAATTTGTGATCTTCGAGGGCAACTATCTGTTGCTGCCCCACGCCCCATGGCGGGACCTGCTGGCGCTTTGGACCGTCAGCCTGTTCATCGACACCCCGCGGGTAGAGCTTGAACGCCGGTTGCTGCAGCGTTGGCTGGATGCGGGGATGTCCCGGGCGCGGGCGTTGGCCCGCCGGGACGCCAACGACATGCCGAATGCCGATCTTGTGCTGGCCGACAGCCTGCCCGCCGATCTGACCCTTTCCAACTGACCGAAGGACAGCCCCCATGATTCTTTGCTGTGGTGAAGCCCTGATTGACATGATCCCCAGTCCGACCATCGACCAGGGCTGCGACGGGTTTGTGCCCCATTCCGGTGGGGCCGTTTTCAACACCGCCATTGCGCTTGGGCGTTTGGGGGCGCGGACCGGGATGATCACCGGCCTGTCGACCGACATGTTTGGTCAGCAGCTCGCCGATGCCCTGCTTGCCAGCCATGTGGATACCAGCCGCGTGATCCGGTCGGACCGGCCCACCACGCTGGCCTTTGTCAAGCTAACCGGCGGGCACGCGACCTATGTCTTCTACGACGAAAACACCGCCGGTCGCATGATCCGGCCCGAGGATCTGCCGCACCTGTCGGGCGACGTGAGCGCGTTGTTCTTTGGCGGCATCAGCCTGGCGGTCGAACCCTGCGCCGATACCTATGCCACGTTGGTGGAACGCGAAGGTGCGGATCGCGCCGTGATGATGGACCCGAACATCCGCCCCGGGTTCATCAAGGACGCGGATCGCTACCGCGCGCGCCTGACGCGGATGCTGCGGCTGACCGATATCGTGAAGGTTTCAGATGAAGATCTGAACTGGATCTATCCGGGGCCCGAGGCGCTGCAGGCCAAGCTGGACGCCCTGCGTGCGGCAGGCCCCCATGTTGTGGTGCTGACCCGAGGGGGGGAAGGTGCCACGGCCTATCTGGCCGATAACACGGCGGTCAACGTGGCGGCACAAAAGGTGCAGGCGGTCGATACCGTCGGCGCCGGTGACACGTTCAATGCTGGCGTTCTGGCCAGCCTGTCGGAACAGGGCCTGCTGACCAAGACAGGCGTGGCTGGGGTGACCGCAGGCCAGATGAAAGCGGCCCTGACACTGGCCGCGAAATCCGCCGCTGTCACAGTCACCCGCGCGGGTGCCAACCCGCCATGGCGGGCAGAGCTTTAGCCAATTAGGTCGCGTAGGGTGGGCAGTTTGCCCACCATCTTCACCCCCACAACGCCGCGCTTGCCGGGTGGACGCCGGCCTTATCGTAAACCAAAGGCGCGTCCCGGTCCTCGGCCAGCAGCAGGGGTCCGTCGAGGTCCACCACCTCGGCCCCCTGTGCCACCAGAACGGCGGGGGCCATGGCGAGGGATGATCCCACCATGCAGCCGACCATGACCTGATAGCCTTCGGCCCGGGCGGCATCGCGCAGGGCGAGCGCTTCGGTCAACCCGCCGGTTTTATCCAGCTTGATGTTGACCATGTCATATTTGCCCTTCAGTCCCGGCAGGCTGGTCCGGTCGTGGCAGCTTTCATCGGCGCAGACGGGCAAGGGACGCTCGATCTCGGCCAGCATGTCGTCCTGACCAGCAGGCAGGGGCTGTTCCACCATCTGCACGCCAAGGCGCAGCAGGTGGGGCGCGAGGTCGGCATAGACCTCTGCCGTCCAGCCCTCATTCGCGTCGACGATAATGGGCGATGTCGGCGCACCTTCGCGAACCGCCTCCAGCCTTGCCATGTCATCGGGCGTGCCGAGCTTGATTTTCAGCAGCGGGCGATGCGCGTGCTTCAGGGCCTGGGCCCGCATGTTGTCGGGCGTATCCAGCGACAGCGTATAGGCGGTGATCAGCGGCTTCGGCGCGGCCAGGCCAGCCAGTTGCCAAACCGGCGTGCCAGTCTGCTTGGCCGCCAGATCCCACAGGGCGCAATCCACGGCATTCCGCGCCGCGCCTGCGGGCAGGACATCCTGCAGATCCTGCCGGGAAATGTCTTCGGGCAGGCCGTTGATCTCAGCGGTCACGCTGTCCAGTGTCTCACCATAACGGGCGTAGGGCACGCATTCGCCTTGCCCGATCACACCGTCGGCAAAGGCGCGGACGGTCAGCACATGGGCCTCGGTCCGGCTGCCGCGGGCAATGGTAAAGACCTGCGCCAGCCGGAAGGTATCGGCGGTAACGGACAGCATCAGATTGCGTCGAGCGCGTCGACCAGACGGCCCGCGCCCTGGCGGAACGGGTCGACGGCGGGCAGGCCCATCCGCTTTTCGGTCTGTTCCAGATAGGACAACGCCTCGTCCTCGCCCATGGCAGCGGTGTTGACCGAAATACCGACCACCTGACAGGCGGGATTAGCGATGCGGGCCAGCGGCAGGGCCGTGTCACGCAGGGCCTCCAACGAGGGCAGGTCATAGCCGGGCAGGCCGCGCATATGGGCGCGGGTGGGTTCATGGGATAGGATCAGCGCATCGGGCTGGCCACCATGGATCAGCGCCATGGTGACGCCGGAATAGGACACATGGAACAGGCTGCCCTGCCCCTCGATATGATCCCAGTGATCGTCATCATTGTCAGGGGTCAGCCATTCGACGGACCCGGCCATGAAATCGGCGATGACCGCGTCCAGAGGCACCCCGTTGCCGGTGATCAGAATGCCGGTCTGGCCGGTGGCGCGGAAGCTGGATTTCATGCCGCGCGCCTTCATCTCGGCGTCCACGGCGAGCGAGGTGTACATCTTGCCAACGGAACAATCGGTGCCCACGGCAAGGCAACGCTTGCCGGACCGTTTCACGCCATTGGCGATCGGGTATTTGACATCGGGCACGCGCACGTCATGCAGTTTGCGGCCGGTGGCTTCGGCGACAGCCACAAGATCGGCTTCGTCGCGCAGCAGGTTATGCAGGCCAGAGGCGAGGTCGAACCCTTCCTCCAGCGCCATGACCAGCACCTTTTTCCAGGCGGCGGAAATCACCCCGCCCCGGTTGGCAACGCCCACGACGAGGGTCTTTGCCCCGGCCGCTTTCGCAGCGGCAAGATCCATATCGGGCAGTTTCACATCGGCGCCACAGCCCTCCATGCGAAACTGGCCAACCGCATTGTCAGGCCGCCAGTCACGAATGCCCTGCGCCACTTTGGCGGCAAGCTGGTCGGGCGCGTCGCCCAGGAACAACAGGTAAGGGGTCTGGATCATCGGGGGCCTCGGTGTACGGGAAGGGGGCGCCTGAAACGGCGTGTTTCAATCCCGCTTACAGCGGGACGCCCCCCCGATGCAAAGGCCAATCTTAGGGTTTCGACCAGTCCAGAAGCGCGACAGGCGCGTCAAGTTCCTGATAGAAGTCACGCGGTGCATGATCGGAAGCAACGGTGTTGCGTTTGAATTCATAGCGCATCAGGTCGCCCTTGACCTCAGAAGCCACGATCAGCGCCTGATAAAGATGTTTGGACCCTTCGTAGATATCGACCAATCCCCGCAGATGTGGGGCGTATTCGGCATCGAGCGCAAAGCCTTCTTCCGCGAATTGCAGGATCGGGTAGACATCGTCGCCCACATGCACGGACCGGCGGCTGCGCTTTCGCTCGGCCTTCTTCTGGGCGGCACGCAGGCCGTCCATCACTTCCTTGGGCAGAAAATCAGACATCCATCAGGTCCGTTGGTTGATCTGTAGACAAACATGGGGGCGAGGCAGATTCGGACAAGGGCGAACCCCTGCCGCAGCGCAGCACGTCGCATTCCCGCCACACTATTTGAATGGCGATGAACCGCCGGTTAAGGCGCGCGGTCTTTACTTAGCCCACGCCCTGCGGCACCATGTGGAAACCGATAAAAGAAAAAACACTCCGAGGCGGTGCAGTATCAATGACCAAGGCGATTTCACGCTCTGAACCGGGCGCGGGCCATCCGTTCCTGTCCTTCCTGAACACCGTGGCCGATGACGGCAAAACCCGGCAGGTCAACAGCTTTCAGAACGCTACCGTTCTGGTGCGCCTGCTGGAGGAAGAGGGCTTTGCCCTGCCGTCTGAACCTGTCACGCCGATGCAGATGCGTAATATCCTGACCTTGCGGGAAACGGCCTATGCCGCGTTTTCCGCCATCGCCGATGGGCGCGCACCGGGCCGCGAGGATGCGCTTTACCTGACCGAAGCCCTGAAATCGGTTTACCAGGAAGCGGAACTGACGATCGGGGCGGGCGGATTGTCCGTTGCGCCAAGCCCGCTTGGCCGGGTGTATGAACAGTTGGTTCTGTCGATGGATGACCTGATGCGGTCCGACCAGTTCGGGCGCCTGCGTGAATGCCGCCGCTGCACGCATCTGTTTATCGACAAGGGGCGCGGGGTGGGGCGACGCTGGTGTTCCATGTCGCGCTGCGGCAACCGTGCCAAGGCCGAAAGCTTCCGCGCCCGTCAACGCCACGCCGCATGATCTGAACGGTTTCGCCGTGGCTGCGCCACGTCGACCTGCGCGGCCCGTGCCGGGCCGCGAGAATACGCTTGCAGGAGGGTTATTGGGGGCGCTGCCCCCGTCGCCTGCCGGCGACTCCCCCGGGATATTTCAGGAACAATGAAGGCGGATTGTGCGTGACGGCAGGCCAGACCTGCGCGTGTGCGAGTGGCCAGAACCTGACGATCGCCTATGTTTTGGTCTGGAAACAGACAAAGGCGCTGACATGGGACTGCTGGTTGACGGGAAATGGGCGGATAAGTGGTATGACACCACATCCACGGGCGGTGCGTTCAAGCGCAGCGAAGCGCAGTTCCGCAACTGGGTGACCGCCGATGGCGCGCCCGGGCCTTCGGGCGAGGGTGGTTTCAAGGCCGAAAGCGGGCGCTATCACCTCTATGTCAGCCACGCCTGCCCCTGGGCCAATCGCACCATGATTTTTCGCAGCCTGAAAGGGCTGGAGGACCATATCGACGTCTCGGTCGTGCATCCCGACATGCTGTCAGACGGCTGGACCTTCGCACCCGATTTCCCCGGCGCGACGGGGGACCAGTTGTTCGGGTCCGACTTCCTGCGCGACATTTACCTGCGTGCCAAGCCCGACATGACGGGGCGGGTGACCGTGCCCATTCTATGGGACAAGGAACGCGACATCATCGTGTCCAACGAAAGTTCTGAGATCATCCGCATGTTTAATTCCGCGTTCGACGGGATCACTGGCGACCGACAGGATTTCTACCCCGAACCGCTGCGCGGTGACATCGACCGTCTGAATGCCCGCATCTATGACGCGGTGAATAACGGTGTCTACAAGGCCGGGTTCGCCACGTCCCAGGCGGCCTATGACACGGCGGTTCATACGCTGTTCGACACACTGGACTGGATCGAAGGCATTCTCGCGCAAAACCGCTATCTGACCGGCAACCGCATCACCGAGGCCGATTGGCGCCTGTTTCCCACCATCGCGCGGTTCGACGCCGTCTATCATCTGCACTTCAAATGCAATCGGGCGCGGATTATCGACTATCCCAACCTGTGGGGATGGGCGAAAGAGCTTTATCAATGGCCGGGTATCCGCGACGTGGTGAATTTCGACCACTTCATCCGGCACTACCATTTCAGCCACGAAACCATCAATCCGCACCGGATCATACCCATTGGCCCCCAGATCGACTGGGATGCCCCCCATAGACGAGAAGCATTGCGGGCGGCCTGAAAATCAGGTTGAACCGTTCCCGGCGAACAGGGGACGGCGCATGACCGGGATCGAAGGCAAACGCGACCATGGCGGCGGGGTGGACGGCGCGGCGTCACGCTATGGCGGCACGCGCGCGGACTGGATCGACCTCTCGACCGGGATCAACCCGCTGCCTTATCCTGTGCCGGGATTTACCGCCGATGCCTGGACCGCGCTGCCCGACCGGGGCGCCTTTGACGCGCTCTATGCTGCGGCCCGCGATTTCTGGCAGGTGCCAGATAGCCTGGGCATCCTCGCAGCCCCCGGTGCCTCGGCGCTCATCGCGCGCATTCCGGCGCTTGTGCCCGCTGGCCGGGTCCACATCCCCGCCCCCACCTATAACGAACACTGGGCCGCGTTCCGCGCCCATGGCTGGCAGGCGGGCGAGGGCGGCGCGTTTGTTGTGGTCCACCCGAACAACCCCGATGGCCGGGTCTGGTCTGAAACGGACCTTGGGGGCGACCGGCCCTTGACCATGATCGACGAAAGCTTCTGCGATGTGATGCCCGAGGCGAGCCTTGTGCATCTGGCGGAACGGCCTGGCACCATTGTTCTGAAAAGCTTTGGCAAGTTTTGGGGGCTGGCGGGGCTCAGGCTTGGCTTTGCCATTGCACGGCCCAAGACGGTTGACCGGCTGGCAGAAATGATCGGGCCTTGGGCGGTTTCCGGGCCCGGGCTTGCAACTGGCGCAGCCGCTCTTCGAGATCACGATTGGGCAAAGGCCACCCGCGCGCGGCTGGGGCGCGATGCGGATCGGCTGGACGGAATGATGAGACGCGCCGGGGCGACGGTGGTGGGTGGTACAACGCTCTTTCGTCTTTACGATGTGGGTGACGCGACGGTGTGGCAGGACCGGCTGGCACAGCACCAGATTTGGAGCCGCATCTTCCCCTATTCCGACCGCTGGCTGCGGCTCGGCTTGCCGGGGCCAGAGCCGCATTGGGCCCGGCTGGAGGAGGCCCTGTCATGACCGCGTGGCTGCTGCTTGGTGCAATGGCGCTTGATGCTGTGATGGGGGAACCTCGCTGGCTCTGGTCCCGTGTGCCGCATCCCGCTGTGCTGATGGGGCGTGTCATTGGCTGGTGTGATCGGCGGTTCAACACCGGGCCGCGCTGGCACAATGGCGTTCTGGTGGTGATGAGCCTGGTTGCGGGGGCGGGATTGTTGGGTGTGATCATCGAAGCATTGCCTCTTGGCTGGCTCTGGTCACTGATCGGGGCCGCGATCCTGTTGGCGCAGAAAAGCCTTGTGCAACACGTGCGGGCCGTGGCCGACGGGCTGCGCTATGGCGTGGGCGAAGGGCGGCGGGCCGTCGCGATGATCGTGGGCCGCGACACCAGCGGCATGGATGAGCCCGCCGTGGCGCGGGCGGCGATTGAAAGTGCCGCCGAGAATTTCTCGGACGGGGTCATCGCGCCTGCCTTTTGGTATCTGGTCGGCGGGTTGCCGGGCATCCTGATCTACAAGGTGGTGAACACGGCGGATTCCATGATCGGCTACCGCACCCCCCGGCACGAAGATTTCGGATGGGCCGCCGCCCGGCTGGATGATGTGCTAAACTGGATTCCAGCGCGGATCACGGCGGGGCTGATCGCGCTGGCCTTCTGGTCGGATCGCGCGCTGGACGTTGTCCGGCAGGACGCGCGCCTGCACCGGTCGCCAAACGCGGGCTGGCCCGAAGCGGCAATGGCGGGCGTTCTGGACGTGGCCCTGTCAGGCCCGCGCAGCTACGACGGCGAAACCCGGGATTACCCTTGGGTGAATGGCAGCGGTGCGCGAGATATCGGAGTGGCAGAGGTCGATGCCTCTATCGCGGTTCTGTGGCGGGTCTGGGCGGCGTTCGGCGCGTTCACACTGGTGCTTGCCCTGTTCTGAGCGCCTGATACTCTCCGGGTCAACAGCAGCCACAGGATTTTCCCATGCGACTGATTTCAGCGACCCTTCTTTCCCTTGCCCTGACCACCGCCGCCCATGCGCAGCAATGCGGGGGCAGTTTTTCCGCCTTTGTCGACGGTCTACGGCAAGAGGCGCTTCAAAGCGGCCACTCTGCGCAAAGCGTCAATGCCTTTTTCAACGGCGTCAGCCAGGATCAGGCCACGTTGCAGGCCGACCGGAGGCAAGGCATTTTCTCTCGTCCCTTCGTGGATTTCTCGCGCCGACTGATCAGCCAGAACCGGATGGATCATGGCCGCATCAACGGCGAGCGGTATCGCAGCGTTTTCGACCGGATGGAGCGGGAACTGGGTGTCAGCCGTGGCGTGCTGCTGGCCTTCTGGGCGTTCGAGACCGATTTCGGCGCCTTCCAGGGTGACTACAACACGGTGAACTCGCTGGTCACGCTGGCCCATGACTGCCGCCGGCCGGAACTGTTCCGCCCGCAGGTTTTCGCGGCGCTCGACCTCTTTGAGTCCGGCGATCTGGACCCGCGCAACACAACCGGGGCCTGGGCGGGTGAGATCGGCATGGTGCAGATGCTGCCCGAGGACATCCGCGACCGGGGTATCGACGGCGATGGCGACGGGCATGTGGACCTGCAGAACTCGGCCCCTGATGCGCTTATGTCCGGGGCCAATATGCTGCGCAGCCTTGGCTGGCAGGCGAACCAGCCGTGGTTGGTCGAGATCGAGGTTCCGTCGAATTTCGACTGGTCGCAATCGGGCCTGGAAACCACGCGACGCGTGTCGCAATGGCAGCAGATGGGCATTCGCGGGCGCAGCGGGTCGCTGCCGAATACCGGGCTTCAGGCATCTGTCTTGGCCCCGCAAGGGCGCAACGGGCCGCTGTTCATGGCCTATCCCAACTATTCCGTGCTGTTCGAGTGGAATCAGAGCTTTGTCTACGTGACGACAGCCGCCTATTTTGCCACCCGTCTGGAAGGTGCGCCGGTCTATAACGCGGGCAATCCCGACACCGGTCTTGATCAGACACAGATGCGGCAGTTGCAGCAGCGGCTGACCCAATTGGGCCATGACGTGGGCGGGATCGACGGCATCCTGGGGGCGCGAACACGCGCGGCCGTTCAGGCAGAGCAGCAGCGCCTTGGGATGCCAGCCGATGCCTGGCCCACACCGGAACTGCTACGCAGGCTTTGACAGGGGTTTCGCCGCCTTACGGCGTCGACCCGGGGGCGGCCCTCGTCAACCCCCGCATTCGCGGGGGCCTCCTTGGGCCGCGTTGCCACGGGATGGGGGAGAGGATGGTTTTATATGATTGGCGTTGCGCGATCATAAGGAGGGAGGCCACCGGCAGGGCAATGCCATTTATCCTTATGCGCCGCCGCTGAGGGTCACGCCACCATCTGTTCGGCCCGCTTGAGATCCACCGATACCAGCTGACTGACCCCCTGTTCGGCCATGGTCACGCCAAAGAGCCTGTCCATCCGGCTCATCGTCACCGCGTGGTGGGTGATGATCAGGAAGCGGGTGTCGGTCTGGCGGGTCATCTCATCCAGCAGGTCGCAGAACCGGGTGACGTTAGCGTCATCCAATGGCGCGTCAACTTCGTCCAGCACGCAGATGGGCGCGGGGTTGGCAAGGAAAACGGCGAAGATCAGCGCCAGCGCGGTCAGGGTCTGTTCGCCGCCCGACAGCAGGGAAAGCGTGGACAGTTTCTTGCCCGGGGGCTGGCAGAGGATCTCCAGCCCGGCCTCCAGCGGATCGTCACTTTCAACCAGCACCAGCTTGGCCTCGCCGCCGCCAAAGAGATGGGTGAAGAGCATGGCGAAGTTGGTGTTGACCTCTTCAAACGCGGCCAGCAGCCGTTCACGGCCTTCGCGGTTCAGGCTTTGGATACCGCCGCGCAGTTTGCGGATGGCTTCCTCCAGATCGACCTTTTCGGCGGCCAGCGTATCGCGTTCCTCGGCTACCTCGCGGGCGTCTTCCTCGGCCCTCAGGTTGACCGCGCCAAGCGCGTCGCGCTGACGGCGCAGGCGCATCACATCGGCCTCAATGCTGTCGACCGATGGCATCCGGTCCGGGTCGGCACCAAGCTGTTCCAGCAGTTTTGCGGGGCCGACTTCCATGTCTTCCTCGATGCGGTCGGCGGCGGCGTCCAGCACTTCAGCGGCACTGTCGCGGCGCGCCTCGGCGCGGGCACGGGATTCGCGGGCGTTCGACGCCTCACGCTCGGCATCGCGTTCGGTCTGTACGGCTTCGCGCAACCCGGTTTCGCCAAGTGCCAAAGCGTCGGCTGCGGCCTTCCGGCGGGTCTCAGCCGTGTCAATCGTGTCGGCCAGTTGCTCCTTGCGGGCGACAATCTGATCGGGGGCCTTCTGCGCCGCCTCAAGCTCCACCTCGGCAAAGCCCTTGCGGTTTTCCAGCTCCTTGATGCGGGTCGCGGCGTTGTCCAGCCGCTTTTGCCAGGTCGAGACCTCTTCGGAGATCCGGGTCAGGCGGCTGTCGCGCACCTCTCCGGCGCGCTTCAGCTCGCCATGGGCAGACCGGGCGGCCAGCAGGGCGGAGCGGGCGGTTTCCACCTCGGTCCGGGCCTCTTCCACACGGGTGCGGGCGGTGTCGAGATCATCAAGTTCGGACCGGGCGCGGGTGGCGTCGGTCAGGGTTTGGCGCGCGGCCTCGGCCTCCTCGCCATGGCGGGCGGCGGCCTGACGCAGGGTTTCCAACCGGCCTTCAAGGATATTCCGATCCGCTTCGGTCCGTGAAAAGGCGCGGCTGGCATCGGCCATCTGCTGATCGGCGGCACGGCGGGCGGCGCGGGCCTGCTTGTCGGCCTCGGTCAGCGCGGTCAGCCGGTCGGCATTCGCCCGGTGGCTGGTGCGGGCGCGGTCCACGGCAACGGCGGCACGTTCCAGTTCCGCTGACATGTCGTTCAGCTTGTTGACCTGTTCCAGCCGACGCGCGGCAGAGGAAGAACTGTCAGCCGCAGCCAGCGCGAATCCGTCCCATCGAAACAGGTCGCCCGCGCGGGTGACCAGCCGCTGTCCGGGCAGCAACTGGGACTGCAGGCGCGGACCTTCGCCGTTTTGCAACACGCCGACCTGACGCAACCTGCGGGCCAGAACCGGCGGCGCATCCACATATTCGGCCAATGAAACCACGCCAGCAGGCAGGGGCTGCGGGGCGTCATATTGGGGCAGCGTGGTCCAGCCGGTGCCCTCTTCGGCCTCGGGGGCCTTCAGGTCATCGGCCAGCGCCGCGCCAACGGCAGCCTCATACCCTGGCGTCACGCGGACCCGGTCGAGCAGTTGGTTGCGCCCGCCGCGTTCGCGTTCCAACAGCTTGGCCAGCGCGCGCACTTCGGCATCCAACGTGTTCCACTCGCCCTCTGCCTCGGCCAGCACCGACCGCGCTTCGGCCTCATGGGTCTGGGCGTCGGATCGTGCGGCTTCGGCCTCGGTCAGGGTGTCTTCGGCGCGCGCGGATAGGTCGGTGGCACTGGTCAGCGCGGCCTCTGCCTCTTCGTGTTCGCGTGCCAGCGTCGCCAGCCGCGCTTCGGCCTGATCGGCATCGGTGCGGGCTTTGTCGGCTTCGGCCCCGTGACGGTCGGCAGCGCGGGCGCTGTCATCGACCAGCCGTTGCGCCGACTGGTGGCGGGCGGCAAGGCGGGCGGCCTCTTCCGTCAGGCTGGAATGGACGGTTTCCTGTTCAGCAAGCGCCGTGGTCGCGGCATCGACGGCCTCCAGCGCGCTGGTCAGCGCATCTTCGTGGCCCTCACCCGCGTCGCGCAGGGTTTCGGCCTCTCGTTCCAGCGTCTCGATGGTGCTGCCTGCGTCGGCGTTCAGACTGCCTTCGCGCGCCAGATCCTTGGCCAGTTGCGCGATACGGTTGGTCAGGGTTTCAATCGCTCGCCGCGCACGGGACTCTTCTTCGTTCAGGGCGTTGCGTTCCACGGTGACGCGCTGCAACAGGGCGGCGGCGATGGCCTCTTCCTCACGCAGGGGGGGCACGGCCCCTTCCGCCGCCTCGCGGGCCTTCGCCGCTTCACGCGCGGCCGTTTCCGCGCGGGCGGCGGCGGTGATCGCGTCGCGCAGGGCGGTCTCTGCCTCTGCCCGCGCATCATCGGCCTCTTTCCAGCGGCGATACAGCAACAGCCCCTCGGAACGCCGCAGTTCCCCGCCAATCTCACGATAGCGCGCGGCCTGCTTGGCCTGCCGGGCCAGCGCCCCCAACTGGCCGTTCAACTGATCCAGAACATCTTCAACCCGCGCCAGATTGGTTTCCGCGCCCTTCAGCTTCAGCTCGGCCTCGTGTCGCCGCTGATAAAGCCCGGAAATGCCCGCCGCTTCCTCCAGAATACGCCGCCGCGCCTTGGGCTTGGCGTTGATCAGTTCCGAAATCTGCCCCTGCCGCACCAGCGCCGGTGAATGCGCCCCGGTGGAGGCATCGGCGAACAGCATCTGCACATCCCGCGCGCGCACATCCTTGCCATTGGTCTTGAAGGCCGATCCCGCATCGCGGGTGATCCGGCGGATGATTTCCAGGGTGTCGGTATCGTTGAAACTGGCGGGCGCAAGCCGTTCGGTATTGTCGATGGTCAGCGCGACCTCGGCGAAATTGCGGGCGGGGCGGGTGGAGGCCCCTGCGAAGATCACATCCTCCATCCCCGATCCGCGCATTGCCGTGGGGCGGTTTTCGCCCATCACCCAACGAAGCGCCTCCAGCAGGTTGGACTTGCCGCAGCCATTGGGCCCAACAACGCCGGTCAACCCGTCCGCGATGATCAGATCGGTCGGATCGACAAAGCTTTTGAAACCGTTGAGCCTGAGCCGCGAAAACCGCACGTGCCTGCCTGTTCTTGTTGATTCCCGTATCGGTCAGTGTCCGGCAGGCAAAGCGCGCGAGTCAACGTGCAGACCCATGATATGGCAGTTTTCGGCGGATTATCCACAAGATATATGCGTTTTCCCGCCTATCCGCAGTCCAGATCGGCCCGCATCACCGCCACATCGCCCCGCAGGCTGTCCTCAATCACACGGCAACCGCTGGCCTGTTCCATGGCCTGAAGCGCGCGGGGGTAGACCGATCCGATCCAGGGGTTGGGCATCATGTTGGTGCGGATCGCCTCGGCCCTGTCACCGCGGATGCGGATGGTGAAATCCGCCCCGTCGATGGAAACCCGCGTGGCCTCGGCCCCCATCATTGCAGGGGCTGGGCTGTCGCAGGCGGCGAGCATTAACAGAACAGAGACGGCCATTTTCTTCATGTCCGCAGCTTCAGGGGTGTTTGGTTAACAGCGGGTAAAGGGGGTGCGACACCTTGTTAATTAACGGCGTCAACTTTTATCTTGCGACTCGCGGTTCGGTTGTGTAGTTAGTTGTCAATGTCAATTAAAGGAGTGTCGAAGATGACCCTCGCTGCAAACCGTTACTCGCCGCTCTACTTCCTTGCCTCGCTTGGCGCGGGCGGCCTTACCGTCACCTTCTTCATGTACCTGATGTTCTGGGTGCCCCATACCGGTCGCCCGGTTCCGATCTTCGAAGACGGTTGGGCCATGCTGACCGGCGGCACCCTGGCACAACAGGCGATGATCTTGGCCACTTGGGCCGGTATCGCCATCTTTGGGTTTCTCAACCTCAAGCTGCTGGCGTTCAACCTGCGCCGCTTTGCCGAATTTCGCCGGTCCGACGCCTATGAGCCCTTCGCCAAATCCAACGCAGGCAGCCAGGTTCTGGCGATGCCGCTGGCGCTGGCCATGTCGGTAAACGCTATGTTCATTATCGGGCTGACCTTCGTGCCCGGGTTGTGGACCATCGTGGAATACATGTTCCCCGCAGCGCTTGTCGCGTTCCTTGCCATCGGCTGGATCGCTTTCAAAGAGCTGGGCCATTTCATCAAGGAACGCCTGCATTCCGGTGGTTTCGACTGTTCCGCCAATAACAGCTTTGCCCAGATGCTGCCCGCCTTCGCGCTGGCCATGGTCGGGGTCGGCCTTGCTGCGCCCGCTGCCATGTCGACGGTGCCCCTGACCGTCGGGATCAGCCTGGTCCTGTCCACGTTCTTCATCGTGGCTGCCGTCATTCTGGCCCTGATCGTTATGGTGATGAGCGTGCGGCCGATGCTGGAACATGGTGTCAATATCGAAGCCGCGCCGACCCTGATGGTGGTAATCCCGCTGATGACCGTCATCGGCATTGCCCTGCTGCGTCAGAACCACGGGCTGCACACCGCATTCGGAGCCCATGGCACCGACGCCGATACACTGATGCTGCTGACCCGCCTGATCTCGATCGAGGTGATCTTCGCCCTGTTCGGTCTGGCTGTCCTGTCCCGCGTCGGCTACATCTCTCGCTTCGTGACCGGGGCCGAGACCTCCGCCGGGTCCTATGCGCTGGTCTGTCCCGGCGTCGCCCTGTCGGTCATGACCCATTTCTGGCTGAACAAAGGTCTGGTCGCCGCTGGCATCGTCGCCAAGTACTCGGTCGCCTACTGGGCCATCTCGGGTATCGCCGTTGCGCTGCAAGTCGCGATGATCGTCCTGGTCTGGATGTTGGCCCGCAAACACTTTGCGCCGATGGCGAAAACCGCCGTTCCCGCCTGATCCCTTCGTCAGGCGCCTCTCGAAACCCCGGCCTCCAGCGGCCGGGGTTTTTTGTTCCCTAATCGCCCCAGCGCGCAGCGACCAGTGGCTGCGGGACAGCAGACACCAGATGACGGCTTTGAGCCCAAGGTGGCCATTCGACAGGGTGCGGCGAATGTCCGGTCCTATTGGCGACTGCCTAACCCAAGATTGAAGTGATGTAGTTCTTCAAGGAGGTGTCGCTGAGGATCGGTTCATCAAAAGGCATTGTCTTCCCGTCGATTATGCGGCGGGTCATACAGGCATAGGAGGCTGCAGCTTCATCCGAGAATCCGAACCCGCGAAACGTATCTTCAAGTGTATCCTGGAGGACTTCCAGAACCTCCACTTTTCGGTTCATTATTACGGCGAAAACGCCTGCCACATCTATTGCGGAATAGCGTGCTGGTCCTTCGATATGCTTAATGCCTACATCGTTGGTTCCTGACATCAGCCGCCTTGCAGCGACTTTTCCAAGATCGGCGGGTGCCACCATTGGGATTGACAGATTGGCCGGAAAGAAACTGGGCAGCGTGCCATTCTCCCGCACGACTTCAGCCATTCCGACCCAGTTGCTCATGTAATACCCCGCCCGGTTGATCGCTGCTGGAATGGATTGCCTTCTCAGGGCCTGCTCAAACTCGTGCAGTACGGTAAGATCGCCGCAGCGTTCGCCATTGAAGGCGCCATAGGTCGATGCAGCGACGACTTTCTCCAGGCCCGATCCATCGAGTGCCGACATTATCGCAACTACGTTTGCGCGTTCTTCCCTGTCGGTGTCGCTTGAAGGGTCGCCTGGCGGGTTGAGCAGAAAAGCACGTTTGCCCGATTGAAAAACACTTTTCAGCGCCTCCACGTCCCGAACATTCGCGACTGCAACCTTTGCGCCGGCATCCTTCAAGTCTTTGCCGTGACTTTCGTTGCGGGTGACGATCGTCACCTCTTGGCCCTCGTTCAAGAGCGCGCGCGCCGTTGCCGATCCGACCCGCCCCGTTCCGCCAAGTATCACATACATCCTGTTTCCCTTACTCAAAGTTCGACCAAGACCTATCAGCCGACTTTGACAGAACGTGTCAGGAATGCTTGCTCAAACGTTTGCCTGTGGTTCGAGCTTGCGATACTCGGCGAGCAGGCTGTTTCTGGATCGCGGGATATTCTCTTCGCGCAAGGCCAGGCTATCGAGCCGGTCGATTCGAAAATGGCGGAAAGCACCGCGCAGCTCGCACCAAGCCGCCAGCATTTCGACCTGATCGAAAAAGCCGAGTGCAACCGGCCAGACCACTCGGCATTTTGGGGCCAGACCATCGGTCCGGTAAGAGATCTTTAGTTTTCGACGATCCTGCATGGCACGTCTGATCATCCTCAGTTCGTCACGGCGTCTGGATTCGGGCGGACCTGCAGTCAGGCCGTTCCCCATCATCTGTGCTTCTGCTTGGTCTCCCATCCCATCCGCGATCTTGAGCAACGCGGTGTCCGCTGCTTTTGCGATCTCGCCATCGCCGCGCGCAAGCACGAAACGCAGACCCAGCAGGATGGCATCTGCCTCATCTCGCGTGAAGGCCATCGGCGGCAGGAAGAAGCCTGGGCGCAGGATGAAACCCGTGCCCGCTTCGCCCTCAACTGGAACACCAAGCTCCAGGAGCGTTTCCATGTCCCGATAGATGGTGCGCTCGGAGACGCCAAATTGCTTTGCAAGGGCCTTCGCAGTCACGGCTCCACGCCGTTCGCGAAGGTTCTGGAGGAGTTGGAGAAGTCGGCCTGATCGTCGCATCCCATAAGCATAGCCGGACAAGGAATTCACCAAAAGCTGCCATTCACTGAAAGGCAGAAATGTCCGCATAGCTAGCGTTGGCACCCGTTGCCGTTTGACGCGAACGGAGCCCATTCGTTAGGAGTGGCCCCACGCAGGCGGCACAGGCCGAAGGGGCCAACCATGATCTTCCACATAACCGTTTTGCTGGCCTTCCAGCTATTGGGCGAAGGGATCAGCCGCGCCCTGCTGCCCGTCTTGCCGGGGCCGGTTCTGGGCATGGTCCTGTTGCTTGCCGCAATGCTGACGGTTCCTCGGTTGGCCGAGGCGATCCGACCCACGGCCAACGGTCTGCTCGGCCACCTGTCGCTGCTCTTTGTGCCGGCGGGTGTGGGCGTGGTTGGTCACCTTGACCTGATTGTCGATCAGGGCGCGGCGTTGGTCGCGGCGCTGGTCCTGTCCACGGTTCTGGCCATTGCCGTGGGGGCCTTGGTGTTCGTCGGCGTGGCACGCATGGTGGGGCAAGCCGATGAGTGAGGTTTGGCAGTTGTGGACCTATCTGTCCGAAGGCCCTTTGCTCTGGCTGACGCTGACCCTGATGGCCTATCTCGCCGCGGACCGCCTGTTGCTGATGGCCAACCGTGCGCCCCTTGCGAACCCCGTGCTGCTGGCGGTGATCATGCTGGCCGTGACACTTTGGGCCACCGCAACGCCCTACGAGACCTATTTCGAAGGCGCGCAATTCGTCCATTTCCTGCTTGGCCCCGCCACGGTGGCCCTGGCGGTTCCGCTGCACGCCAATCTGGGCCGGGTGCGCAAGGCGCTTGTTCCGATGACCGCGGCGCTTCTGGCGGGGTCTGCCACGGCGATCGCGGTTGCGCTTGGGGTGGGCTATGCGCTTGGGCTGGAGATTGAGCCGCTCCTGTCGCTGGCCCCCAAATCCGCCACCGCCCCCGTCGCCATGGGGGTATCGGAACGGATCGGTGGCGCGCCTGCCCTGACCGCCGTCATGGTCCTGCTGACCGGGGTTATCGGCGCCATCGTGGCCACCCCCCTTCTGAACCTGCTGCGCATCCGCGACTGGCGCGCCCGGGGCTTTGCCGTAGGCGTCGCCGCGCATGGCATCGGCACCGCCCGCGCCTTTCAGGTGAACGAGACCGCAGGCGCGTTTTCCGGCATCGGAATGGGGTTGAACGCGATCCTGACGGCGGTGCTGGCCCCCCTTGCCGCCAGCCTGTTTTGACCGATTGGCCACAATAATCGGTTTGAATCCGCTTGCGAATCAGCCCGCTGGTTGAGACAGGCCCAACGGAATGCTATCTTGATTATATCCCGGCGCCGGGGATCTTCGGCGTATTGCGAAGGAGGACCACGTCCTGACTGGACCTGTTCAAGCAGCCACCACCGGGGCTGCACCCGTGGCGCAGATGACGCGCCCGACCAAAGACCTGACAAGCGACACCCTGCTTGCCGAGGTTCTTGCATCCCTTGACGACGACAAAGCGGAAGAGATCGTCCAGATCGACCTGCGCGGAAAGACCCAGATGGCCGATCATATGGTCATCACTTCGGGTCGTTCCTCTCGCCAGGTTGCGGCGATTTCCGAGAAGCTTGTCGCGCGGCTGAAGGAAACCTTTGGGCTCACTGCCCGGATGGAAGGCAAGGACACCGGCGATTGGGTGCTGATCGACACGGGCGATGTGATCGTCCATGTCTTCCGCCCCGAAGTGCGGGAGTTCTACCAGCTTGAAAAGATGTGGCTGCCCGCCGGCAGCGTCTGATCTTTCATGCGGGTGACCTTATGCGTTGTGGGCCGGCTGCGGGCCGGACCCGAGGCTGATCTTGTATCCGACTACCTGACACGGTTCGACCGGACGGGCCGCGCGCTTGGCCTTGGCCCCGCGCGTGTGGTGGAGGTCGAGGACAAGAAAGGCGGCGGCAAACCGGCAGAGGCCGATCTGCTGCGCAAGGCGATCCCCACAGGCGCGGTGGTCTGTGCACTGGACGAACGCGGGCGGGTGATGTCGTCGCCCGATTTCGCAGGCGCGCTGGCCAAACGCCGGGACCAGGGCGCGCAGGAGATGGTGTTCCTGATCGGAGGCGCCGACGGGTTCGACCCCGCGCTGGTCGATCAGGCCGACATGGTGCTGAGCTTCGGGGCGATGGTCTGGCCCCACATGCTCGCCCGTGTGATGCTATGCGAACAACTCTACCGCGCCGCGTCGATCCTGGCAGGCAGCCCCTATCATCGGGTGTGATCCGACCCACGTCCAAGCCGCGCATCGGCAAGTCACGCGGGGGAGGTGGGGCCGTCTTGGCTTCGGCAGATCATTTGTAGTGAGGTCGGAACGGCGCGATGTCCTCGGCCAGCTCCTCGATCGACACGCCCGCCTTGACGTGGCGCACGTTCGACTGGCTGAGCATCAGCTTGCCCAAAGGGGATGTCGCGCGAGGCGCTGAGGATGATTTTCTGTCGCTTGGTCATCGGGATATCTCCGCGACAGGCCAGCCGGGAGCCTCTCTCCCGACCTCCAAACCCGTCACGGAAAACCCGGCACCCCTCTTACTCTCAAGACCTGAAAGCCTGATCGCTACAACCGATGGCCAGCACACCAACGAGGTTATGGCTCTTCAGGAAGTGGCCTGCTCAACAATGAAGCCGACGACAGGGACCAAACTGAGTAACGTAAACACGGTCGTCAGATTCAAACAGAGTTTGTAGAGCCGGTCTCGGTAGCATACCTCGCGATTATAGGTCGCTACCATGGCCTTCACGTTTTCACCTTGTTCACCGGACAGTTCAACCGCCACGGCAGCAGCGTCAACTTCTGTGAACCCCTCCGCCCAGAACCTTAAAAGCCGGAGCGTCAAGAGTGCAACGAGGATAAAGCAGAAGAGAAGCAGCAAGGATGCCATATCCAGCCATGTAGAGGAATTAACCGACAGGAGAACGGCGTTTGCGGCAATCATCATAGAAATGTGCGTAAGTAAGGTCGATGCCTTGCCGTCAATAATACCGAATATCTCGTAGTAATTTCTCGAAATGTTGGGAAATCGGCGCCCTTTGAGATGACCATCGATGTCCAATGTAATCTTTTCATCTCTATCAGAGCCCTTCGGGAGGATTATTTGCTTCAAAAAACGGTCGATCCAAACTTCTTTCATTCTTTAAAATTACCCTTTCAGCCTTGAGTCGCGTGCGCCCGGCCCACTCTACGATAGCCAAGCCGGGCGTCCACACACTAACTTTCGGAAACGGCTAGAAATTCATAGGGCTCTTTCCAACAACGCTTTCGCCTTCCCCTCCAACACCAGCCGCGCGTCCTGCTGTAGCTTCGAGCGAGCCACCGCCGTGATCCCTTGGACGAAGTCGAAGACGCTTTCCGGCGGGCGGCCTTCCTCGGCCAGCACCGTATCGACGATCCGCCCCGTCTCCGCCTTGGAGAACCCGCGCTTTTGCAGGAAATCCTGACGGTTCTTGTCCGACCGCGCGACGATCTTCTCCCGCGACGCGCGGATGCTGTCGATGAAGGGCTCAGACTGTGGCGCCCAAAAAGGCAGCCCTGGGAAGGTGGTCAGAAAGATGACGGACCTTGCCTCCCGTCTGCACGCCCGGTGTACAGGGGGTGTACGCATGGCACCCCCCTCCTTTCGGGCGCATCCTGTACCCGCCCGGTAGAGGTTGCGCGTGCGTCCCGG
>Ga0213841_1000444_pt1 | contig 49152 bp, 42 predicted proteins | sample SWPATP23_FD_160125 | JGI IMG/M metagenome (GOLD analysis project Ga0213841, IMG submission 160125) | Coastal seawater microbial communities from Marineland, Florida, United States - SWPA TP2 #3 | ecosystem: Environmental > Aquatic > Marine > Coastal | place: USA: Florida | collected 2016-08-14
GGGGTTTGGGGCGGAGCCCCAAGGTTTGATTATATTATTTTGATTATATCATCGAGTTAAAAAAGTCCGTAAACGCAGCCCACTCAGTCACTCACATGGTTTGATTATACTTTTTGCTATATATAAGCAACACCGGTTCCAAAACGACTATCCATCGCTATTTGAAGGAGCTGGAAACCGAAGAAGGTGCTCGGCTTGATGATGCAGCGCTCTTGAGCGACACCCTGAAAGGCTTGGTTGCCCGCTTGGCATCGCGCCTCCACGAGGAAGCCCAAGCGGTTGTTGGGGCGTCAGAGGCCCGGCACCGGCGCCAGCAGGCGGAGTGGAAAAGCATGAATGACCAACAGGCATCTGCACTTGCGGAGGCGGAGGATCGTGCCACAGATCTGGAACAGCGCCTGTGCGAGGCGACGCAGCAGCGATCGGAGGCAATGGAAGCGGTGCAGGCCGCGGCCATCCAAACACAGCGCCTAGAACAGCAAGTCAAAGACCTGGAGGCGCTGATTGAAGAGAAAAGCGGTCACATCCAGTCACTGGAAGAAAAGCATCGGCATGGTCGTGAGGCCCTGGAGCACTACCGGCAGTCGGTGAAAGACCGGCGTGAACAGGACCAGCGCCGTCATGATCAGCAGATCCAGCAACTACAGGCCGAACAGCTCCAACTGAACCAAACACTTTCGGTTAAACAAAGCGACATTACCCAGCTTAATAAAGACAATGCCCGACTGGTGACGGAGGTTGCCGAAACCCGCAAACAGCTCACTGCCTCCGAAAATAAAGTGCAGGGCCTGATAGCGAGGTTGAGAACAGCCGAAGATAGCAATGCGGCGGTAACCACAAAACTCGAGAATCAACAGGAAATGGCTGCAGGACAGGCCGAATCATTACTTGCACTAAATGCGCAGCAGGCGGAAGCCGATAAATCGAAGCACGCTCTTGAGATCGAGATTGCAAAACTCAGAGCAGAGTTAGACGTGAAGAACCAAGTATTTGAGAAGATGGGATTGAGCGAATGAAATTCACACAGTGCGCTTTTCGAGCAGACGGCCTTGATCTCACGAGCAGCGCTCGTTAACGGGATTGGATGGAGGCTAAACGTTGGATTTGAGGAGGGCGGGAGATCCGTTGGATCTCAATCTGGAAGCACCGTAAAGAATAGCACTTTAAAATCAATTGGTTAGGTTAATTTTGGCGAATTTTGTCAGAATCCCGGCCGACCCTCTGTTTGCCTAGATTCTCCAGCCGCCTGTGTTATAGTGTGTACAACCGCGTACACTAGGAGGTATCCCCATGTCTACCACCATGACGATTCGTCTGGACCCTGAGCTCAAGACCCGGCTGGATCAACTGGCTGAGGCCACCCACCGCTCCAAATCCTTTCTGGCGGCCGAGGCGATCCGGGATTTTATCGAGTTGAACGAGTGGCAAGTGCAAGAGATCAGGGACGGCATCAAGGAGGCTGACAGCGGCGACTTCGCCACCGATAACGCCGTGAAAAAGACACTCCGTAAGTGGGGCGTAAATGCAGATTAAGTGGCTCAACAAAGCCCTTAAGAACCTGGACGACGAGGCCGAGTATATCGCAAAGGACGATCCCGCAGCCGCGCGTCGCGTCGTCCAACGCATTGTTGACGCCGTACTGCAACTACCGGACAACCCCGCGCTCGGTCACCCCGGCCGGATTCATGGCACGCGTGAGCTGGTGGTGCCCGACACCCGCTACATCGTCCCTTACCGTGTCCGATTGCGCTTGGGCCGTATTGAGATCCTTCGCGTATTTCATACTTCTCGGCGTTTACCTCAGCGCTAGCAGCCCGTTTTTTTTATCTTTCAACATAGCCCCATCAAATTAAAATAAGAGGCTTATGGCAGATTCCATCATCATCGACATCCTAGCGCGATCTAAGCACATTCAGCGCCAAGCTCGAGACAATATTCAAACAAGACCATTGTGATTAGGACGATCATATGCCCACAACAACAAAGCGACTGACCATCCTCAATAGTAGCGCGCTGGGTACTCCTAACGCTGCCGGCACAGCCGGAGTATTATCGAGGTTGAGCCCGCGTTTACAGCGGACGGTTGGGATTCATTAATACCTATTTATATAGTGGGTGTGCCTATTTTCGTTCGTTATGCGCAGTGCCGAAAAGTGTACCCTATTTCGCAGCCGGCCTATAGGGATTCTCTAACCCAACCGTTATAATCCGTGGATTTTCGAAGACATTGAGCTAACAAGGCCCACATTAAAAATGCCAAAGACATCGTCCCCCAGTACATCGATTGGTTGGCACTCATCCGACCAAGAAGAAATCGCGCGGCGGGTAGCCCGAGCGGAGAAGGAAGAGTTCAATATTCGCCGTGAACCCGGTCCGGAAAAGGTGTTCACAGATTGGCTGGTGGGCCGGCACGGTGGCGGCTCTTATCGGGTCGAAGTTCGCACCCTGGATTCAACCGCTAACAGTTGTGATTGTAAGGATTTTCAGGTCAATGGGCTGGGCACCTGCAAGCATATCGAAGCGGTGTTGCTTAAACTGAACAAACGCCGATATCGGGGCGGCAAACCGGTAAATTCAGTGGTGGACATATACCGCGATGGTTGCGACGGCAAGATTAAGGCCCGCTTCCCCGCCACGATGCGCAAGACGACGCGGATCAGACAGCTGGTTTCCGCGCACTTTGACGATGCCGGCTGCCTGCGCGGCGATCTGTTGCAGTCAATGGCTGCCCTGCACGAGCGCCTGGGCGAGGAAACCAAACGGGTGCGCCAGCAACTGCGCCTCTCCCAGCATTTGCAGGACTGGCTGCAGCAAGTGCAGCGAGATGCGGAGCGACGCAAGAAGTACCGCCGATTCCAACAGGACCTCCAGCGCGGGCGCACCAGCCTGGATGTGGTTAAACTGCCGCTCTATCCCTATCAGCAGGAAGGCATGATGCATCTGGCCTTTACCGGCCGGGCATTGCTGGCCGATGAAATGGGGCTGGGCAAAACCGTGCAGGCCATTGCTGGCGCGGAGTTGCTGAATCTTCTCGAACCGTTGAAAAAGGTACTGGTGATTTCTCCGGCATCGCTCAAAAGCGAGTGGATGGAGCAAATCGCCAAATTTACGGATCGCCACGCGTTGATTATTCAAGGGTCGCCGAAGAACCGCCACAATCTCTATCGCCAGCAGGCCTTTTTTCACTTGGCGAATTACGAGCAAATTCTCTACGACAAGGACTTTATCAACGAGGAATTCAAACCGGATCTGATTATCCTGGATGAAGCCCAGCGTATTAAGAACTGGCAGACAAAAACCGCCGCCGCCATCAAAGCACTGAACAGCCCCTACGCTTTCGTTTTGACCGGTACGCCGCTGGAAAACCGGATCGATGAGATCTACTCCATTGCCCAGTTTCTCGATCCGGAGCTTTTCGGGCCGTTATTCCGATTTAACAGGAATTTTCACCGGCTGGACGACAAAGGCCAGGCCATAGGCTACAAAAATCTCGATCGCATGCATGAGCGGTTGCAACCCATCATGTTGCGACGGCGCAAAGAGGATGTCGAGGGTGAATTGCCGCCGCGCAGTATCAACCATTACTACATACCAATGTCCAGAGAGCAGGAGGCGCTTTACGACGAATATCACCAAACCGTGGCACAGCTCAGTGCCAAGGCCCGCAAACGGCCCTTGACGAAAAAAGAACGTGACCTGCTGATGCTGTCGCTGAGTTGTATGCGAATGGCCTGCGACAGTGCCTTCATTCTGGATCAGGAAACAGAGGTGTCGCCCAAACTCGATGAGCTCGAACGCGTACTGGCAGAGCTTCCCGCCGAATCTGGCCACAAGGTCCTCATATTCTCGGAATGGGAACGCATGCTGAGCCTATTGGCAGATCGATTGAACAGAGCCGGTAGGGATTACGCCTGGCATACCGGCAGTCTCACCCAGAAAAAACGCCGTGAAGAGATCAATCGCTTCAAGAGCGACCCGCAATGCCAGCTGTTTCTGGCTACGGACTCTGCGGCGACTGGGCTCAATCTGCAAATAGCACGGGTTGTCGTCAATCTGGATTTGCCCTGGAACCCTGCCAAGTTGGAGCAAAGAATCGCTCGGGCGTGGCGCAAGCACCAAAAACATCCGGTCTCGGTGATCAACCTGGTCAGTGAAAACACTATCGAGCACCGCATGCTCGATGTTCTGCGCCACAAGAGCGTTCTCGCCGATGCAGTTGTGGACGGTGTTGGCGAGAGGAACGAGATGGAGATATCGGCCGGTCGTGGCTCCTTTATGGAGCGTCTCGACGATCTGTTGGCCACGCCGACGCCACGGGGTTCGGCTTTTGAACGACTGACGGACAGCATTCTGACCGAGCACGGCGGTGCTCTGGAGCACCTCGAACAACGCGGCAACACGCTGTTGGCGGTAACCAACGAAACTGATCCGGCCATTGCCAGTCAACTGGAGCAGCACGTCAGCGAGCACTATCGGGATTCTCCCCATCTGGAAGTGATCGACCCGAAAACGTTTGAGACCTTGCAACGCCTTGCTCAAGCGGGAGTCATCCAATTTACCTCCCCTAATAAAGGCAATGCCTATACAGCGAACGCCAGCCAGCAGAAGGAACGGCGAGCACAACAACGCCGCGAAAATTTGATCCGAGAATACCTCGAGACAACAACGGAGAAACTGCGCATGGCGCAGCTGTTGTCTGACGGCGGCTTTATCAGCGAAGCGCTTGCGCCCATTAATGAGGCTCTGGACAGTGCATTTATGGCAGCAACTGTGAAAATCGGTGAACGGGATGAGGCCCCCATCAGTATTGGACAGATCAACCAACTGCAGGCCACCTACCAACTGCCTAGTCAGACAACCTCACTCGTTGCGACCTTGCGACATGAGCGAGAGATGCTCAGCGATACCGCTGCAAGAGAGAGCATTGCGACGGCAAACACCGTACTGGAGGCTATCCAGGCGGCTGTCAGGTGTTCAGACTAGTGGCTATGTAGTGGTATTAAACAAGGCGTGTAAAGTAAAGATCGCGGGACAAACACTTTAGCGTGGCAGGGTGGCTTTCCAGGGCGAGAATGTGGGAAAAATCTAGAAACGGGGAAACGCGATTGAACTATTCAGATATTGTAAAAGAGTTGGAGAATGCGACGGGCTTTGATCTCTTCAGGCTGAGGGTAGCGATCGACAGGATGTTGGATGATCCGGAAAAAATCACGGCCCTGAAGGGCAATTTGCGGACCGGTCAAGAAGTCGAATATTTTCTGCCTGAAGAGAACAGAGTTATAAAAGCCGTCGTCACGGGTATCAAGAGGACAAGAGTCAATGTGAAGAACATTTCAGATGGTCGTTCTTGGTCGATCCCCTATTACTACATCAATATCCATGGTGTTGACACAGATATCTCGGGTGCCGGGAAGCATCGCGGCTTAGGCCGCAATGAGGTCAAAGTCGGAGACATGGTTGGTTTTGTGGACAAAACGGGCCAGGAGCGACATGGCAAGATCATCCGGCTAAACACCAAGTCAGTGACTCTGGATTGCGGATGGCGTGTAGGTTACGGGCTATTATTCAAAATATTCGAGCAGGATAACTCGGTCATTTTGCAGATCGATCAAACAACATAATAGATAACGGGCAGCGCGTTTTTATGCGATACAGTGTTTTACGGCCACAATGATCAAGAATAGTCTATACATTATTCAAATCCACCACTAGGGATACACCTTGCCCAGCCAAGAAACCAGGAATTATCTATGCCTCGAACCGTTATTTTAGACCCTGTCAACCTGCGTTATGCACTCGAACAAAACACCGTTGATAAGCTCAAATTGCTGGCGGCATTATTACCAAAGAAACCTAAGTCCACACGTAAAGGTGAGTTAATCGCTTTTATAGAAAGTCACTTACAAGGCGATAGGCTGTGCGAACTTTGGGATGGGCTCGATGACGTCCAACAACTAGCGATTGCAGAAGCCACTTATTCTGAACAAGGGGTATTTATCATCGATCGTTTTAAGGCAAAATACGGGGCGGCACCGAATTTTGGTGCCCGCGACGTCCTGGAATATAATCATACACCTTCGTTACTGTCTCTCTTCTTCCACTCTGTTAATAGAAGGGGCGCCTCCTTTACAACACTGATCCCCAATGACCTCCGAAAACGCCTACAGGCTTTTGTCGAAAAGCCCAAAGCATTCACACTACAACAGCTTGAAACACTGCCCCAAGATGCAGAATTGACTCATCGCGATACTGAACGCGCCGTACAGATAGACTTGCCCGTGCTGCTACGGCTCATTGATGATGGAAAGGTATCTGTCAGCAACAAGACTTTTCAACCCTCCCTGGCGACAATGAAACTGCTGGCTCAGAACCTCAGCAGCGGTGATTTCTACGAACTGAAGCCAAAGAAACAACAGTGGAACCAAGATATTGGGCCCATTAAAGCCTTTGCTTGGCCGCTGCTTTTACAAGCAGCAAAGCTGGTGGAATTGAGCGGCAGCAAGCTCAAATTAACCAAAACAGGGCGTCAGGCACTGACCAAACCGGTACACGAAGTACTTCACCTTATTTGGCAACGCTGGACTAAAACGACGATACTCGATGAATTTAGTCGCATCAATGAAATCAAAGGCCAACAAGGAAAGGGAAAGCGCTCGATGACGGCAACCAACTCTCGCCGCAGCGCCATCAATGGGGCGTTGGCTCAGTGTCCGGTCGGCCGCTGGGTAGCAATCGATGAATTTTGGCGGTTTATGCAGGCCGCCGACTTTCACTTTGAAGTCACGCGAGATCCATGGAGGCTATACATTGTAGACCGAGAATACGGCAGTCTTGGCTATCAAGATTACCACCATTGGTCTGTAGTGCAGGGCCGCTATGTGTTGTGTGTGTTGTTTGAATACGCAGCCACCTTGGGGATGATCGATGTCGCTTATAAAGACCCGGTAGGCGCACGCCGCGACTTTAGTCATATGTGGGGCACAGATGATCTTGACTTTCTCAGCCGATACGATGGATTACAGTATATTCGTCTCAGTTCGCTGGGCGCCTATTGCCTCGGCCTAACCGCTCAATACTCACCCACTCAAATCCAAACACTATCAACGGTGTCTATGCTTCCCAGCCTGAAAATCAATATCATAGGAAACCCCCTATCGGATGCTGAATCTTTAATACTGGAAAATTACGCTAAACAGGAGTCAGAGTTATTATGGCACCTTGATAAAGAAAGATCACTGTTGGCGGTCGAAAATGGCCATCGTATATCGGAATTGCGAGAATTTTTAGAAGCGCGTGACGATCAGCCCTTACCAGAAACTGTTGAACATTTTATCAGCACAATTCAGAAGCAGGGGCAAGCTCTTCGGCACCAAGGGACGGCTATTTTGATTGAGTGTATGGACAGTCAGCTAGCCGACTTGGTGTCCACCAGCACTCACACTAAGTCGTTGTGTGAACGTGTAGGGAAACGCCATCTTGTTGTTAAAACCAGTGCAGAGGAAAAGTTTCGTAAGGCCATTCATGAATTGGGTTACGGTATGCCTAAAGTATAGTTCCTGGAGTCGAGGTTTAAAAAATTTGACACGCAATTTGATGACAATATGGGGGTTGGCCACCTTCCGTACAGAAATCTTAGTTAAGGGTTAATTTCTCCCTATATAAAACAATGAGTTAAGTAATCTTTCTTGCTTTGGGTGCCTTCCTTTGTATTATTGCCTTATCGTTTTTCGCGTTACTAGGGTCAGAGCGGTATCAGATGATTAGGTGACAGCTCAAGCTACGCGGGTTGACGTTAAAACTGTCATGCCGTTGGGAAAAACCAGAAAAAGCCGAAGAGTCCTGAACGTTGGCTGGGCATAAAAAGCCCCGACCGGCGGGGCCTTGCCACAACCTGAACCCCATGCAGTAACCTAGTGAATGCCAGCAGCACATCAGGCCCCCAGGTTTGATAACCTGCCAGTTATCTCGGATACAATCAGCGGCGTCCTGCACACTGCCAAATTGCTCAAGCTCAAGAGAGTCGGCCACCGTCGCTTTCAGTGCGCACTTGACCGGGCCCCTCTTTTCGTGGAACGCTATGCAGATCAACAACCCTAGTGAATATTTTATGGCGCGAACCCGGAAATGGCTAACGCTAGCGGACATACCTCTTCTCGGTTGATATTGATGCACATTGAGGAGGGTATTTCAGCTTAGCGGCATCAAGCTTACTGTTAGGCAATGTGAAGCAATAAAGTGGCACAAACCCTTAGCTTTTTTATTTTTTTAGCAATAATTATTTGACCGATTGCACCACAATTCAGTCTTAAGGCCTTTTTAAAAACAAACAATACGTTAAAATCCTATTAGTACGGATTATATTTGTGCCCCACGTCGAGGTGATGATTCCCAAATCTGGCCAGGCCCACGTCCCGACCCCCGAACAACAGGATCACCTGTTCGACGTAATCCGGCAGCACCGCCACCCCGAGAAGACACGGTGATCATGCAGATCAGTTTCAAGCTGGGCCTGCGGGCCCAGGAGATCGCCCTGCTGCAGGTCAAAGAAGTCGCTCGCCTGAACAGCACCGGGACAGATTTCACGTTGCTGGAAGTCATGAGCCTGCCGGCAGCGTACACCAAAGGCGCCGATGCCATGCAGCGCTCCAAAAGCCAGTACCAGCGCAAGACCATCAGCTTTGACGTGGACAGCTTTGACCAACTGGTACGCCAGATCGAGGCCTTGGCCAAAGCCGGCGCCGAGATTGATCCGAAGCATTTCTACCCGCCAGTGAAAAAACACAAAGGCAAATCGCGGGATCTGCCCATGGTGGATGTCGCATTGCGCGAAGCGCTGATGGACTATCTGCGGCTGCGTCTCGAGAAAGCTGGCCAACTGAAGCCCTCCGCGCCGCTGTTTATCACGCAAAAAGGCGGCCCCTATTCCCCCAACACCTTACAAGAGCACATGGCGCTGATGCTGCGCGATTGGGCCGGCATTGAAAAAGCCAGCTCGCACAGCGGTCGCCGCTCCCTGATCACCAATGTGATTCACAAGCAGAAAAAATCGGTCAAGGTTGCGCAAAAAATTGCCGGGCACGTCAATCCGTCCACAACCCTGATTTATGAAGAACCGCCTGAGGAAATGATTGAGGAGGCACTAAAAGAGCTTTGACTCGATATTTCGCGAATACGTATCGCCAATGCAGGTTAAACTCTTATCAAGCAACGGCTTTACTCCCCTTGCCGGCTTTCTTGAGATTAATTAACGGGCGGTAGATCTCTACGCGATCATCATCTCGCAACGTATGGCTCTCGGCTTTGCGAATCGCCTTGCCAAAGATACCGACTTTATTTACGGTCAGGTCGATCTCCGGGCAGGCCTCCTGAATGCGGGAGACCTCAATCGCCTGCAGAGCGGAGCTGCCGCCCACCAACTGCAGGGCAACCAGCTTCTGATGCTGCGGCAGCGCATAGACAACCTCGACGTTTATCATTTTGGGTGCCGAGGTGATCTCGACAGCTTTCTGGTTCAGATCCGACATTTTCGCGACTCCCCTCTACTCTTTCCATACAATCGCCGACGTAGGATCGCTATCCTTTGTATCCAGCAAAAACGGCTGCCAGCGCGAGTCGCTGCGGTCTCGGCGCGACCATGCGATAAGCGCAAGCACACTGATACAGAATCCCATTAGGGCGAGCAACGCGGAGAGGCTCTCCACCAGACGCCACCCTAGCACTAAATCCGGCCCCAGCCATTGCCCTAAACAGGTCCCCACCAACAGCCCCAGCAGGGGCAGCAGGTAGACCCGCAGGGCCCCCGAGACCAGGGCTTGCTCATCAAGACCAATATCAACGCGCTGGCCCAGTGTATAGTCTGTGGCCGCGCGCCCGGCTAGGGGTACCTGCAGGCGCTGTCTTTGTGCGCCCCAGCGCGCCAGTGCGCCCTGGCCACAACCGGCCTTTACTGCACAGCTGGCGCAACTGCTCTGCTGTTCTGTCTCCAGCAACAGGTAGTCGGCGCCAACGTCACACACCACACCACGGACACATAACATGGCTACTCCACCCTACCGGTGACCCGCGCCCGATCGCGCACGACTACCGGTTTCTCTGCCGCGGTCTGGCGCTTTTCCAGCGCACTGTCGATTGCGGTTTTCAGTGCAATTAAAAAGCCGGTCACCACAAAGGCCCCCGGTGGCAACACCGCCACCAGGAAACCGGCATAATTATCGAAGAGAGTGATACGCCAGGCCCGGGCCGCTTCGCCAAACAGCAGGTGCATATCCGCAAACAGGGTACCGCTGCCCAGCACTTCCCGCACAGCGCCCACGGCCACCAATACCAGGGCGAAGCCCAACCCCATCATCACCCCATCCACCAGGGAAGGCAGCAGCGGATTCTTGCTGGCAAAGGCGTCGGCGCGCCCGAGGATCGAGCAGTTGGTCACAATCAGCGGAATAAAGATGCCGAGAATCTGGTAGAGCTCGAAGGTAAAGGCCTTCATCAACAGTTCAATACAGGTGGTAAAGGCGGCAATTACCATCACCGATGCCGGCAAGCGGATGGTGTCGGACATATTGTGGCGCACCAGGGAGACCGCCAGGTTGGAGCAGACCAGAACCAGCAGGGTCGCCAATCCCAACCCCAGCGCATTGACCACGGAGCCCGTCACCGCCAGCAGCGGACACAACCCCAACAGCTGCACCAGACCGACATTGTTGCTCCACAGCCCGTTTTTGGCAATAGCCCGGTAATTAACAGCTTCAACCATGGTCATTTCCTCCAGTCGTTGCGCTCTCGGAGCTCAACGTCCCGCTGCGCTCAGGGCTCGGTTTTTTTTCTTGCACTGTCGCCGTACTCTGTAACCGTGCCTTTAACACCGGCAATGTTTTAGCCGCCTCAAAAAATTGTAAACTCCGCTTGACCTGTTGAACCACAGCACGAGGGGTAATAGTGGCACCGGTAAACTGATCGAACACTCCCTGGTCTTTTTTGACCTTCCATTGGTCAACGCTGGGATTGTTTAAGGACTTGCCATTATAACCCAGGATCCAATCGCTTTTCTTAAGCTCAACTTTATCCCCCAAGCCGGGGGTCTCCTGGTGATTAAGCACCCTTACACCGGCAAGGCTGCCGTCGCGGTTGATACCCACAATCATCTTGATATTCCCACTGTAGCCGTCGGGCGCCACCGCCGGCACAATGATCGCCACCCACTCCCCGTCAGTGCGGGCGATATGGATATCGCCACCCGCCTTCAATCCCAACAGCGGCCAGAGTGACTCCGGCACCGGCAGCCTGTCGCTGAGCATATCGTTGTCGTGGCGCTCGCGCGGCACGATCTCCAGTAGCGCCTGTTCAGCGGCCCGGCGCTCGGCCGTGGCAATGCGCTCCTCGGTTGCCAGCAGGGTACTCGCCAGAATGCCCGAGGTTACCAGCGCAAATATTCCCAACGCGATGCTATTGCGACGCACAGAAGTTATTAACATGCCATCACTCCCTAGTCTGTGGCTTCTGTCGCTCGCCGGGGTTTACTGTGCCCGTAGGTGCGCGGCAGGGTGTAGTAGTCGATAAAGGGGGCGGCAAAATTCATTAGCAGTACGGAAAAGGCCACGGCATCCGGGTAGTTGCCCCAGCTGCGAATCATATAGATCAGGGCACCGATGGCCGCGCCAAAGATCAGGCGACCTCTCTTGCTCACTGCCGAAGTCACCGGATCAGTAATGATAAAGAAAGCCCCCAACATGGTGCCGCCCGAGAGCAGATGAAACAGCGGCGAACCACCGCTATTGGCCGAACCCGCGTCATAAAAGCACAGGGCACATAGACTCAAGGAGAGCAGCATGGCGATCGGGGCGTGCCAGGAGATCACCTGTTTATAGAGCAGAAACAGGCCACCGAGCAGAAAGCCGAGATTGACCCACTCCCAACCGGCACCGGCAAGCGCTGCCGCAGCGAACATGGGTTCGTGCTGGTAGAGATCGACCACCGGCAGAGTGCTGTTTTGTTTAAACAGGTCCAGGGGCGTGGCCATGGTATGGCCATCGAGGGAACCGGCACCGCTAAACACCTGAGACAATGCCACCCCCAGCGACATGGACTCGGAGTCAGCGGAGAGCAGGGCCAATGGGGCCGTCCACTGGGTCATGGCCACCGGAAACGAGATCAACAGGGTTACATAGGCCACCATCGCCGGGTTAAAGGGATTATAACCCAAGCCGCCGTACAGATGCTTGGCCAGGACGATGGCAATGGTGCTGCCGACCACCGGCAGCCACCAGGGCGCAAAGGGCGGCAGTGCAATACCCAACAACAGCGCCGTCACCAGGGCACTGTAGTCACCCAGGTAGAAACCGAGCGGCCGTTGGCGCAAGCGCACAATCGCCGCTTCACACACCACGGCGGTGATCACCGCCAGTGCAATATTGATCAGCACCCCGGGCCCGAAACACCAGCTCAGCGCCATAACCCCAGGCAGGGTCGCCGCCGCCACCAATAACATCACCGATGCTGTGCTACGGGCAGCGCGAGCATGCGGCGATGTAATACGCATTAAACTCATAAGATTATCAACCTCGATCGACTATTAACGTGACTCTGCATCCGCAGCCACGCCCTTCTCTGCCGCGGCCTCCTGGGCCGCTTTTTTCTTGGCATTGGCCGCCGCCTTGCGCGCAAGGCGCTTGGCCTCCTTCTCCGCCTCCTCCGCCTCGATGCGGGCCTTGCGCGCTTCAAAACGCTCGCGAGAGCGATCAGACTTTATCTTCTCCTGCGCCTGTTGGCGGATGGCGCCCTTGGAGGCCCGGAAGTACTGCACCAGCGGTATGCTGCTGGGACAGACAAACGAACAGCTGCCGCACTCGATACAGTCGGCCAGGTTATGGGCCTGGATGCGTTCATAGTCCTGGGACTGGGCGTACCAGTAGAGCTGCTGGGGCAAGAGTCCCGCCGGGCAGACACTGGCGCACTGGCCGCAGCGAATACAGGCTTGGGCGGGCGGTGGCAGCGGTTGCTCGCTGTGCCCCAGTGCCAATACACAGTTTGAGGTTTTCACCAGGGGCGCATCCATGTCGGCAATGGCCACCCCCATCATGGGCCCACCAATCACCAAGCGCGAAGTCATATCCGCCTTATAACCGTGCAGGTAGAGCAGGTGTTTTACCGGTGTGCCCAAGCGGACCCGAACATTGCGCTCCAGCTCAAAGCCATTGCCGGCAACCGTGGTTATCCTTGAGGTCAGTGGCTCGCCGTAACGTACCGCCCGGTAGATGGCCGCGGTGGAACCGACATTCTGGCAGACGATCCCCAGGGATGCGGGCAGTGCCCCACTAGGCACCTCCTGGCCGGTGAGAATATAGATCAACTGTTTTTCACCGCCGGAAGGGTATTTGGTGGGAAACTCCACAACCTCGGGCAGCACCTTTTTACACTCACTGCGCTCGATCGCCTGGCGCAGGGCCTCGGCGGCGGCGGGTTTATTGTCTTCAACGCCGATTAACACCTGTTGCGGAAAGTGGAGTAACTGCGCCAACAGCTGGGTGCCAGCGATAACCTCATCCGCATAGCGCTGCATCAGGGTATCGTCAGCGGTGATATAGGGCTCACACTCGGTGCCATTGATAATCAGGGTATGGATGCGCTGCTCGGGACGTGGATTGAGCTTTACCGCCGCCGGGAATCCGGCGCCCCCCATGCCCGCAATACCCGCGGCACGAATTTTCTCCAACAGGGTCGAGGCGTCCAGCTCGCGATAGTCTTCACACCCCTGCAGTGGCACCCACTGGTCGCGACCGTCGGGCTCAATCTCTATGCAGGGCGCCCGCATCCCGGAGGCATGAATAATGGGACGCTCCTCTATCGCCACCACTGTGCCCGAGGTGGAGGCGTGCACCGCAGCACTGATCGCACCTGCGGCCTCGGCCACCGGCTGACCGGTCAACACCTGGTCCCCTACTTTGACCAGCGGCTTGGCCGGCGCCCCAATATGCTGACTCAGCGGCAGAATGATTGTCTCGGGCAGCGGCAGATCCACCAGTGGTTGTTGCAGTGAGCGCTGCTTGTTCTCCGCCGGGTGAATGCCTCCGGGCAGTGCCCATATTTTCCGCTGATCACGGCTGCGGGCTATCAATTGACTCATACAGCAACTCCTCTACCCGAATCGGTGGCAATCAGTTCTACCGCCCGCTGGGCACTGGGCGGCGGCAGCTCCCAGCTCCAATTACCAATGGTGGTTGTCAGGGGCAACATATCGATACAGTCGACGGGGCAGGGCTCGACACAGAGGTCGCAACCGGTACAGTCGCTCTTTAACACGGTATGCATCTGTTTGGCCGCCCCCACAATCGCATCAATGGGACAGGCTTGGATACACTTGGTACAGCCGATGCAATCCTCTTCGCGAATAAAGGCGACTTTCTTGATATTGGCGTCCCCCTCGCCGCTATCGTCCAGCGGCTGGGCATCGACCCCGAGGAGATCGGCAAGAGCATTGACAGTGGCTTGTCCCCCCGGCGGGCATTTGTTGATAGCGTCGCCATTGGCAATCGACTGGGCATAGGGTCGGCAACCCGGATGACCACACTGGCCGCACTGGGTCTGCGGCAGGAGCGAGTCTATCTGATCGACAATCGGGTCGCCCTCCACCTTAAATTGCACGGCGGCGTAGCCGAGAACGCCACCGAAGACCAAGGCCAAGAGAGTAAGCATTACGGGCGACAATATAAGCGGGCTATCGAATATCAATTGATCCATAACAAGCGACTCCAAACAGACAAGTAGTGGCGTTTTACACCAGGCCGCTAAAGCCAAGAAATGCCAGTGACATCAAACCTGCGGTTATCATACCGATGGCGGCCCCCTTAAAAGGCGTCGGCACATCGGCAACCGCCAGGCGCTCGCGCATGGCGGAAAACAGCACCAGCACCAGCGAGAAACCCAAAGCCGCGCCAAAGCCATAGAGGGTCGACTCAAAGAAGTTGTGGGCCTTGGTGGCATTCTGCAGTGCCACACCGAGCACGGCGCAATTGGTGGTGATTAATGGCAGAAACACACCCAGTACCCGGTAAAGCACCGGGCTGGTTTTTTCGATAAACATCTTCGCAAACTGCACCACCACGGCAATCACCATAATAAAGCTGATGGTTCGCAGATACTCGAGATCGAGTGGCACCAGAATCCAAGTGTTGACCAGATAGCTGCATACTGCCGCCAGGGTCAGCACAAAAGTGGTGGCGCCCCCCATACCGATAGCGGTTTCCAACTTGTTGGAGACCCCCATAAAGGGGCACAAACCGAGAAACTGCACCAACACAAAGTTGTTGACCAGAATCGTACTGATAAGGATGACTGCGAAATCTGCCATTGAATTACTCGCGGGCTCGACCATAATTATTTGTATGTACACGTACAATATTACAACTTTCTGAAAGAGAGTCAAGCGCTGTTTGCCAGAAGTGTTTGATAGGCATTTACGGAGAGATAGAGAGTGGAATCACAATAGATGGGGGCGTGCAAGCGCCCCGGTTCAGTTAGCAGTAATAAGCCGGCATGGTCTGAAAAAAAGAGTGATGACTGCTTGGGAGCCGAGCTTAGCTCACCACCACTTCAGGTAAGGAGGTCGCCGGTGGCGTATTGCGGCTGCGGTGTGTGCGCACCACCCCGTCAATAATCGTCATGCCAATACCGGGCAAGTCCCCCAGCTGAATACTCTCTAAAATTGTCTTACCCGCGGTGTACTGTGCCTTGTCCATAATCACAAAGTCGGCCTCCTTGCCCACTTCGATGGTGCCACTATCGAGTTCACGCAGGCGTGCCGTATTCCCTGTTGCAAAGCAGAGGGCCGTCTCAGCCGCTATATCACCGAGACTCGATAAGAGAGAGACCATCCGCAAGATACCCAGCGGCTGCACACCGGAGCCCGCCGGACCATCGGTACCCAACATCACCCGCTCCAACTGCCCCAACTCGCTGGCGGTACGCAACGCCAGCAAGCCGGCGCGTTCATTGCCGTTGTGCACAATTTCAATACCGCGATGACAGCTCTCGCAAAGGCAGGTAATCTGGTTGTCCGGCAGAGCGGTATGGCCGCCATTGATATGGCCAATAATGTCCGCGTCCGCCTCCAGGATCACATCTTTATCGATCAACCCCGAGCCGGGAATCGAGGGGCCGCCAGTATGAATGGTACTTTGAATGCCGTACTTGCGGGCCCATGCCACCATCTTCTGCGCCTCCTCTCCGGCCTTGACACTGCCCAGCCCTACTTCACCCAGTAATTTCACCCCGGCCTCGGCCAGCTGCTTAAAGTCCTCCTCTTCCATCCCCTGTTCGATCACCGGTGCCCCGGCATGAACCTTGACACCATTGGGGCGAAAGTTGGCAAAGCAGCGCTGGGAGGCGATGGCCATGGCCTTAAGGCCGACAATATCTTTGGGACGACCTGGCATATGCACCTCACCCGCCGAGATCATACTGGTAACACCACCGTGCAATGAGCTGTCAATCCAGTTGAGCTGGCTCTGCCGCGGCGTCCAGTCGCCGGCCACCGGGTGTACATGGCTGTCGATCAAACCCGGCGTCACCGTGGTGCCCTTGGCATCGACCAAGCTGGCCGCACCCTCGGTATCCACATCCTTCTCATAACCAATCGCCGCAATCTTGCCATCCACGGCCACAATCGTATCACCATCCAAAATCGGCTGTTCCAGCATACCGCTAAGGATTAAACCAATATTGCGTATTACCAGTTTATCGCCACCGGACATCGTCATACTCCTATCCTCACCAATCTATTTCTGTGCCCAAGCTTTAACGGCCAAGCTATGTCAACGGTCTGACATTGACATAATTTAGCAAAATCATTATTGTTTGTACACATACAAATATATTGGCCCTGCTGATTTAATGAAAGGAGAGTTTCATGGCCTTTGCTGTTACCGAAAATTGCATCAAATGCAAATACCAAGACTGCGTGGAAGTCTGCCCAGTCGACTGCTTCTATGAAGGCGAGAACTTTCTCGCCATCAATCCCGAGGAGTGTATCGACTGTGCTCTCTGTGAGCCCGAGTGTCCTGCCGACGCCATTATTCCCGACACCGAAGAGGGCGCCGAGAAGTGGGTGGAAATCAACGCCCGCCTGGCCGCCAAGTGGCCCAATATCAATCAACAGGGCGAGGCGCCGGAGGATGCCGATGAGTGGAACGGGGTTGAAGGAAAACTGCAGTACCTGAAAGAAGAATCAACTCACAGTGAAGAGAGCGCCTAAAGCAGAGGAGATGGAATAATGGAGACATTAATCGACGATATGCTGATCAAAGCCCGCACCGCACAGGCCGTCATTGCCGGCTATTCACAGACGCAGGTCGACCGACTGGTGCGCGCCGTTGGCAAGGTGGTCTACGATCGCGCCGAAGAGCTGGCACGCGACACTTGGGAAGAGACCGCTATGGGTAATGTCCACGATAAAACCCTGAAGAACCAGACCAAGTCGCGCAATGTCTGGCACTATCTGAAAGACAAAAAGTCGGTCGGGGTAATCGAGCCGAGAAACAGCGATGGGATTATCACCATCGCCAAACCAGTAGGCGTTGTGGGAGCAGCGGTGCCCACCACCAGCCCGGTAATGACGGCCATGTGCAACGCCATGTTCGCCCTCAAAGGGGCCAATGCGCTGATTATCGCACCGCACCCGCGCGCCAAAAAGACCACGGTAAAGACCGTGGAGCTGATGAGCGCTGAGTTACGAAAACTGGGGGCTCCAGACAACCTGATCCAGTGTATCGCCGAGCCGTCGATCCCACTGACCAATCAGTTGATGGCGTCGGTGGATGTACTGGTGGCCACAGGCGGTCCCGCCATGGTCAACGCCGCCTACAGCAGCGGCAAACCCTCCTTCGGCGTCGGTGCCGGCAATGTTCAAACGATTATCGATCGCAATGTCGACTGTATGAGCGTGGCAGAAAAGGTGATTGCCGGACGCACCTTCGACAACGGCATTATCTGCTCCGGCGACCAGAGTATTATTGTACCCCGCGAAGATTACCGCCAAGTGGTGGAAGCCTTTCAGGAAAAAGGCGCCTATTACGTTGAAGATCAGGCCCTGGTCGACAAGTTTCGCGCCGTCCTCTTTACCGACGGCTATACTGCCAAAGAGGTGGTGGGACAGAGTGTGGAGACGATTGCCGAACTGGTCGGTGTCCAATTACCGAAGCATACCCACGCCATACTGCTCAAATCCAACGGCGCCACTGACGATGTCCTGCGCAGTGAGAAGATGTGCCCGGTATTGACCGCCTTCGAGTATGACACCCTCGACGACGCCATCGCGATAGCAGCGGCCAACCTGGAGATTCGCGGCAAGGGCCATACCTGCGCGATCCACTCCAACAACCCCAGCCATATTGAAAAAATAGGCCTCTCTCTGCCAGTCAGTCGCGTAGCCGTTAACGAGCCAGGCTCCCTGTCCGTCGGCGGCAATTTGAAAAACGGTTTTATTCCCACCGGCACTCTTGGCTGCGGTTCCTGGGGCAACAACTCCATCTCCGAGAACTTCAACTACAAACATATGATCAACACCCAGCGTATCGGTTTTACCCTTGAAGACCGAGTGGTACCGAATGACGAGGAGATCTGGCAAGCTTAAGTCCGGGCCGATAGGCTCTCCTCCTGCGGCCAAGGGCCGTTTGTGCCGCCGGTCATCGGGATCGGCGGCTTTCGATTGCGTTTAAACTACCGTTCCTAATAGCGACCACTTATAAAAAAAAGGGCGACGCTAAGAGTAACGCCGCCCACCTCGAAAGGTAAATCAATCTCGTCTTATTGCATAGCATCCCAGGTATCACGCACAAACTGTGCAATTGCCGCATTTTGGTCGATGAGTGAAAACTTGGCGTTGTGGCCGTAGTCCGGCAGGTTGATCATCTCCGTCGTGATATACTTCAGGCGCTTTTGTGGATCCTCTCGGTGATAACGCAACGTCTTTCGTACCACTTCTTTGGTTGGTTCCAATAAATACGCAGACCAGGGCGAATGCCACTCACCAGGTGCCGGCTTGGTAAAGGGGTACATAATGCCGCGCCCCACAATCGGTTCCTCACCCTCGTCCAATTCCGGCATACCAGCTACCGGTTTTCCGGGTTCAGCCCGGGACCAGATGTTCTTCGGCCCGTTGGGAGCGGCAGAGCGCACTTGGAGCCAACGCACAATCCCCAGCTGCAGCCATTCATCGCACAGGTTACCATCTTCAAACGGATCAAGGATAAGACGTCCGGTCTGAACATCTTCACGAATACCGGAAATCTCTTGCTCTTCGGGGTTATCAATCTTGAAATTGACATGGCTGTAGTCGAGGGTGAAGTTAAAGGGAATGCCCCGATCCTGAATCGCCAACGCCAGTGGTGTGACACGACGGAAATCCTCAGACCACATATTCACATGCAACTCAAAGCTCGGCTCTACTCCTAGCTTCATGCCCTCGTCATAACACCTCAAATAACAGTCGATCAACTCCTGATCAGTTACCACATGGCCGCGGGCATGGTGAGTAAAGATCATAATATTGTGCATGTCCGCGCCAATTTCCCTGGCGATTTTCAGGTTATCGAGAATCAGCGCATCATCTTCACCTAAGCGATAAAACCAACTGGCGGAGTGGATTGGCAACTGGTACTTTTCCACCGCTCGCTGATACTCGTCAAAATTCTCCCGCAAAGGGATGCGGTCAAAATAATCGAAGACACCAGACGCCTTAACCAGGCGGAACTGCTCGTCAATCGAGGCTTCTTGCAAGGAGATAGGATGTTCAATGGATGAGGCCTGCGCCCCTCGACCATTGCAACCAATTAGAAAACTCTTTGTCATGGAATAGGACTCTATTTATTCTATCGTTAATAGGTAACTATCGCAGGCCATCTTCACCTACCGCCTCCTCATGCAGAAGGCCGCCAACGCGCGGGAATGGTCTCCCGCTATCTGTCACGGCTATGGCCACCAGAATTTCACCGCCGCGTGGCGCATCGTGCAGACGTGCTTCAATACCGTCGAAGTGACTACGGACATAGGCAGCATCCTTATGCCCCAGAGGCACATCGATAGGTGTGCCCGCAGCCCCCATTTTTTTGGACGACGGAACGAGCGCTGCCCCTTTTTCCACGGCAGCACGCAAGGGTTTCCCCAGCCTAGGGTGCAGTATTGCAGCCGCGTGCTCCAACTCACCGCCCTCACCGACAATGGCGGCCTTGCCAAAACTTTGCGCTTCACCCGGCTCGATACCTAAGGCAGTGACCGCTTTACGCCCTAAAACGTCACCCAATTCTGCTCCGATTTCCATTAACACTTCCAGATCATCGGCAAACTCACCGCGCAACGGGTTTTCAATCACCGCGATGGCCACTGCCTTGCGTGTACTCGGATTGACTTCACGGTTCATCTCTTGACAGGTTTCTTCCACCGTCACCGCGTATTTACGTACATTCGCTTTCATCGCAAACCGTCCTCCCCTTTAATATCACTCGCTTCCAGTCCGCCCATACGGGAGTGAATACGACCGCCGTTGGCCATTGCCAAGCAAAAAACCAGCTCATCGGGCTTGGGGCCGTCAGGCACCTGCAGCTCCAGAGCGCTAAAGTGACTTCTCACGTAGGCCGCGTTAATGTGGGCCAAGGGGATATCGATTGAAGCCCCCATCACTGCCACCTTCTTCGAGGAGGGCACTATGGCTTTGGTCTCCCCTAGCAGTTCACGCATGGCATAGCCGCCTGGCACATGCCAGATAGCGCCGTGTTCCAATTCTCCCGCCGCGCCCACAATGGCACCTTTGCCATAAGCTTCAATATCGGCTGCCTCACAGCGCATGGCCGCCAATAATTCCTTCGCTAACTGAATGCCCAATGGCTTAAGGGTGTCCATCGCGGGTTGTAGATCCTTGACATATTTTCCCGCAAAGGGATTTTTCACCACGGCACAAATGCCGCCCCGCAAATAGGGAGGGGTCGCCAACTCGCCACCATCATGGTGGGTGGTATCTATCGTAATCTGCGTTTTTCTCAATTCAAATGCCACTTTTCTGTCTCCTGTTAATCCCTTGTCTATAAACCAAACCTATAGATCGATTGGTGTACCTTTCATCTGTTGAGCAAAATCGCCCACCATTTGCCAACTGCCCTGAACCGCCAACAGGGCCGCGTTGATTAAACCTCTATGACAAAGCATCTCGGCGAATCTCGCACCGTTATTAAGTGCATGGTTAATCTGTGTCTGCAGCAATTTCCCCACCGATATTGTCACCAGGCGGTCACCTAGATCGCTGTCAGCACGCACTTGACGGGCAGGACGCTTAATAATTGTCGGGTGCTCTGTAGCTGTGGCATTGCCTATCAACGTTGCCGCCACATCCGCTGCCGCAGCGCTGTGGGCCAACACCGTGACCGCATCAGCCACCCCAAAGGATTGGGAGTGACCGTCCCAGCCGCTGGTGGCGATCCCGCCAATGTCATCCGACTCATTAATACTCACCTTGGCTTCCGGTATTGCTGTTTGCAGATGGGGAACCACACCCACATCCAACGATCGACCGGGAGCCAGGTAAAGTGCGATATCACCACCATTATTGACATACGCCCTATCCAACCCGGGGGCTTTACACATGGCCGCAAGCAGTGTATCGGCCACTGCGCCAGCCACCGCGGCCATGGGTGTCACAAATTGATCGCTGTAATGACTGACCGCCGATTGCATCAGATACGAGGTAACGTTACTGTTTTTCGTCGGTATATCTGATACAGGCGTTCGCAAGGTCCCCAAATCGGCGACCAATTGCTCCAGCAAACCGGAAAAGGTGGCGGAAGCTTTACTATAGGCCAGCTCCACCGCCGCCGTAGGGCCATAGGCCTTAATCACCACATTGATGGGGCCCTGCACCAAATGCAGACGATTGCCCGACAACCGGGCTATCATGCCGCCATGGCCAAATTCAACCACGTTTTCCACTGCCATCCGTTATCGAACTCCCCATTGCATTGATTCGAACTACGACCGTAAGCGAGTCGAGGACTTAGGACTGGTCAATCGGCTTTAACGGCCAGGGGTTGTCCAACAAGCGCTGTTCCCGGCGTGCGGACGCACTGTAGTCGGCTTCCAGTTGCTGCAGCGGTTGCACATGCTGCATATGTCCCCCGATTTCCTGGTACAAATCTCGGTTGAGCGTGAACTCGATGGGGGCGACCAAAGCTGGCGTCGGCACATGACCAAAGGAGTTTCTCGGCATACGTATCACATCCACCATCACGGTAATGCCGCCACCAGGCCATACATACACAGGCGCTCCTCCCATGGTCACCCGGGCAAAGGCCTCTTTTACCGATTGCGTAATACGCACCGGGTTTTCGGTCACGCCGGCGCGTAAGGAGCCGCCAGCCCCACCGATAAACAATACCGAACACAGGGACGGTTCGCAGTTTTCACCAATGCGATTCACCACTTTTTCAACCGCCGCCGGTGTTTCCGTCGGTACCAGCTCGAAATTTTCGTTGAGCACACAGAAGGTACTCTCCTCGCCCGTGGTGGTTGTCAATAACACTCGCATGCCCGGCTTGGCAACTTTTTGGTCGATCGATTTGATGATCGACAGCGGATCGGTAATATCCGTCCCGCCCCAGCCAGACCCCGGATTAGCCACCTGGAAGTAACGCCCTGGGGTAGAACGTCGGCCGTTCACCCGAATACCCGAGGGGGGAATATCCAAACACTTGCCGGCCTGGTGCTCCGTCAACACTCCCGTAATATGATCATCGACCACAATTACTTCATCCACATGCCCGTGCCACTGCTGCGCAAACATGCCGATAGTCGCAGAGCCACAACCCACACGCATGCGCTGCTCTTCCACGCCATTGATAATAGGCGCCTTGCCGGCCTCTACCACAACGGTACTGCCACCCTCGATATTGAGCTCTACCGCCTCTCGGTTACACAGCGCCAAAAGCGTTTCGCAGGTCACCCGGCCCTCCTTTTTGCTACCGCCAGTGAGGTGGTTGACCCCGCCGAGAGATAACATTTGAGAACCGTATTCGCCAGTAGTTACATGACCCACCTGCTCACCCCGACAGTACACCGAAGCCGTTTCAGGCCCCAGATGCCGGTCGGTATCAATTTTGATCTTGACACCGCAGTAGGAAAAAATGCCCTCACTCACCACCGTGATGGTATCAACGCCTTCATATTCGCTGGAAACAATAAACGGCGCGGGTTTGTAATCTGGATAAGTCGTACCCGATCCCACTGCCGTAACAAAGGTTTCAGCGCCACGAATGGGGTTGCCATCCCACTCATCCACGCCCTCGACAAAGCTCACTAGCTCTTCACCTTTTTCGAGCGATTTCTCCACTAACACCAGAGGATCAACTCGTACCAGATTGCCGCTGCGATTGGCGTAGCGGTCACAAGCCCCCGTAGTTTCTGGGCGAATACGACACAGAACCGGGCAGGCGTCACAGCGAACGATACCGTCCACTTCCTTTTTACCGAAACGCTCGGTCATATCAACGGATTTAATAACTTGATTTTTCTCAATGTCTTGCTGACTCATAGCATTCAATTCCTAACGCCGTGCTAGTGCCTGTCTTTTCCGTACTCTCGCTGCGCACAACTGACAACTGGACGGAGAAACATTAAATTTACTTTGTATGTGTACGTATGATTATGGCGTTGTTAATTTACTGTTGTCAAGCGGTTACAGGAGGGGGATTTTAAACCGTGCGCCCTAATGACGATGATTTACGAGAAGCTGCGCCCGCTGGATTATAGTAACAGGAGAAGCAAATATTGAGCAGGCCCATAGCGGGACATGATCCCATTGGGAATAATGGGATCGGTTATTGGCTTAGAGAGGGAGCGCGCGCGGTTATAGACTGAGCTAGACGATGCGCTTTAACAATTTGAGAAAGGTCGTTTTTTCTGTATTGCTGAAAGGCGCTAAGGTTTCGCGACTGACGTGGTTACCCGCATCTTTTAAACGTTCGGCCAACAGGTGCCCTTTTTCACTGAGTGTGAGTCGAAAGCGTCTTTTGTCATCAATGCACTTTCGACGTGTCAGAAGATCCCTATCTAACAGCCGGGAGACGACCCCTTTGGTGGTATTGGGATCCATTGCCGTCAGACGGCCCAAGTGATTTTGTGACAGTTCTCCCACACCATCAAGCCTCATCAACACGGCAAATTGTAGCGGTGTCAGATCGTGATCATCGAAGATCTTCGCGAATAGGGCTGCATGGCGTTGGTTGGCACGCCTGAGCAGGTGACCCACCTGATCATCGAGCACATAGTCAGGTGTTTCAAATTTCCCCATGGTTACCTTGGCTCATCTATTTGACGGACTAATCGTACGTGTACATATATTAAGATAAGGGTGCCATCCTGTCAACGGCAACAGTCTGTTGCAAGATCTGCCTCGTTAATCTTAGCGCTGGGGGTATTCACCTGCAGCATTGCCCTCAGCACAACTTCTGGAGCAACGCCAAAAACTGTCCCCGCTCCTTGACGGACAAGGGCGATAGGGTTTCCCGGGTTACCTGTTTCCCTGGCGCTTTTAAAGCCTTGGCCAAACGCTTCCCCTCCTTACTCAGCTCCAGCACAAAACGCCGCAGATCAGTCTCGCTCTTATGGCGCACCAGAATCTCTCGATCCAGGAGCCGCTGCACCACGCCCTTAATAGTATTGGGGTCCATGGCCGTCAGTCGTCCTAGCTGGTTTTGCGAAGCCTCTTTCACATCCGCGAGCTTCATAATCACGGCAAACTGTAACGGTGTTAGATCGTAGTCCGCGAAGATTTCAGCAAATAGTGCCGTATGGCGCTGATTGGCACGGCGCATCAAATGCCCGACCTGCTCTTCAAGTACATAATCTGTCGACTCTGTCTTGGCCATTGATCAAAAACTCCTGTTTTCAATGCTTGCTTTATTGTGTGTGTACGTATAAATTTAATGGGGTAGCACAGCAGTAGCTACCTCGATAAAACACCCTGTGCTGCTCCTATAAGGGGAAGCATCAGAACAGATATAGTTTTAATAACAACAGATTATATATCGAAAGCCAGCTTTTGGCCCTAGTTACCTATGAGGAGAGAAAACCATGAGTGATACCAATACCCTTACAACACGCAACGCAAGCTAGCCAGACCAGGAGCGTAAGTGATGAAGAGATCTAACTCCCTCGCCTGGAAGCTGTGCTGTTTAGGGGCTTTCACCTTATCTCTATTGACCTTCACACCACTGGTCATATCGACCAATACGACTGGCCCTATGCTCGGCGGACTGCCTCATACGCTCTGGTCAAGTATTCTGATCAGTCTCGCCCTGGTGGCACTGACCTTTATTGGTACGCTGGTGCACCCTGGTGAACAGGCCGACGATCAGGGGGACGCATGACCACTTGGCTTTGGATCCTCGGCTCCCTCTACCTTGGGGGGTTAGTATTCGCTACCTTAGGAGCTCGCAGTCAGTCGCATTCCAGCGATGACTTTATGATGGCGGGTTCAGATTTGGGTTTCATTGTCGGTTGCTTAACGGTAGCTGCCACGCTCTTTAGTACCTTTACCCTGCTTGGCATGCCCGACTTCTTTCGCACCCACGGTGTAGGCGCTTGGATTTTCCTGGCCGTCTCCGATACAGCCCTCGCTTTTGTCATTATCTGGTTTGGGGCCCATTTGAGAAGACGCGCCAAAGAGCATGACTTCCAGGGCATTGCCGGCCTGATGCGCTCCATCTACGGCTCACGCTGGGCCGGCTACGTATACTTGGCAGGTATCTTTATCTTCCTGGTTCCCTATGTGGCCATTCAAATTCGAGGGATTGGCATCTTTATGAACGCCACCTTCCCTGAATTCCTGCCCGTGTGGGGTTGGTCCATCCTGATTGTGGCCGTGATGCTCACTTATAGTGAACTCGGGGGCCTTAAGGCCATTATCTATGCGGACGCCCTACAGGGGGTGATATTGATGACCGTAGCCCTGGTGATAGCCTACGGTTGTATCAGTCACTTTGGCAGCATCTCCGCCATGTTTTCCGAGGTCCGGGCCACCAATGAGGCGCTACTCTCGACACCAGGCCCCGAGGGCTTGCTGTCCACCCAGTTTTTACTCGCCTCGTTCCTGGTTATTATTCTGGTGCCTATCACCCAGCCCCAAATGACCACGCGCCTGGTGATTATGCGCGACCTGAAATCCATGCACCGCATGGCGGTGATGCTGGGGCTTTTTGCTATTGTGCTGATTCTGGCCATTGTCCCCATTGGCATGTACGGGGCAGCCAAGTATGCCGAGCTACCTACCTCTGAGTTTCTCTTCCGCGCCCTGATTCACGACCAGGCTCCCATTATTGCCGCCGCCGTGGCTATCGGCCTTATTGCGGCCGCCATTTCCACGGCTGACTCGTTATTGTTCGCTCTGGGGTCTGAGCTACGCTCTATGCTCAGCGGCGATGAAAAAACGGTCATGCGCTACACCAAAGGGGCTATTGTGTTCTTTGCCCTCCTGGCGCTGGTTGTCGCCATTCTCAGCAATGATCAGTTGGTACTCCTCGCTCGCGTAAGTTTTGCCGGGACCGCCATTTTAGCCCCCTTTATACTAGCGGCACTCTTGAGCCGTCGAGCGCCGGGCCCGGAGCTCATTGTCGCCACAGCGTTGGGGCTGGCACTCTTTTTAGGTTCTGTCACGCAAGCCATTCCTGACACACTTAACTGGGTGCCGATGGGCCTATCCCTCAGGCTCGACCTGGCCCTGCTAATGGGGCTCAGTCTGTTTACCCTGATCTCACTTGGCGTTCGCAGTGCTTGTGCCAAGCAACCCTCAGCACTATCCGCTGGTTCCAACTAGCACCCTTTGACACCGCCTGGCGCTATCCTGGGTGGTGTCTTTTTTATCAAAACTGATAGCCCAATGTCACCCCCCAGGTAGTAGGTGGCAGTTGCGCCCCAGCAATGCTCCGCCCTGTGGCTATCACAAAAATGCCCGAATAGACTAGCTCATCAGTAAGGTTTTTACCCCATAAATTCACAAAAAGACGATCGCCCGGCGCCCAGTATTTGATATTGGCATTGACCAGGGTATAGGCATCTTCCCCGGTAATAGCATCGTTAAATTCGGTATAGAATTGCTCGCTTTTATAGGAAAGCTCCCCCGCCAGAATCAAGCGACCACCGCTGGCCAAGCTACGTTCATACTCCCCCCTTAACTGGCCACTCCATTCCGGAGCCTGGCGAGGGCGGTTACCCGCCAGAGACTGAATGTTAGTGTCAATATCTAGCGGGTTTGCCGTCTCGAAATCCACAAATTCCGCATTCAAATACCCCACTAAACCGTGGATGCGCAAACGCTCCGTCAGTGCCACACTGACCTCCACTTCAATGCCTTTGGCCTTGGTTTCCGCCGCATTTTCAAAAATGGTGGCGAAGGCGCCCGAGCCCAAGGCTTGTGTTCGACTCAATTGCAGGTCTTTAAATTCATAGTAAAAACCAACCGCGCTTATTCGCAGGCGGTCCTGCCAAAGGTCACCTTTGACTCCCACTTCCAGATTTCGGATTTTTTCCGGTTCGGTAATAGGCGTCAACTGCCCCGCTTGAATCGTGCCACTCTTAAAGCCTTCCGTATAGGTCAAAAACAGCAAGATCTCTTCTGTCGGGTACCATTCGATGCCCAGCGTTGGAGAAAAGTCATTGAAACTGCGACTGTCACTGAAGGACTCTACGTCCAGCGCCGTAAAATTCAACACCGCCAGATTATCCGCCTCCCGATTTTCATAGCTATAACGAGCCCCCAGTTTCAAGGCCATTGAGGGGCTGAGGTCGATCGTGATATTTGCAAACACTGCCCAGGCTTCGATATTGATATCTCCCAGCAGAGTCACCACCTGCCTGTCAGAAAAAGCGGGATAAAAGCCGATCCGGTTATCGCCACGCAAATCCTCAGTAAAGTAATAAAGCGCCGCCAGGCCCTGTAGCCCCTCACCAGAGAACTGCCACTGTAACTCTTCGCTGAAGTGCTTACTCTCGGTAATCTGGGTTTGTATATCGTCATTAATGTTGCTGGAAAGGTCGAGATCCTGTCGCAGTAATACATCCAAGTCTCGGTAATTGGCAATAGACTTCAATCGATAGCGGTGGTCCAATTGCCATTCGTAGACTGCGGAAAGCGACCAGGTGTCGCGATCGTTCTTATAGTCGGCCTCCGATGCCACATCTCTGCGTGATATCGCAAAGCCCCCCTCACCCGGCGGCGCCAGGTCCGGTTCGTCTGGAAAGGACTCCCTTATATACTTTAAGCCCAAGGCGGCATCGTCCTCATTGTGCCACTCTGCAGCCAGCAGCAATTTCCTATCCTGTCCAAAATTATAGAGCAATTGACCCCGCACAGATTGCTTGTGGGCGTTATCGATATCATTGCCAGACACCGTATTTTCGCCATAACCCGAGCGGTTGTCAGTACGAAAAGCGATTCGCCCGAGTAGCTTGTCATCGAGCGGGCCAGACAGCGCACCTTCAACCAGGACTTTGTCGTAATTACCCAGGGTTAGGTGCCCGTACCCTTCAGATGCCTCTGTAGGTTTGCGCGATATCAGGTTAAAGGTACCACCCGTGGCATTGCGCCCATAGAGGGTGCCTTGGGGACCGCGCAGCACCTCTATACGTTCGAGATCAAAAAAAGCCCCCAATTGGGCAAACGACTGAGAAATGACCGCACCATCCAGGTGAAGTGCCACCGAGGGATCAACACCGGTAAAAGAACTGCCTAACCCAATACCACGAATGAACAGCTTTGCCTGCCCGAAGTCGTTACCCACAGAAACGTTGGGTACTAGCCCCTGTAGGTCCTCGGCATTTTCCAGCATGGAGTCTGAGATACGATCGGCATGAACAGCGGTAACCGCCAAACTGGCATCCTGTAGAGATTGCTCACGCTTTTGGGAGGTTATGATGATCTCTTCCAGCTCATAGGCGTGCAATGGTTCCGGACTTGCAGCCCCAATCATCCCAAGTAATACACGGAGGAGAGTGTACTGGAGACTATTAACCTTCATAGAGCATCCTATTGATTCCGTGGGGCGTTTAGGGAATTCCGTATCAGGCAATATAAATAGAACTTTAAATGCTTATACAGAATAAAAGCCAGTCAACAGACTTTCAATAAGGGTAGCTCGGTAGCTCGAGATTTGCATAGCACAGGAGTTTGGCGGTGCTTGCAGTCTGGAAGAGACAGCGGAAGATAGAAACACATACGGCCTGCGAAGCGCTGCCGCCAGTCGCGGGAGAGAGAATCGCAGTCAAATCGCAATAAGCAGCGAGGATGTAATCCTCGCTGCTGCAAGTATTAGACTATATCAAAAGTCATAACCAACCGTCAGGCCATAGGTACGTGGCGGCAAAAGTGCCCCACCAATGGTTCGACCGGTAGCGATCACAAACATCCCGGAGTAGACCTCTTCGTCCGTCAGATTTTTGCCCCAAAGATTAACAAAAAACTTCTGGTCTTCTGATGTGTATTTGATATTGGCGCTGTAGAGGGTGTAATCATCTGCGCTGGTTACTTCGTCGTTAAACTCGGTAAAGTACTGTTCATCTTTAAAAGCCGCTTCCGCGCCAATGGTCAACATGGCCCCAGTGGTGAGGGGAATCTCGTATTCACCGTGCAGACTCCAGCTTAACTCTGGAGCCTGGCGCATGCTGTTGCCTTTTAGTTGAATTTGCGGTGCTGGTATACTGGCATCCAGGTTATTGGTGGTCACATAGTCCTCATACTCGGCGTTGAGGACACTGACATAGCCGTCCATCCGAAAGCGATCATTGACCAACCAGTTGAGCTCGAGCTCAACACCTTCCCCTTTGGCCTCCGCGGCATTTTCGAACAAACTGAAGAAGCCGCCGGCAGTTCCGGTCGAGAAGGTTCGATCCTGTTGCAAATCAGTGATCTCGTAACTGAAAGCGGAACCGTTGACCCGAAGCTGGCCATCCAGGAATGTTCCCTTTAGACCCAACTCGAAGTTCTCAATGGTTTCTGGCTTGGTGATGGGCGTTAATTGGCCACCTTGAATAGCACCACTTTTGAAACCTTCGGAGTAAACCGCGTACAGCAGCACATCTTCATTCAAGTGCCAATCCAGACCAACAGTGGGCGAGAAATCAGTAAAAGTTTCTTTATCAGAGAAGGTCAGGGTGCGGTTAGTCGCAGCCGGCCCAAAGTGACTAAAATCCAGCTTGTTCAGTGTATCAGCATCGCGGGTTTCGCGGCTATATCGGCCACCGAGCTTGAGTGCTACGGCATCAGTTATATCGTACGTGAAGTTAGCAAAGAGCCCCAATGCTTCGATATCAATGTCCCCGGTAAACAGCACGGCCTGGGTATTGGCAAACAGGGGAAAACCCCCGGTGTCAATATTGTCCGAGGCAAAACCGATATTGTTGCGATTCCACAACTCTTCCTGGAAATAATACAAAGCTACCAGTCCGTGCAGACGCTCATCGTCATAAATAAATTGCAGCTCCTCACTGAGCTGTTCACTTTCCACGACATTATTCTGCACATCGTCATTAAAGTTTGAGGATATATCCAAATCCTGTAACAACAAGACCTCGAGATCGCGATAGTTACTGATCGACTTAAGCGACCAGCTGTCGTTAAGCTCTACACTCAACTCTGCATTCAATGCCCAAGTGCTGCGATCGTTACGATAATCAATTTCTGAGGCGATATCGCGCTTATCGGTAGCAAAGCCACCGGCACCCGGTGCCGACAGCGGGAAGGGCTGTCCGGGGAAGGATTCGCGGACAAACTTCAGCCCCAAACCTGCGTCGTCTTCATCACTCCATTCGGTAGACAACAACAGATTAACTGTGTCGCTCACATCGAAATTTAGGTGGCCGCGTAATGCACGCTTGTTGGCATCGTCAATGTCGGCACCCGTGCGGGTATTTTCACCAAAGCCGGAGCGGTCATCGGAGCGAAAAGCAATACGTCCCTGTATACTGTCACTGATGGGGCCGCTGATCGCGCCCTCGAGCAATATTTTGTCGTAGTTACCGACGGTTACTCGTCCATAACCTTCCAGCTCCTCAGTGGGCTTGCGGGTGATAAGGTTAAAAGTTCCGCCGGTCGCATTCCTGCCGTAAAGTGTCCCCTGAGGTCCGCGCAACACTTCGACCCGCTCCAGGTCAAAAAAGGAACCCAGCTGCGCGTAGGACTGGGAGACCACAGCGCCATCCACATGCAAGGCCACTGAAGGGTCAACCCCGGCAAACGAACTACTTAGGCCGATACCGCGAATAAATAGTTTTGCCTGAGCGAAATCGTTGCCCACGGAGATATTGGGGACTATCGCTTGCAGATCTTCGGCGTTGCCGATCTGGCCATCCGACAGACGGTCACCGTTGACGGCAGAAACCGCCACACTGACATCCTGCAATGACTCTGCGCGTTTCTGGGCAGTAACTACTATTTCCTCCAGTGTTACTGCTACTCCAGGCTGTGATGCTAGCAAAATTGTTGCCGCCAGCAGACGGCGGTGGATTTTTTTGGGTGATATCATCTCACTCTCTCCAAGCTTTTATTGTTAGATCAGGACAAGATACCCGTTCATATTCTATATGATTTTGTGGATTTCCTGTACACCGTGAAACACCAATGGATTTTCATACGTACACATACGGTATATATGTATACGCTCAAATTTGATGTAAGTCAACAAACTGCTAAAAAGTTTATCTCTTAATAGAGAATCTCTGACAACGACCAGCGTAGGGCAGACACAACTAGAACCCTGTTTGATCGAAAGGACAAACCCTACGGTGTAGAATATCGTGGGAAAACGGGATGCAAGAAATGCGGGACAACGGACCGGGTATTTGCCAAGGTGACTTGGCATTGAAATAACGCCACTAGAAAAAGGTTCATTGGCACTCATGGCACCAATGAACAAGCGAAAGACAATAACTTACCCCAAGTCGATTGCTCCCCAGTTGGACGCTGAGGAGCACAAGCGCGGAAGGGTACTATCTATTGTCTGGGGAGGACTAACCCTGGCCTGAAGTTGACTCACTTTCCTCAGCGAGTAATTGTTTGATCAGATGTCTCATCCGGTTGCTCCCTTTGTCAATCGCTAAACGTAAAGGCTGCCACTCATACCCGCGTGATTCTTCTTCCTGGCAGGCATCCAGTATCTCCTTGTCCTCAGCAAAAGCAATTCGGAACTGGTCGCTGATCTGCTCATCCAGTGTAGGATCCTGAGGTTTGAAGTTTTTCACATGCATCCAGTAATCTATAGTGGTGGTCTCATCCACCGGTGTCATAAAGTGACAGGCGTAGATGTGAATACAATCGTTGCGATTCCCCTCCGGAGCCCCTGTTCCGGTATCCGCGCTACCGAAATCGATAATGGCGATGTTGGGCGCATGCCAATTGTAGTAATGCCAGCGATCCACATTGCCTTTGAAATTGCCAAACTTTTGAAAAATGGGGATCGGCGGCGCATCAATTATCCAGCGGTAGGTAATAATGGTGTTACCCTCTTTCACCGTTTCTACAGGTACATCCTCTCCCGCCTCACTACCCAATGTTGTCTGATGAACAAAAGTCACATGGGCAGGATCGCACAGGTTATCCGCCAATAACAGATAGTTGCATTTATACTCAAGCGCATCCCCATGCGCCACACTCCACTCAGGATTGTGGTATTGGGTCAAATCAAAGATGTCATTTTCGTCGGCCAGCTCGGGCGCCCCCATCCAGATCCAGACCATTCCCATGCGTTCTGCTACCGGGTATTTCTTAGCCACCTCGGCGGAGGGAGGAATATTGGACTGTCCGGGAATCCGTTCACATTTTCCGTCACAACCAAAAGTCACGCCATGGTATCCACATTCAATGGAATCCCCCTTCAAGCGTCCTTTCGAAAGCGGTAAGAGTCGATGAGGGCAAACGTCCAAGAACGCAACCACTTCATCGCCCTCTGTGCGATAAAGAACTACTTTCTCTTCCAAGATTGTACGCGCTGTCAGCCAACGCCCCACTTCTCGCGACCACGCCGCCACATACCAACAGTTCCTCAAAAACGCCATCTGCTTCTCCTCATTTGATTGATCACTTTACGATTTTTATAATTCATCCGGAGCCAACGTCGCCCTCAAACCGTCCAGTTCGGAGGTCATGGTAATTTGACAACACAAGCGCGAATTCTTTTCGATGTCAAACGCCATATCGAGCAATTCAGCCTCTTCCTCATTGGCAGACGGCACACGATCTATCCATCCATCATCGAGATAGATATGGCAAGTCGCACAGGCACAGAAGCCACCGCATTCGGCCTTAATGGGCATGCCGGCCTCTCGAATTACCTCCATCAGCGACCAGCCAGGCTCTGCCGACAGCTCATGCACTTTGCCTTCTCGGTCGGTAATAATAATATCCATTGATCCCCCAGTTCCGCATTCTTAGGAGTAAGCACACTTCGGCCCCTAAGCATTAATTCCCCATAGGCATTACTCATACCTATTAGTTCTAACCAGATACAGCCTAAGTTCCGATAATTATTTATAACCAGCCCATAGGCGCGAAGAAATCCAGTCATAGCCTATATGTGAACAAATACCTAATGGATTCCACTCCTCTATGCAGCACAGCGGAGAACGCCAAACTTATACGTACACACACGATATAGGTGATACCGTACCAGAACTGAATTAGACGGTCAAACGGTAATTAAAAGCGTGCTCCAGTGGAAGGAGGGGCACAAAAAAATTGTTGTAGTAGGCTGAATTGGGTGTTGATCTTTCTGTTCCTTCTGAAAAATTCTCTGAATTATCAACAAGTTAAGGGAACCTCCATGCAATCCATGGTTTTCAAGATCACTTTTCCTAGAAACAGGCCCATGATCTGGTGAAGGCTTTGGGTCACAACCGACATATCCGTGTGCCGGGCCAGACGCCGGGTAAAGGAGGGGGCCATCTCATCAATTTCATCGAGTGCTGACTCTACGATATCCACGTTGAAACTATCACCGATGACTCTCAGGATCCCCCTGCCTCTCTTTCAACGGCAATGGAAAAATGAGGATTAATAGGTACAACAAGGCCGATGAGACAACCACCATTGGTGATATTCGCCCGCGCCTTGAAGAGTGCGAGGCCGCGACCTTCAACCGCAACAAATTAATCATCAACGGGACGCACAGTCCAGTCAGGACAGTTTTTGCAAAGAACTGATAATGGTATTGGCGGAAAAACCTCTCGACCAGAGGACACAGCGATTACAACTGCATCTGGCAGTATTTCATCTCTCAACCATTAGATTTAATATTTTTCTCCCTCGGTGCCTGTTATAATTACCAACGTGAAGAAGGTACTGAAAGTTGGACCTATTACTGGCTATCCTTTCCTCACGTCATCGATTGTTTTCATTGGTATAAGTGTCGTACTTAATCTCCAAACGACTCAGCTTTAACAGATCCCTCCCCCTCTCTAATGCATATAATTGCCCTGTGAATGACCGGTCAGTCACTCGGAGTTTTGGGGATCACGGAATCCTGTTGTGCCTTTATTGGTTATTCCCCCTCTCTGAAATACATCACAAAAAACTCACTTCCCCTGCTTTATCCTTGCATATCCCCTATACGTGTAGCGTCCAAAACTATACTGCCACTAAACCCTTGCCTTTTGTGTTATGTGGTCAATTTATTGATAGCTAGTGTCAAGCAGTTGATGATTGAGATTAGGTAAACTTGGTAGCGCTATAGCTACGTTAAATATTAGTACTTATCTCAAGAGGCTTTGGTGGCAAGAACAAAAATGGAAGAATATGTACTTGAAGAGCAGGTAGGTCATTTGATGAGGCTTGCAAACCAACGTATCACTGCTATATTCACCGAATTGTTTGATAAATTCGACCTAACACCGCTACAGTTTGCTGTTATTATAAAGTTAGAATGCGTCAATGAAGCTTCTCAGAATCACCTCGGTCGTATGACAGGTATGGATCCAAATACTGCCAGAGGTGTCGTACAGAGGTTGTTGGAACGGGGAATTATTGTTCGACGAAAAAGTGAAACAGATCTCCGCTGCCTAGTGCTGGTGTTGAGCAATGAGGGCAGGAAGATGGCTCGATCAATCGAATCTTTAGGGTTGCAGGTTGGACGAGAAGCACTATCTCCACTGAATATGAAAGAAAGAAAAACATTTTTATCCATGCTAAAGCGATTGACTTTCTGACTTCTGTTTCTATAAGTTGTAGGTTTGATATAGCCAAACTCTTCCGGATGAAATTCGAGCATCAAATAGACACCCCTGAACAAGCCTGCTGATGTCTATAACTCGATAAATGCAGCGATTGATCTTGAGGGTAGTGCTCTGCTCAAATATGTTATCCAATAGCACAGCTCGCTGGCGATGTGGTGACTTTTTTGCCGCCATGTCAAGTTTTTTTTAATCAATATTTCTCCTATTTCTCGGGCCGAAACTCTTAACTCGAGTTATTGATTTATGGGACATTTCAGCCAATACTCGTTGGTCACGCAATGAATGGATTTTAGGCGCATTTCCACGAATGATGGATTTCTTTCTGATATAGGCAAAGTCGCCCCAGACACGGGTTTCGTTTCCGTGCAGGAGATCTCCGAGCACCTAAGAGTCGTGAATGTCAGCTGAAGTAACAGCGACGCTATGAACCAATTTTCTATGGCTGTCGACACCGACATGCGCCTTCATACCGAAATACCACTGATTGCCCTTACGCACCTCACGCATTTCAGGGTCTCGTTGCTTATCCTTGTTCTTGGTGGAACTGGCCGCATCAATGATCGTAGCATCCTCAATAGCTCCCCGAGCGACTTTTAGGAGAGCACCCAAATACCGGAGGCATCTCGATTTAGCCTTTTAAGCCCCTCGATATTCAGGGATTCTCAGGTTTTGACCCACTTGAGGAGACTCTAATGTGAATATTTACGCCATCAAAATTGCTCTGCGGGGCATTAGCCCTATGATCTGGCGCCGACTTCGACTCTCGGGCGATACGACCATCGCGGAACTCCACCATATTATTCAAGTTAGCATGGGGTGGGATAATGACTACCTACACTGTTTCCACATTCACGGCAAAGACTATGGTATCGCCTACGAGGGTGGACTGAATTTTTCTGATGACCCCAGAACCATCTGTATTGACGATTTTGGTTTCGAAGCCGGAGATCGTTTTACATACACGTACAACTTCAACGATAATTGGTTAAATGATGTTCGCATTGAAGACGTCCAGCCAGCCGCGGGCAAAACGGGGCCCCTGCCTTTCTGTGTCAGCGGTAGCCGGCGGCATGGAGCGGACGAAATTGATGAGTATGAGGCGCTCGTAAGAGTACTCGATAAAATCGTAAATCCTGATACATTGACCACGGTTGGTGACATACGGTTGTTGATCGAAGACTACGAAGCTGTTCGATTCAATCGACAAGCAATCAACAAATGCTTGTCAGGGGCGCTGTCGTCATAAGGAGAACGCCTCTATTAAGCCATAGGTATCATTTTTTTGAGCATTGGGGGATGTGAGATGAAATGTACGCTACAGGTTGTTATCGAGGATGCCCAGGGGCAAACTCTAACTCAAAGCGTTACCGTACTGAACAAAGGCTCTGAGAAAGGGGATTTTATTGGGCTTTCTCTGGCAGAATCAAAGTGTGTTTTAAAGCAGTTGCAGGAAGTCATCATTCAGCGCCAAGCTGATGAATATAGCCGCAATCAGCGATGCTGTCCCGACTGCGATCGAAAGCGACGCCTTAAGGGCAATACGAGCATTCAATATCGCACCCTGTTTGGCATTGTTTCAGTCCCCAATCAACGTCTCTATCACTGTGCTTGCTCAGCCAAAAAGTCACAAACCTTCCGTGTGTTGAATGATTGGTTACCGTCGCATAATAGCCCTGAATTACAGTATATAGAAACAAAATGGGCTTCATTGATGTCTTACGGCCTGACAGTCAACTTATTAAAAGAGATGCTACCCGTAAACGACTCACTCAGTGCCGAGACCATCAGGAGTCATCTCCACATGGTGGCGAGGCGCCAAGACCGGGAACTAGAAGGTAAACCCAGTTGCCTAACAGGCTGCCCGAATGAGTGGGGGAATCTGCCCAAACCGGGGAAGCCAATAACGGTCGGTATCGATGGCGGTTATATCAGAGACTGGCACCAAAAGAAAACCAACTTTGAAATCATCGTAGGCAAGTCATTTTCAGCAACGGAGCCGGGAAAAAGACTGGGTTTTGTTCAAAAGCTGGAGGACAATCCACAACGACGGCTGATGCATCACCTGAGTAAACAAGGCATGCTGGCCAATCAACAGATTACATTTTTGTCGGATGGCGCTGATAATGTCAGGGATTTACAGTACATCATGCACCCGGAGTCAGAGCATCTCCTCGATTGGTTTTTACGTGACGCGTCACATAATATTGGTCTACACATAATGGTATCCAGAACTGAGGGAGAAGGCTCCCGTCGTCCAAGATCCCGTCCCTGAATTATCCATGGCGGCCTAATATTCTAATAAGTGCCCCCGGTATTTGGATGCTCTCCAAGTTCGCATCTGCGGCCCGCACCGCGTCTCCGGAATCGTAGTGGTGGCCGCAAGGAAGCGTTTTGGTATATCGTTAACAAATAGATACCCACTGCGCAAGCGATAGCACAGGTACAGGCGGGCCTCGCAAAATGAACGACGACAATATCATCAGCCGCACCAGGACTGAATCATCGAAACAGGACAAGCGAGAATCTGCACACCCTTCTGTCGATGAACATTCCCGCCGCACCGATCAAGCGGAAACTCTCACCAAACCGGAAGAAAAGGAGAGACGGCAGCGACAGGCGCCTGCTTTCTTTGCAGCCGGCAACCCCCATGACCAACGAAACACAGCAAACAGCTCGGCCGAACGCCGGGGGCCCCTGGCCGCCACCGAAGCGGAACGCCTGGAAAAACTTGAACAGGCGCTGGTGGAAACCCAGAGGAAACTCTGGGAAGCCCGATGGGAGATTTACGATCTCAAATTAGAACTGTTGCTGCTGAAAAAAACCTGTGACCGGGAATAACTCTTCCAGACCGGTTCAGGCCTCAATCCGCCGTCATAACATATTCCTGATCACATAATGCAAAATACCACCGTGGCGGTAGTAGCCAAGCTCAACCCCGGTATCGATACGCACCTTGGCGTCCAGCGTCACTGCCTCCCCCGATTTGCGGGTAATAGTAACCTTCAGGGTCTGTCCCGGCTTGAGTGTATCCAGCCCACGGATATGGAAGGTCTCACTGCCGTCCAGTGACAATCGCCTACGGCTTTCACCGGCTGGAAACTCCAGCGGCAAGACACCCATGCCGATCAGATTGGATCGGTGAATACGCTCGAACGATTCCGCTAGCACGGCCCTGACGCCCAGTAAGCGGGTGCCTTTGGCCGCCCAGTCCCGGCTGGACCCGGTGCCATACTCCTTGCCAGCCACCACGAGCAGCGGCGTTTCCTCGGCCAGGTAGCGCATCGCCACCTCGTAGATCGGCAATACCTCACCCGAGGGGATGTGGCGGCTAACGCCGCCTTCGATACCGGGCACCATCTCGTTGCGAATGCGGATGTTGGCGAAGGTACCCCGCATCATCACTTCGTGGTTGCCGCGGCGGGAACCGTAGGAGTTGAAGTCTTTTTCCGCCACCCCCTGTGCCTGCAGGTAGCGTCCTGCGGGGCTGTCCGCCTCGATGCTGCCCGCCGGCGAGATGTGGTCCGTGGTCACCGAATCCCCCAGCAGAGCCAGGACCCTGGCTTCTTCGATATCCGCCACCGGCTCCGGCGCCGCCGCCATCTGCTGAAAAAAGGGCGGCTGCCGTATATAGGTGGATTCCGTCCAGGCGTAGGTCTTCGAGGGGGTTACGCGGATCGCCCGCCAGTTGTCATCCCCAGTAAACACTTCTTTGTATTCCTTGCGGAACATCTCCGTTTTTACCGACTCCACCGCCTCGCTGATGGCGCGCTGACTGGGCCAGATATCCCGCAAATACACGGGTTTACCGTTATGGCCCTGCCCCAGGGGCTCGGCCGTCAAATCGAGAGTCACATTCCCCGCCAGGGCATAAGCCACGACCAGGGGTGGCGATGCCAGCCAGTTGGTCTTGACCAGGGGGTGGATGCGGCCTTCGAAATTGCGGTTGCCGGACAGTACTGACGCCACCGTCAAATCCTTTTTCCGAATGGCCGCCTCGACAGGGTCGGGCAGTGGGCCCGAGTTGCCGATGCAGGTGGTGCACCCATAGCCCACCAAATGGAACCCCAAAGTTTCAAGATAGGGCATCAGACCCGCCGCCTGGAGATAATCGGTGACCACCTTGGAACCCGGCGCCAGGGAACTCTTTACCCAGGGCTGGCGTTTCAGCCCCGCGGTCACCGCGTTTTTTGCCAACAGGCCTGCTGCCATCAGCACACTGGGGTTGGAGGTGTTGGTACAGGAGGTGATAGCGGCGATCACCACCGCGCCCGGGGAGAGTTGGTGCACCTGCTCATCCAGCACAATCGAGACACTCTCACAGGCGGCCTCCTCGATCCCCACGGCGGTCTGTCCCCCCTCCGAGTCCAGGCGCTGCTCCTGATAGTTGTCGTCGGGTTTCAATTCCATCGCCTGCGCCGCCTTGAAGGCCGACGGGACCTGGGCCAGCGACACGCGGTCCTGTGGTCGCTTGGGACCGGCCAGGCTAGCCTCAACGTCGCCGAGCACCAAGTGCAGGGACGTGCTGAACACCGGGCGTTCACCCGGCTGGCGCCAAAGGCCCTGACGCTGAGCGTAGTCTCGCACCAGCGCGACTTGCGTCATGTCGCGGCCGGTCAGGCGCAAATAGCGCAGCGTTTCGTCGTCGACAGGAAAAAAGCCGCAGGTGGCCCCGAATTCGGGCGTCATATTGGCGATGGTTGCCCGATCCGCAAGCGGCAAATCCGCCAGGCCATCACCGTAAAACTCCACGAACTTGCCGACCACACCGTGCTCCCGCAACAACTGTACCACGGTCAACACCAGGTCGGTGGCCGTGATGCCCTCGTTTAATCGGCCCGTGAGTTCAAAGCCCACCACTTCCGGGATCAGCAAGGAGATGGGCTGCCCCAGCATGGCCGCCTCCGCTTCGATACCACCTACGCCCCAACCCAAAATGCCCAGACCGTTAATCATGGTGGTGTGTGAGTCCGTACCCACCAGGGTGTCCGGCCAAGCCCAATATTGGCCATCCACCTTCCGGGACCACACGGTACGGCCCAGATACTCCAGATTCACCTGGTGGCAGATGCCCGTACCGGGGGGTACCACGGAAAAGTTGCTGAAGGCCTGCTGGCCCCAACGCAGAAACTCGTAGCGTTCGCGGTTGCGCTCCATCTCCCGGGCCGTGTTGTCGGCAAAGGCCCCGTGTGACGCGTAACTGTCCACCATCACCGAGTGATCGATCACCAGGTCTACCGGCGACAGGGGGTTCACCCGCTCCGCGTCGCCGCCCAGGTGCACTACGGCTTCGCGCATGGCCGCCAGATCCACCACCGCCGGTACGCCGGTAAAATCCTGCATCAGCACCCGAGTGGGGCGATAGGCAATCTCGCGGTCCGACCGACCGCTCCCAAACCAATCGATCAGGGCCTCCAGGTCCGCCCCCTCGACCCCTTCGCTGTCGAGGTGACGCAACAGATTCTCCGCCAGCACTTTAAATGATTTGGGCAAGGGGTTAAAATCCCCCCACACCTGGGACGCCTTGTCCAGGCTGTAGTAGTGATACTCTTTGCCGGCCGATTGAAGCCGGTCCACAAAACGCTGCTTGCTGGCGGTCATCATGGTGCCTCCTTCACAGACGGACGGATAAACTGCCTGATAAACATCCAGGTGCCCGTTATCTAGGTTAGCAAAGATCTGTGTCAGATACAGATTCTACACCCCACCCTACGTCCGACAGACTCCTGACAAATGTTGGCAAGAACCAAGCCCGGTTTATAGTCCTGTTCTTTCGAGATCGACTTGATCCTACAGCTCTGCAACGTGGACGCCTTTGATATACTATGTTCGTGGAATACTTCCCGACGTCTGTTCGAGCTAGCGGCACCGGCTTTGTAATCGGTATCGGTCGAGGGAGTGCGGCATTGAGACCAGGGGTTGCTGGCGTTGTTCAAGCCAGCCAAGTTGTAATGCTCCGCGTCTCAATTCCGCCCATCGACAGAAGGCTTATTGGATATCCTCGTAGGGCAAACCCACATACTGATTGGCAATCGCCTTTAGTCCCTCTTCATAGTGGAGATAGTAGTCCAACTCTGACGCCATAAAGCAGTCATAGGTGGCCGAATCCATATCACTCACCCGGGTATCACCGTAATTGTGGAGCATATTCGACATCCACCAGGAAAATCGCTCGCCGTGCCATACGCGACGCAAAGCAATGGTCGAATACTGCTCGATACCAGAGCGGTCATTGTCCCGATAGAACCGCGTCATAATCTTGTACAGTGTTGCCACATCGGAGGCCGCCAGATTCAAACCCTTGGCTCCGGTGGGCGGTACAATGTGGGCGGCGTCCCCTACCAGGAACAGGTTGCCATATTGCATGGGCTCGCACACAAAGGAGCGCAGCGGTGCAATGCTCTTTTCGATGCTCTGCCCGGTCACCAACTTCTCTGCGGCCTCGGTAGGCAAGCGTTGCTTTAATTCTTCCCAGAAAGCATCATCGCTCCAGTCCTCTACCGAATCAGTGAGGGGAACCTGCAGATAATAACGGGAGCGAGTCTTGGAGCGACGACTGGCCAGGGCGAAGCCACGCTCGCTCTTGCAGTAAATAAGCTCTTCGCTCACTGGCGGCGTATCGCTCAGCAGGCCCAACCAGCCGAAGGGATAGACGCGCTCGTGTTCCGTACGCTGCGCCTTCGGTATGGTTTGACGGGAAACCCCATGAAATCCGTCGCAACCGGCGATAAAGTCGCAGTCCAGGCGGTAATCTTCACCCTGATGCTCAAAGGTCACATAAGGATTGTCTGTTTTAACATCGTGCAAGGCGACTTCAGCGGCCTCGTAATAGGTCTGCAGGTCTGCCTGCTCCCGCGCTTCCATCAAGTCCCTGGTGATTTCAGTCTGGCCGTAACACAGTACCGTTTTACCGCCAGTCAGATCTTTCAGGTCGACGTGGGTGGAACTGCCGTTGACGGCAATCTCAAAACCATGGTGGATCTCGCCCTCTGCATCCATACGCTCAGCCACACCAGCCTCACGAACCAGATCGACGAAGCCCTGCTCGAGAATACCGGCGCGAATTCTACCGAGCACATAGTCGCCATTAACCTTTTCCAAGATAATGTTGTCGATGCCCTGCTTGGACAACAGTTGGCCCAACAGCAAGCCGGAGGGTCCGGCTCCAATAATTGCCACTTGCGCTTCAATGGTTTTCATTTACCGCTCCATATCGGTTGACTCTCACCGATATAGTGCCGTCAGATCGCTGGATCGATTATTCACTTCTGCTTCAGTTTATTGTACTTTTCAATCAAAGTGGTAAATTACCCCTCTGACCAAGCAGCATTCGGATGTCTCTGCATGAACCCCAATAGTTCAACCATACCCTTTTTTGGCCTATACGGAGACCGGCAAAACAGTAGTAATCCGGGCTTTGTCCATATTGAGGATATCGCTGTCCGCAGCCGGGGGCTGGGCTGGGTGATCAAAGCCCACCGTCACAATCGCCTGTTTCAAGTCCTTTGTATTTTTGATGCAGAGATGGAACTGAAGCTGGATCGCGATACCCACCCCCTGAAGGGCAGCTGGGCAGTGACCATTCCGGTGGGTATTGTGCACGGCTTCCGGTTCCAGCCCAATACCGAGGGTTTTGTGCTGTCGATTACCGATAGTGTGTTGACGGAGGACAGGCTGCAGGGATTCTGCGGGCAACCCAGCGAATTGTTCCAAGCGCCGCAATTGATAAACCTGGTAGAGGAAGAGCTGCAGAGCCAACAGTTTTTACAATACATTGAACTGATTCGGCAGGAATTTTTTAATCACCGACCCGATCAGGATCAATCCCTGGCATTGTTGTCGCGCCTCGCCCTACTCGCGCTAAACCGCCTGGTACAACAAAGAAAGTTACAAGCCGTGCTGGGGCAGAAGGAATCCCTGCTACTGGGAAAATTTCGAGCTTTGCTGGAAGCCCACTACCGGGAGCACTGGACCGTAGTGTCCTACGCGAAGTCTTTGCATATCTCCACCTCAACGCTCAATCGCCTGTGCCACCAGAGTCTGGGCAGCAGTCCCAAACAACTGATTCAGGATCGACTGCTGACCGAGGCAAAGCGAAGGCTGGTCTATACCCGGCAGTCCATGGAGGAAATTGCCTATACCCTGGGCTTTAAGGATTACCCCTACTTCTCCAGATTCTTCAAAAAGCTTGAAGGCGTGACCGCCGGCACCTACCGAAAACAGGCGGACGAGAAGCGCTTGTCGCAGGAATAGGGCCGGTGCCTAAGGCCTGTCTCATCTGTGCGCCGCATACTACACAATTTCTTAGCCCCTTTTCCCCTTCAGAACACCCTGCTCATAAAATGCACTAAGATCGTATAAGCTATTGAATTAGAATGGATATTTTTGGCTTATGTACGGATGATAGCCAAACCCCTCTTAGGAGAATATGATTCCAGTTTGCCGAATGGGGGCCCCAAATGCCTGAATCACTGTATGACCCCGTAGTCAGTAGTATCAAGTCTGCGTACCGAGACTGACGTCTCACTGGACAAATAGTAGACAACCGCCATATATGCTAGAATTCGCCCCCTTTTCACGGACACAGGAACCTTTTGTGAGCAAAAACACCCTCTCCCTCCAGGCGGCGAAGTCTACCCCCGATGAGCAGCTGGAACGGCTTGGACTGGTGGTCGAAATCGACCGTTTAAAGAACGAGCACGCCAATGCCCTTGCCAGCAAAGATGCAGTCATTGCCAAACTAGAGTCGCAACTGCAGGAGAAAGCCGTCCAGGCTGCTAGCATTGCATGCGCGGCCAACGATGACAAAGAGCCCAACCGCCTTGAACAACTGCTGCGCGAGGCCACCAATCGCACAGAACGCCAGGGTGAGGAAATCCTCGAACTGAAGACGAAGCGCAAAGCACTCATTGCTGAGATCCGCGATCTCAAAGCCGAAGCGAACAGATTCGACGTTCCAAAACTCAAAAGTCAGTTGGCAGCCAGTAAGGCCAAAGCGAAAGAGCTGCAAACGGCAAACGCCACCATGAATAAGCAACTGCGTGAGCACCGCGAAAACGCCAAGGTTTATCAAGGTACCATCGCGAACCTAAAGCGGAAACTGGAACAGGTTAACGCTGATGTTAGCGATAGCCTGTCCGAAGATGCCAATGAATAGGTGAGTGAGTTAGGATAAACGCTTTGCTGTTATGGCTCACACTTTACCAGTCTCGCTTATCCGGGTATCGAAGATGGGATGCATTACCGCGTACTGGGTCGTGAGACTGGCGCCTCAACTCTCTTTGCTTTGACAGCCCTACAAAATGCAGGTTTAATAGAGCCTCGTCTCCGGTTAAGGTTATCAAAAGCAATTTTGGAATTGGCTGTATCGCGAGGCATTTCTATAACACCAATCGATATTGGTACACCTTATCAAGAGATTAATATGGCAGGTCAAAAAACAACCGGCACCGTAAAGTGGTTCAATGATGACAAAGGATTCGGCTTTATAGAACGAGAAGGCGGATCAGACGTGTTCGTACATTTTCGAGCAATCGTTGGCGAGGGACGTAAAACATTGTATGAGGGCCAGCGAGTTTCTTTCGAGGTCACTCAAGGCCAGAAAGGCCCACAAGCAGAAAATGTGACACCTGAATAAGGTAGGTCTATAGCCGTCCTTAGTGAGTGATCCATTTGAAAGGGTTAGCAGATTAACAGCTGCTAACCCTTTTTATTGGAGCATCCACAATACTACCCAACCGAAAACCACCCTTCCCTGGCGTTAACATTCACAATTTACCCCTCGTTTTTATTCCGAAGGCTGGGCAACTCAGCCACCCAGCCTACCTCCACAAAGGCACTGATGCACACGAGACCATGTCATGAGCTTTAATCCAAGACCCCACCAAAAAAAGCTGTGGAGGAAGTGTACCGCCGGTATCACAATCAGCATCGAAAGCTGCTGCTACACCTGCCCACTAAGGCCGGAAAAGCCGTGATAGCCGCCTTGATCATTGAGTGGTTGTTATCAGCCCAACCGGAGTTTGGCCGGAAAAACCGCCAATATGCGCTGCGGCACATATTAGCGGTTTTCCCGGTATTGCCAAATTAACTATAAACCATGATAAAAATTATATTACTACCGCCTATGAAGCTGTCGCATTTCTCCAAGACGCAAAGGCACCCTGCCTGAGCAATCGATAGTTATCAGCTGAAACAAGATGGCGACATAGATCATATAAATTGTAGACCTCAGCATGAACACCCAGAAATCGTTGTGCCTGCTTCATCGATTTGAAGCGGCGCATGCCCCGCTCTCGCACTCTCGTCGGCTGGTGTGAAAGCTCAGCCCGGTTATTTGCATATTGGGATTTATCATGGATTGCATCTGGAGCAAGCTCCCTATGGGCAACGTCATAACTCCTCAACTTGTCCGTTACGATCGTCCTTAGCTCCCCCTGATGTTTGTTTAGAAGACGCCTAAAGAAACGCTTGGCGGCCTTACCATCTCGGCGGGCCTGTAGAAAAACATCAACCACCTCGCCGTCCTGATCAACAGCCGCCACAAGTACCGCTGTTTGCCTCCGATTTTCACAAACACTTCATCGATGTAGAAAGTGTCCCCCCAACCCTGATGCCTACGTTTTAATCGTCTGGCATATTTAGGTCCAAATTTATTACACCACAAACGAATCGACTCATAACTGACGAGAACGCCTCGCTCAGCCAATAAATCTTCAACATCTCTGTGACTGAGATTAAAGCGATAATATACCCAAACTGCATATTGAATGATCTCAACCGGAAATCGATAGCGTTTATACATATTTCTTGACGTATTCATCACATAACTATCGACAAAGGCCATCCAAGGCGCCAGTTAATTTGGCAATACCGTTTCTCCTACACAGTCGAATAGACGTTCCATGTCGGGTTAAAACCCGATCCACAAGTAGGTCGGAATTCATTCCGACAATTTCCCTTTATGTGCTACGCCTTAACCCGCCCTACTCTCATATTTACAGGCCAGGTGACCGTCCTGGCAATTCCTGGGTCACCCCAAAGAGTTTGCAGCCTTTCGCCAAGCTGGTTCAGAATATCCGTGTTGCCGTCGGCGATCGCGCGACGTGTCGCCGACCAGGTACCGAGGTAGCCGAGTAAAGCTTCCAGATTCCACTCCCGTTGAATCGTAAAAGCCGGCACCGATACCGCTTCGAAGGGAAACGACAACTCGAGGTATCCCGTCTCCACATGCCGGCGCTCCGGTGGCCAATAGGACGCCAGTGTCTGCCAGTAGAACCGCTGCAGTAGCGCGTTCACATTTCCTTCCAGATGCAGGACGCTATAGCCAATCAGCGCGATAACGGCCCCCGGCTTCGCCACACGACTGACTTCGTCGTAAAAACGGGGCAGGTCAAACCAATGGACCGACTGAGCGGCAACGATCAAATCGACGGAACTGTTCACCGCACTCATCGCCTCTGCCGGCTCGCAATGGTAGAGAACATTTGGGTGGGGCTGGGCATGGGCCAGTTGATCGGCGCTCACATCGGTGGCGATTACCTGATCAAAGTGTTGTGCCAACAAGGTGGTAAATTGGCCAGAGCCACAGCCAACATCGAGAGCCATTGAGTTCGACGGGCAAAGGTCACTCAGTGTGGCGGCAACTTCGGGTGGGTAAGACGGCCGGTAGTGGGCGTAATCTTTCCCGCCGGCCATAAAAAGCTGTTGTTTTTGTGGACTGGGGGAAGCTTTTGAAGCGGCGCCCTCGTCATCCAACTCGGATAGGTGCCGCAGTAACTCGCCCAGGCCTGATTTATTGGTTTCGTTCATTGATAGACAGGCTGTTCGCCCGGTCATGCCAGCCAGGGGTTTATCATTTTAATCCAGGACAGGCCCCCAAAGTTCGACCAATAGTTGCATTATATCGCTCACGACCTGAATCATAGGGGGTAGATCATTGGGACAGAATACACTAGCGCTTATATATTTTCAACCGATTAACCGGCGCCGGTCCTCTGCATCTGCCGCCGTCGGTACATAGTTAATAACTTTATTTGGTGTTGGTCGTGTAAGGCTTGACAAATTACCCGCCACCATTAATAAACCACCAATTATTAAAACCATTGCTCTCCAGCGGGTCATCTCTACTTAAATATGGAAAGAAGTAAGCCAATGGGTAGTTGAACCAAACACCTATAAAACAATATTGAAATCAGTAATTCGGAGCCTCTATGATTTTGTGGCAGTTGACATACCCGGGTTTATCGCCCTCCGTACGTAGGCCCTCTATAGGTCGGACTTGAGTCCGACAAAAGTGTCTGATTGAGCGCCGTTTGTCGGATTGAAATCCGACCCACCAACTGAACCATTTAGAAAAACCTTTTCAAGCGCAGTTGTAAAAATTCATCTTCTCGCTGCCCAAAAAGAATATCGGAAAAGGAAACATTGGCAAAGATTCTGGACTCGAATTCAACTACCCATCTGTCGCCAATCCTGCGATTGGCTTCTATGCTAAACAGTTTAGACAGGTTTTTGCGATCAATAACAGCGCCTATCAGCAACTGTGTATTGTCTGAATCGTTCAATGCGACCCGTGCCCCTAGAAAAATATCGTCATCAAACGGTGTCGCCGGTGCCTGCTCATCACGGCCATCATATAAATATTCCGAAAGGATACCGAGGTCTGCGCCCGTTCCCAGGACATTGTAAAAAGTGTATTCAAAGCCGGCAACCATCGCCGCAAAGCGTCCCCCTTTTCCGTCTTTCGAGATCGCCTCCAATTTCCACAGCCAACTGCCTTTTGTGGCTTGCAGATCCAGACTGGTTTGATGAATGATATCGTAGTGTGGACTCAATACAGGCTGGCCGGAGGCATCCAGTGCGATCTGAAGACGCGGGTTTCGACTGGTTCCCCAAAAGTGAGCAAGTCCGATGTCCCAATCACCCACAGAGTGGCTCCAGCGTAGGGCTAAATCTGTATGCTTCTGCTCCGCTGATGATTCAAACACGACACGACTCGTGTCCACGGGTAAGGCACTGCGAAAACGCCCTTCCCGCCCCGAGAATGTTCGCTCGCGAAAGCCGGGAAGCACAAACAGTCTCAGGCTCCCCCAGTCCCGAAGGAGGTTCAGGTTCACCATTGGTTGACCCAGCTTGTCTTCACCATCTATGTTTTCAACAAAGTCTGTCTGGTTAATGATATCCACCAAATGGCGGGACTCGGTTACCCCCCAAAATACCTTGCCTAAACCGATCCTCAGGTCCCAATTCGATCCAATATGTAGCCAGTTCAACTCACGCAAGTCTGCATGGGTGCGCTCATCATCGGCGGCATCCACACGTAAAAAAGGCACCACTGTCAAGCGGTCGTTGCCGTCGTTCCATTCATAGAGATATTCCGGCTCCAGGGCAAGAGAGGGGGGTAGTGTGCTTGTATCCTGTTCAGGAAAAGCCGGCTTGCTGGTAAATAGCCGGAACTCTGCAGCGGCGTATCCGGAAAGTGCCTCAGCAATTGAAGCGCCGGAAAAAGGCGGCAGCAACAGTAGTGCAAAAGCAGTGAGATAGAAGCGGTACATCTGTAGTCTCCACTGGGTATGAGTCCTCCATTGAACTCTGGCCAATAATTGTGCCTTAGCTTGATATTCCGCGCTGTATAAAAGAGCCATGAGAAATGTGAAATATTCACCAGAATTTTGTCAAAAATCAGCCTAACCTATCTCACGCTAGGTGAAAACTTCGTGAGCAAATTCGCTACCTATTGTGAGTGATCATTGTAGGGTGGATTACACTACGCTTTTATACCGTGAGGTTTCGGCAAGCATCAGTGACGTAGCGTAGCACCCCTCCTATCATCGGGTCCTGTTTATCACACAGCAGGAGCCCAACCCATGACATTCGAGACCGAAGTCGTCGACAAAGCTGGCCAGG
>Ga0213841_1000451_pt1 | contig 48599 bp, 42 predicted proteins | sample SWPATP23_FD_160125 | JGI IMG/M metagenome (GOLD analysis project Ga0213841, IMG submission 160125) | Coastal seawater microbial communities from Marineland, Florida, United States - SWPA TP2 #3 | ecosystem: Environmental > Aquatic > Marine > Coastal | place: USA: Florida | collected 2016-08-14
GGTTTGGCTGTGGTGGAAAGCTCAATGGTAGGCTGGGTGTTGTTCATTGGCGGCTCCTTCTGTGTATGTGGTAAATAATACAGAGGGAGTGTCAGTCGGAAAATTGCGTCTTATTTTGACCGGTTACCCTTCAACGTCACTCCTCCGCCTTGGTCGACGCCTACCGGACGGACCTCAGAAAGCGCAAGTCGGTGCTCGCCTGGCTGGAACGGGAAGATCAGGCGCGTGCAACACAACCGGCCAACACGCTAACCTAGCGGCCAGGCAAGACAGGCCGATGTCCGCTGACTTGTTTACTTAGATGAGCGCAATGCTCACCACCTCGCCCCAGTCTTTCTCCTCGCGTTCCCCGAGCAGCTGCTCAGCGATCACACTGAAGCGCCGGGTACTGCCGCCACCATCCCACTCGACGCCCACCAGCAGATCTTCACCACAGTCGTGCGCCCATGCCAAGAATTCCAGCCAGGCTTGGCGCTCAGCGTAACGCGCGGTCAACAGCCGCTGGCTCACGAGCTTGATAATGCGCTGTTTGCGACGGGCGCGTTGCTGTCGCAGTCGGGCATCCTCCCGCTTTTTCTCCGGGCTTGAGGTTCTGGGGCGGCCAACGTGTTTTGGGGGGGTAGCTTCAGTCATGCCGGTATTATTGCGTGAGTCACGCGATATATCAACGGCAATATTGCCGAAAGGGCATGCCGTGGCAATAGAAAAAGAACCCTCAATGACCCAGCTATACCTCTATCTATACCTAACTATCTCAACAAGGTAGGGCCATTTGGAGGTGTCGATAGCCTCCCCTTCACTCGCCCCGCGCAATCCAGGCCGCCATGTAGATACCCATGTTGAACCTGCCAGGGGTGCGGTACCGTCTCTGCCTATAGATACACCTATCGGGTCATGCAGATGTTCAGTGAAATCAAAAACATAGGGCAACAGCGCGGCTGTCCGCTTGCCCGCCAAGGGGCTGGCGGTAGTGGGTCTTGAGACAGGCGCTACGCTCACTCTCGAGGCTCAAGGACACAGCGTCATTATCGAGGCAGTACCCGATACGGCGAAGCAGAAGCTCACACTGCCGTTCACCGAGCGTGAATGGCGCTCTGGCCTATCCGCCACTCCAATATACGGACATTCGCACACGGGAAATATTGAACCATCGAACTTCCGCTCCCTACCCAAAGACGACTTTTGCATGGTAAAACTTATGATATATTTGATGACTTAGGGAAGTCTCCTGACTAACGCATTGCGGAAATCCATCCCACAGGCGTATTTTCTTGGTACTACCGCAATGCGTTGAGTTGTGTAAAATCTCATCATTCCCCAATAAAGTTCGGTTGACGCTTTTCAAAAAAAGCCGCACCGCCCTCTTTATGATCCCGGCTGGTGATGGTGATATTCTGTCGGCTGGCTTCCAAGTCAATTACCTCAGATAGGGTCATAGACAAGGCCTTTTTTAACACCTCCTTGCTGAACTTCTGTGCCAGAGGCGCACCGGCGGCAAGATTTTCAGCCCAGGCTTGCGTCACAGTAGCCAGCTTCTCATTGGGAACAACACGATTGGCCAGCCCCAGCTCAACACAGGTTTTGGCGGGCATTTTCTCCCCTTCGACAATCATCTCAAAAGCCCGCTTATAGCCCAGCTTATTAACCAGATGCCAGCTGGCTCCGCCATCCGGGATTAAAGCGATAGCCGCGAAAGCCTGATAGATGTAGGCATCCTCGGCCATAATCGACAGGTCACAGACCATAGCCAGTGCACTGCCGATACCGGCCGCCGCCCCCTGAACAGAGGAAATAAAGATTTTTGGGGAGTTGTGGATTGCCACCAGGAAAGGTTTATACTCCTCAAGAATTTGCTCTTCAATGGTGTCGTAGAAATCCCGATAGCTCTCCATCAGATCCGCACCGGCACAGAAGGCTCGCCCTTCGGCACCGATAACAACAACGCGGACATTGTCATCGCTGTCCGCTTGATTCACGGCCGCCAGCAGATCCTTGCGCAGGTCCACATTGAATGAGTTCATGGCTTCGGGACGATTCAGGCGAATCGTCCCGACATGGCTGGTAACACTATAGTTTACGGTTTTAAATTCGCTCATGAATCCTCCTACAATAAACCGAACCCGTTAAGACAGGGCGCCCGTCGCCCTCAGCACCGAAATTTCATCGATGCTGAATCCCCATGCTTCCAATACCTCTTCGGTATCAGTTCCTTCCCCACTGGGGGCCGACGGGGCACCACAAACCGTGCGGCTAAAGCGAGGGGCCGGTGCCGGTTGCTGAACACCGTTGATCTCGATATATGTTTCGCGAGCCTTGTTATGGGGATGAGCTATAGCCTCTTGGTAATCCAGAATCCCCGCCACACAGGCGTCACTGCCTTCGAATATTCCAACCCACTCGTCGCGGTTTTTTGACTTAAAGGTCTCAACCAACGCCGCCTTCATTTCAGGCCATTTCGCGGGATTATTCTGATCCTGAATAATGCTTTCAGGCATACCCGCTTTAACGACCATTTCCGCAAAGAATTGCGGTTCAATGGAACCGACGGATACAAATTTCCGGTCCGCCGTTTCATAAGCTCCGTAGAAAGGAGCTCCACCGTCCAGCAGGTTACTCCCGCGGGAAGTATTCCACACACCCAGTTTGCTCATGGTGTAGAACATACTCATCAGGTGCGCCGAGCCGTCGGTGATCGCCGTATCAATCACCTGGCCTTTGCCCGATTGCCGGGTTTCCAGCAGTGCAGCAAGGATACCCATCACCAGGAATAGGCTACCTCCAGCAAAGTCTCCGATAATATTCAGAGGGGGGACAGGCTTTTCTGCCGTACCTATAGCCGCCGCGGCCCCGGTCAACGAAATATAGTTGATATCGTGTCCCGCCGAATGGGCCAGCGGTCCAGTCTGCCCCCAACCGGTCATACGCCCGTAAACTAGCTTCGGGTTAAATTCAAAACAGGTATCTGGTCCAAAGCCCAATCGCTCTGCCACACCGGGCCGATAACCTTCAATCAATGCGTCGGCACCCTCGACTAGCGTCAGTAACGTATTCAGGCCTTCTGTGCTTTTCAGGTTCAACGCAATACTTTTTTTGCCGCGCGAAAGAACATCCATTGACGAAGGCGGTGCAATGGAATTGGGCTTCGACGCCCGTTCAACCACAATCACTTCTGCCCCGAGATCAGCCAGTAACATACCAGCATAGGGCCCCGGGCCAATGCCTTTCATTTCAATCACTTTGAAACCGGTTAAAGGTCCCATAGACACTCCTCAACAAGCTAAAAAAATGCCAGCCGGCGGCTGGCCAAGGTCACAGATACTCCTGCATCTATACATCAGGAGAGAGAGTCACTAACGAGGTTGCATGCGAATACCGGCATCCATACGGATACATTCACCGTTGGTATAGTCATTTTCAACAATAAACTGAGACAAGTGAGCGATTTCGTCGGGTTTACCCAGGCGCTGCGGATACAGTGGGCTCTTTGAAAGTGCCTCATAGGCAGATTCCGGCAGGGAATCGAACAGCGGGGTGTGGATCAGGCCGGGCACAATGGTATTAACGCGAATTCCGTAGCCCGCCAGGTCCCGTGCAACCGGCAGGGTCATACCCACGATGCCGCCCTTGGAAGAACTGTAGGCCGCCTGTCCCATCTGGCCCTCATAGGCAGCAATAGAGGCTGTATTGATAATAACACCACGGCCACCGTCGTCGTTGACCGGCTCTTGCCTGGACATCTGCATAGCCACCAGGCGCAGCACATTAAAGGTACCAACCAAATTGACATCAATAACCGTGCGGTAGTGATCCAGCGGGAAAGCACCCTCTTTACCCACGGTTTTTACCGCACTACTAATACCGGCAAAGTTGTTACAGATATGAACGGCGCCAAAGTTTTTTACCACAGCATCAATCGCTGCAGTTACCGCCTCTTCGCTGGTCACATTGACATTTTGATAGATCACTGCATCTCCCAACTCATCGGCCAGGGCATTGCCACGCTCATCATTCATATCAAAAATGGCCACCTTGGCACCATTGGCCACATAGCGACGCACGGTTGCTTCACCCAGGCCCGACGAACCGCCGGTAACAATAGCGACTTTCTCTTTAATGTCCATGTTGATCTCCTATTAAATGCGGTTGTTCAATCGAGAATGCTGCTGTAGTTATCCGAGAAAATATCGCGCCCGATAATCAGTTTCATAATTTCGGAGCTGCCCGCGAGTATGCGATTGATACGGGCATCGGTGAACATATTGCATATGGGGTATTCCTTCATATAACCGGCGCCACCGTGCAGCTGCACCCCTAAGTCAAGCATCCGGCCTTCCAGTTCTGAGGACTGCAGCTTGGCCTTGGCCGCCATATTGACCGTCAGCTTGCCTTGGTTGTGCAGGGTGACGCAGTGGTCAACATAAGCCTGGATAATATCGAGTTCTGCATCCATTTCCGCCATTTTGAACTGGGTGTTTTGCATAGCGGACAAAGGCTTGCCAAATACCTTGCGCTCCATCACAAACTCACGCGTCAGATTAAAGGCTCGACGAGCATTCGCTGCGGCACCGGTGGCAGCGATCAGGCGTTCTTCAGCCAACCCCTGCATCAGGTAAAAGAAACCGTGACCGGGCTCTCCGAGAATATTGGTTTTGGGGATGATTACGTTATTAAAGAACAACTCCGCAGTATCCTGGGCTTTCATGCCCATCTTATCCAGGTTGCGACCACGCTCGAAACCTTCCATACCTCGTTCTACCACACACAGGGTCATGGCATGGGGGTTATTGTCCGGATCGGACTTGCCTGCCACGATAATATAATCGGCGTTAATACCGTTGGATATATAGGTCTTGGAACCGTTAAGGATAAAGTGATCGTCCTCTTCGCGAAGAGTAGTGCGCGTACCAGCCAGGTCACTGCCCGCATCCGGCTCGGTCATGGCAATGGCAAGAATTTTCTCACCACTGACGCAGCCCGGCAAAAAGCGCTGCTTTTGCTCGTCGTTGCCAAAGTGGTCGATGTAAGGCCCCACTAAACGACTGTGCAGAGTATTAAACCACTCACTACATCCTGCGCGAAAAGTTTCCTCGATAATCACCTGCTCGTAACGAAAATCCTTGTCGCCCATACCGCCGTACTGCTCATCTGGCCAGACCATCAAAAAACCCTGTTCACCGGCTTTTTTAAAGGCCTCGCGATCGACGATCCCCTGCTCACGCCACTTTTCCATATTGGGCGCAATTTCGGTTTCCAAAAATTTGCGGTAGGCTTCCCGCAACATCTGTTGTTCTTCAGTAAAATTTCGCATCTTGGAACTACTCCACTAAAAGAAGTCAGCCCGCACGTAACAGGTGAGAGCCGACTCACAGGGGCTACTTAAAGGTTTCTCCGGCGGCGATCTTCTCGGCCACAATCGACGGGCAAGTGAAGCGGTCACCGTATTTATCTGCCAATTCAGTACAGCGGGTCTGGAATTTGCCCAGTCCATAGGTATTGACAAACTGGATAAAGCCGCCGGTCCATACCGGTGCCCCAATGCCCATAATGGAACCGATATTGCCATCGGCCACATTGCGCAGCACATTGCTTTCGAGGCACTTCAGGGTTTCGATCACCTGGCGGAACAGCAAGCGGTCTTTAATATCCTCATCGGAAATCGTCACTTCTTCACGGTAGAACTTGTCTACCAATCCTGGCCAGATGGTTTTGCTGCCATCGGCACCGTACTCAAAGTAACCACCACGGTGATGGCGACCACCACGGCCGTGCTCGCCAATCATAAAGTCGAGCATTTCTCGCAGGGCATCCTGCTCTCCCCACTTGTCAGCCACGCCCATTTCTTCCCAGGTTTCCATAGCCTTGCGACTGAGCTCCAGGCTCACCTCATCGTGAACGGTTAGCGGTCCGACCGGCATTCCAATGGCTTTGCCCAGGTTATCCACCTTAACCGGGTTTGCACCTTCCACCACCATCCGCACGCCTTCATCAAAGTAGGTGCCAAAAGTCCGGGAAGTAAAGAAAGCCAGTGAATCGTTAACCACAATCGGGGTCTTCTTAATCTGCCGGGTATAGTCAAACGCCTTGGCCAGGGTCTTATCGCTGGTATGATCACCGCAGATAATTTCCACCAGTGGCATTTTGTCCACCGGCGAGAAAAAGTGGATACCGATAAAGTTTTCCGGCTTGCCGGAAACTTCCGCCAACTGGGTAATGGGCAAGCTGGAGGTGTTGGAGCCCCAGACGCCCTCCTCAGCCAGGTACTGCTCGGTGGAAGCGGTGAGCTTGTTTTTAAGCTCCATGTTTTCAAACACGGCCTCAATGATCAGGTCACAACCCTGCAGATCTTCATCGGATGCGGTCGGTTTGATCCGCGCCAGCACTTCGGCTTTTTTCTCCTCGGTCGTACGACCACGGGCAACGCGCTTGTCCAGCAACTTTTCCGAATAGGCCTTGCCTTTCTCCGCTGCTTCCACGGAGATATCTTTCAGGATCACCTCGATTCCGGCCATGGCTGAAACATAGGCTATGCCCTGCCCCATCATTCCGGCCCCCAGTACCCCCACTTTCTTGGTCAACTGCGGTTCAACGCCCTTAGGGCGAGAAGCGCCACCATTGACCTGGTTCATCTGAAAGAAGAAGGTGCTGATTAAATTCTTGGCTTGTGGTGTCATAGCCAGATAAGTCAAGCCGCGACTCTCAATACGCATGGCGGCATCAAAGTCCAAGCGTGCGGCTTCTACCGCACAATCGAGAATCTGCTCGGGTGCTGGCAATAAGCCACGGGTCTTTTGTACCAGCATCGCTGGCGCTCCGGTCAATACCTGGGCGAGTTTGGGCGAGTTGGCATTGCCGCCAGGAATTTTGAACCCCTTGCGATCCCAGGGTTGCGTGCTTGCCTCTTGGTTGCCTTTGTTTTCCAGGATATAGGCTTTGGCGCGCGGCAACAGCTCTTCCAGAGACTCAACGATTTCATTGATCATGCCAGCCTTCAGTGCCTTCGCTGGTGCGACTTTCTTGCCTTCCAGCAGGTACGGCAGCGCCGCCTGCAGGCCTAGCATATTTACCATACGCACTACGCCGCCACCGCCGGGCAATAGGCCCAAACTGACTTCTGGCAAACCAAGTTGTACCGACTTGTGGTTAAAGGCGATGCGGTAGTTGGTGGCCAGACAGATTTCAAAACCGCCCCCCAAAGCCGTACCGTTTATAGCAGCCACTACAGGCACCGGTAGTTTTTCCAGGCGGCGTAGCGGGGCCTTGATCTGCTCCACCATCGCCAGAAAATCAGCTTCTTCACCCGGCTTCGCCGCCAAGAGCTCATTCAGGTCGCCACCGGCAAAAAACGTCTTTTTGGCAGAGGCAAAAACCACACCGCTCAGCCCCTCTTCGGCCTCCAGTTTCTCTACGGCATCGGCCATGGCGGTGCGATACTCGGCGTTCATCGCATTGACCGGACCGGTCTGGTCCATGGTAACCGTAACGATAGCGTCGGCGTCTTTCTCGTACTTAAATACACTCATGATTTTGTTCCTGTTCTCTCGTCTGTCCCCGCCCTTATCAGCGGTCCGGCTTATACGCGCTCAATAATGGTGGAGATTCCCATACCGCCACCCACACACAGCGACAACATGGCACGCTTGAGATGGCGACGCTCCAACTCATCCAGCAAGGTGCTCACCAGCATGGCGCCGGTAGCCCCAAGGGGGTGCCCCATGGCGATGGCGCCGCCATTGACGTTAGTGACATCGTGACTGATATCCAGGTCTTTCATATAGCGCATGGCCACGGAGGCAAAGGCCTCGTTGATCTCCCACAGATCGATGTCGGATTTTTGCAGGCCCGCCTTCTTCAGGGCTTTTTCGGCCGCCGGGCCAGGGCCGGTCAGCATAATAATCGGACAGGTGGACAGCACTGCGGTCGCGACAATACGCCCGCGCGGCGTCAGCCCCAGGTCCTTGCCGGCTTTCTCGCTACCGATCAGCACCGCCGAGGCACCATCGACAATCCCGGAGGAGTTACCGGGGGTATGAACGTGGTTAACCTTTTCCAGAGTGTTGTACTTGCGCAGGATCACGTCATCGAAACCAAAACCGCCCATGGCTTCGAAAGACGCCTTCAGGCCGGCCAGGCCCTCCAGGGTGGTACCGGGTTTGATAAAGTCGTCTTTTTCCAGAATGGTGAGGCCGTTCTTGTCGAGCACGGGCAGCACGGACTTGTCAAAGTAACCATTGGCCTGGGCATGGGCAGCGCGCTCTTGCGACGCCAGCGCATAGGCATCCACATCCTCACGGCTGTAGCCTTCCAGAGTCGCTATCACATCGGCACCGATCCCCTGAGGCACAAAACCGCTTTTTAACTGAAAAGCCACATCGCCGGCCATGGCACCGCCGTTTGATCCCATGGGCACCCGGGACATACACTCAACGCCGCCAGCCACCACCAGGTCTTCCCACCCGGAGGCAATTTTCTGGGCGGCGATATTCACCGCTTCCAGACCGGAGGCACAAAAACGGTCCAGTTGAACCCCGGCAACGGATTCGTCCCAGCCGGCGTTCTGAACGATCATCTTGGCGATATCGGAGCCCTGCTCACCAACCGGCGTCACGCAACCCATGACCACATCATCGACATAGGCGGTATCGAGCTCATGACGCGACTGCAGGGCTTTCAGCAGACCAGCTCCCAGGTCAATAGGCTTCACCTCGTGCAGAGAACCATCTTTCTTGCCTTTGCTCCTCGGTGTGCGGACAGCATCGTATATATATGCGTGATTAGTCATTAAAAGTCCCGTTACGCGGTTCGTGGATTTGAGCCTCTATCTTGAAAGCTGAGCCCACATAAAACAATGACGAGGCCTTTTACAAAAATAGACATTTGATTACACTTACTGACAAGCAAGGGATTCTGAATGGAGTGTTATGAAATCATCGACCATCGCGTCCGCGTTTGTGCGTAACATGCTGGAGGGAGCTATAGCCAAAGGGCATAATGTTGATCATGTTTTAGCAGAAAATGGCATATCCCCAGACATACTCCTGGAGGACAAATCGCGGGTTACCTTCGATCAACTGGCTCGCCTTAGTCGATCACTGATGCGATTGCTGGACGATGAGAGCTATGGCTTGACCGACAAGCCCCAGCGGAAAAATACCTTCAAACTTATCTGTTACAGCGCCATCAATGCCGAGACTGTCGGCGAAGCCCTGAAGCTTTTTGTGGAATTCCTGGACGTTGTGGAAAGCAGTCTGGGATTCGAGCTCGTTCCCCATAATGAGCAGCTCACTTGCCGCTTGAAGCGGCATCCCGAGAGTAAAATCAAAAACCATTATGCCATCGACCATTTGATGCTGGTTTTACATCGCACCCTCTGCTGGATGGCCAATACCCGCATTCCCATTCTCAGGGTTAATCTGGACTACCCGCCACCGGCTTATCGTGACGAATACCGTTATATTTTCTACGATGCGCCGATTTTTTTTGATCAAAAACACTGTTCAATGACTTTTAACCAAAAGGCCATGAACCTGCTGAATGTGCGCGACAAAACCCAGCTTGTAGAGTTTCTCAAGCTGGCACCGTTAACGCTGCTCTCGCAAACCTTCAAGACGGATGATCTGTCGTCGCAACTGCGCAACTGGTTGGAGAAGCAGATCACAAAACATCAGGTTGCCCCCGACATTGACGCCGCCGCAGCTCACTTCAGATTACATCCCCAGACGATGCGACGCCAACTCAAAAAGGAGGGAACCAGCTATCAGGATATTAAAACGGAGACCCGCAGGGATCTGGCGATCAACCTGATCAACCATCAGAAACACAGTATCGAGTCGATCGCCTTTCAGCTGAATTTTTCTGAACCGAGTGCATTTATCCGTGCTTTTAAAGGTTGGACCGGGCTTACACCGCTAGCCTACAGAAAGCTGAGCTGTTAAATTACTCCGAAATAAAAGTAGTCCAAACTAAACGACATCTACATAATTTTCATTACTTAATCGCATAAAAGCGCACATTTCAACACTGCAATAGGGAGCCAGCAGTCGCTCGATACGAATCATCCCCGAGTGAACCAGTGTGCGCATCTTTTCTCCCGGTGCAGCCAGAGCCCGAAAGTCAAACCAGTTCAGTATCATCACCATAACGATATCTGCCGGAACTTCACTACCCGGTTCATTGCTGTATGGCGCCGTTATCGCTGTCAGGATATCAACAACGATACTGTATTTGGTCAGCAATATCCGGTTAATGGTGCCTTCTGCGTCCGGGTAGTTGCTTTTAATATCTAATATATTGCGGAATAGAAACCGGTAGCGGAACATCAGTTCCAACAATGCGTACAGAGGTAGCCAGCTGTCTTTTCCCTCAACCCCTTTCTCAGTCGATTTTCGAAAAGCACCGTTTAGTGTCTCTTCATAGCAATCCAGCAATGCCGACAGAATCTCGCTTTTTCCTTTGTAGTGATAATAGAGATTTCCCGGGCTGATATCCATTTCATTGGCAATATCAATGACCGCCAGATTCGCGACACCCACATTGTTAAACAACGTGAGGCTGACGACCAGAATCTGCTCTTTTCTCGTTAATGGTTTGGTATCAGACATAATTTCCTGTTTAGTATGCGCTTTCTAATATTTTTTACTACCATGGGTTTCAACTTTCCAACGGGTATCGCCCATCACTCAATTCAGTGGAGTAAATTCTATGAACGACATCATGAAAGCCTACGAAAAAACGGAAGAAGTTGGCCGCAAGATATGGCTGGCGGGGCTTGGCGCCTACGGCCAGAGCTTCGACAGTATGCAGGGCCGTTACGACTGCCTCAGCAATGAGACGCGCGGCCTTTTTGAAAAGCTGGTTGCCCGCGGCGAACAACTTGAAGATCAAACCCGCAGCGCCATTAAGAATACCGGTGAAAATGCGCTGAAAAAAGCCGGCACAAAAATCAAGGAGCAGGGTGAGAAGCTGATTGCCCGCGGCGATAAGATTCAGGAGATGGAAGGCCCCAGCCTGGAAGGCATCAGCAACGGCATCAACCGTCGTCTGGAAGAGATTCGCAACCTGGTGAACGACATGCTGCCGCGCATGGTGATCCGTGAAGAGCTGACTACAGTAAACTACAGACTGGACCGATTGACCGAATCCCTGAAGGCGGCATCGACCCGGCCCAAAACCGATGAAATCACGACTTCCCCAAAGACGGCGCAGTCCGGCAAAACCACAGAAGCAGCAGAGAAACCTGTGAAGACCACTCAATCCAAAACCTCCCGCGCCAAAGCGGCTGAAGCGAAGTAAATTTGTCTGCGTTTAGGGTAGCGAGGAGATTCTGGCTGCCCTTTTTTCTTGAATGACTGCGGGCTAACCCGGCTCTGATTCAGCTCCGGCGTCCGATCGCAGCAATCCCCTAAAAGCGTGCAATGCACTTCTGTTGCCCTGCACCACTTCATAAACCTCTTCGGCAATGGGCATGGCCACCTGGTATCGGTTTGCCAGTGCCATCACCGCGGGAGCGCTCTTGACCCCTTCGGCAACCATGAACATGCTGTCGATAATTTCAGCGATGCTCTTTCCCTGTCCCAACTGCACGCCCACATGGCGGTTGCGGCTCTGTTCGCTGGTACAGGTAGCCACCAGATCGCCAATGCCTGCCAGCCCGGCAAAGGTTTGCGCCTCGCCGCCCATGGCCACACCCAGACGGGTCATCTCTGCCACACCGCGAGTGATAATCGCCGAACGCGTATTCTCGCCCGCTCCCTGGCCATCGCCCATGCCAGCAGCGATGGCGATAATATTTTTCAGTACGCCACCCAACTCACAGCCGAGTACATCGTGATTGGTGTAGACCCGGAACAGACCGCTGTGAAACAGATTCTGTAGCTCCCTGGCGATTACAGTATCCTCCATGGCAATCACACTGGCCGCCGCGCAACCGGCCATCACTTCACATGCGAGATTCGGACCGCTGAGAATCCCCGCAGGGTGACCTGGCAGCACCTCGCTGATAATCTCTGTCATGCGTTTTCCGGTATTGAACTCCAACCCTTTTGTCAGGCTGACGACCGGCACCCATGGCCGGATCAGCCCCTTGATCTGCTCCAGCACGCTGCGAAATGATTGTGAGGGGATGCCCATCACGATCACGTCGGCGCCGACGGCGGCCTGCTCGATGTTATCGGTGGCCTGCAACCGAGTGGGTAACGTCGCCCCGGGCAGGTATTTTTCGTTGGTGTGACGCTGGTTGATTTCCACTACCGTATCGGCATTGCGCGCCCACAGGGTAATATCCGCATTGCGCGCCACCAGAGACGCTACAGTTGTGCCCCAACTGCCACCACCGAGCAATCCAATCTTGAATTTCATAGTCTCTTCTCCTCTATATCAACGCTTGCCTGTGCATAACCGGCGGGTAATCGGCTGCAGCCTCCCGAAAAGGGGAGGTCTCACCCTTTCGGCGATTCTCAGCCATGGATGCAAGGAAGCCGATGCGCCGCGTCAGTTCCGAAAGTTCTCGCGCCAGTGCGCTGACATTTTCTACCCGGGTCATATTGCTGTCGGCGAAAATACCACGGCTTTCCGCCAGCTTGATACCGTTATCAAAATAGGTTTGCGAAACCGATTCTTCACTGTTCAGGCGCTGTTGCAGTACCCGCTGCCGCCCAAGCGACAGGCATTTCTTCACCAATGTCTGGGGCTCCACCAAACCGGATCCGGAGGCTCTTTCCGAGGTCAGCTCCATCATCAGTGCTTCGGCCACTACCTGGTAAGACTCCACAAAGGGGCGCAAGGTCCCGTGTGCCAGCAGAGGCTCCATCTCTGACAATAGCTGCAAAACAGCCTCTCCACCCCGCCACAGCCGTTCACGCCATTGGGGAGCTCTGAGTGACAACTCTTTTTCCAGAACTGTAATAAACGCTTCCTTTTCATCAAAGAAGAATTCAAATTTCAACAGATCCCGTAATCGCAGCGCTTCGTCGTGCAACATGTCCACGCATTCCGCCAGTGACTTATCGCCTTTGTTCTGTTCCGCAACGTGTAACAACGCCAGATCGTCAATGGCACCTGCCACCAGGAAGTGGATCAGTCCGTTGCGATAATAGGCGTAAGTCCGGCTCGCTGCAGGCGCCACCCCATAGACAGCTTCCGGCCCGTCGTGGAAGGCGACAATTTCACCGTTATGGCTTAATTGATCCAGTACACGAGCAAGCACTTCCGGCGTTGCAACATCGACATCCACGGTAGTGGGACAGTCCAGTTTTCGCAGCAGGGCGTGAAGCGGTCGCAGCTCTGCAGCCAGCTCCTGGAAAGTCAATGCCTTGTGCCCTTGAGTCAGCAGCACATAGGTGACCAGCGATGTGGTCGTTACCGGTGTTACTCTATTGGCCTCGACCGACAACTGAAAAGCGATCTTCTGCAGGTCCAGTTTTGAGACGGTGGTTGCAGGACCAGCTTCACCAACCACTTCCGACAGAGCAACACCCTGGCCGAAACGGACATGAATTTTACCAAAGGTATTTTTTAAACCACTGATGTACTTCATAAACCAGGAAGTGGATTCCCGTTGTTTAGAGGCACCGGACTGCAGTTGTGCATAGTCTTTCACCTCGGGGACCTGATCATAGACAATGGATACCGGCACCAGCACCAGATCGTTGGAGACGTTGCGCAGGTAGGAGTCAACCACATAGCGGATCAAACCATAGCGCGGTGGCATCAACTTTCCGGTTCGTGATCGTGTCCCCTCCAAAGCCCAGAGCAGTGGAAAACGTTTTTCAACCAGGTAATCGGTGTATTGCGCGAATACGGACTTGTAAACTTGATCGTCGTCAAAACTGCGGCGGATAAAGATCGCTCCGGAACGCCTGGCAAGACTTCCCAATCCGAAGAAACTCATATTGATACCACCAAAGGTGTGAACCGGCGGCATGTCGAGATCGTGAAACAGGGTATGCATTCACTAGTGTCCGGTTAATTATCGAATAAAATCAATTGGTTAGAGTGCATGTCATCCTCCAGAGTGTATTTCGTGTTCAATAGGTCCTTGTTTAAAAGGGCTTTCTCGAACAGGGTGACTGAAAATATCTGTAGCAAAGTGTAAAGCGACGCGTCCAGGTTGAGTCGCTTCTTGATGATGGCGACGAGGACATAAACTGACACGGCAATCCAGATCTGCGCCTTTACGGCGTTCTCTGAAGTGCCAAAAAATTTCTTGATCCGAAGATGCTGTTTGATCCATTTGAAAAACAATTCGACTTGCCAGCGGGCTTTGTACAGCGCGCAGATGGTTGCCGGAGGAGGCCCAAACAGATTGGTCAGAAATACCAGAGTTTTGCTTGTCTCGGGATCTTTGAAACGAATGCGACGTAAATGAACAGGATAATTCTTCTGACTGTAGAAGCCTTCCAGCATCACCGTCTGATCGCAAATAATTCCTTGTTCCCGATCGCTCGGTGCCGAATAAACTCGTCGAAAATCGGCATTCGATTTGGCGCGTGTGACGAAGAAGGCTCCAGCTTGATGAAGAGTGAAGAGTCGTTCGAAATCGACATAAGCACGATCCATGACGTAAATGGCAGCGGATTCCGGCACCATAAGATCGAGCACATTGACATCGTGCATTTTGCCGTCGGATACGTGTATAAAGCTTGGAATGCTGCCTCTCAGATCCAGCAGCGTGTGCATCTTGACCGCTGCTTTGGTACTGCGAAACGGCGCCCACGGAAACATCGTCAGGCACAAATCGATGGTAGTCGAGTCGAGAGCATACACTGTGTTCGACAGATCCAGTCCAAGATCCTCTTCCGCATAAAGTTTGCGGGCTTGAGTGATCAGTCGCTGTGCGAACTCGGCGTAGATTCGCCAGTCTCGTCGCTCGTTGACGTCGGCGAGAGTGGAACGTTTGATCGGAGAGCGAATGCCCATATGGTACAGCTTGGCCGATTGTGCCGAGAGGCAGGCCTCGATATCGCGCAAACTTTCCCGATAGGTCAGTTGCGCAAAGGCCATAACGCGAAAGTGTTCGGTACACGGCAAGGTGCGGATTCTGTAATCCCCGTCGTAACGGTCCACGATCCGATGAAACGTTTTCCACGGGAGATAATCCATGATCTGCGCGAACAGCGTCTTTCCAGTATTCATCCAGTCCTCTAGGCACCAAAGGTCGATAAGGAGGATATTTTGCCGTATTTACGTTCAAATCGGGGACACCCTTTTTGTTGTGTAACCCATTGAAATTAAAAAAGAATTTCAGCTTTTAAGATTTTTTAACCGGACAGTAGTGGACATGTCTATATATGAAAATTGACATTTAGTTACGGCACTATGTCACCCTGTATGAAAGTTATCCCTCTTGACCATGATTAACAGACCTATAATCCCCTTAATAAATGAACACCGTGAAAACCAAGAAAGCAGGAAAGTAAAAGGCACACCACGAGCGAGTTAAGGGCCCCATAGACGATCAGCTGGCCATGCGGTGGATCATCAGGAAGTAAATAACAACTAACCGATCTGAAGGAAAATGGAGCTCAATAGTGAACTCAAACGCTAGCAAAAAGGAAAAGTGCTATGTAAACCATCTTTGCGGGCATTTGCAGCACAGGTTTGTCAAACTAGACCAGCCTGTATTTCGCTGAATATGGCGCCCACCTATGAGCCCACGGGCGCTCTGTCTCCAGCTCAAAAGCCAGCTCGTATAACATCCTGTCATTGCCCGGCTTGGCCATAAAATGGGTGCCGATGGGCAAGCCCGAACGTGGCGACCAGTAGAGTGGCGCCGGCATGGCCGGGGCACCGACGGCATTGGCGACGGGTGTATAGCTCATATATTGGGTTATGGCATACCATTTGTCGTCAAAAAGGTGATCTGGACAGAACATACCAATCTCTGGCGGTTCAATGGGGGCAACCAGTGTCAACCACAGATCGACATCCCTAAAGAAATTCTCCATCTCAGCGGCCAGACGTTGAAAATAGCGCTGCCACTTGGCATAAGCACCTTCGGGAAATTCAGCCGCGGCTCGTCCCATGGAAACTGTCATCGGGGTTAACAGACCTGAACTCTCTGCCGATCTACCTGACATGGACTCCACAACCTGTATCAAATCACTCATTTTATGGAGCATTACCCAGACATAGGCGTCAAAGAATGCCTCACCGTTCACCGGATTTTCTACGTCGAAAATCTCGTGTCCCAGGTGTGAGCACAACTTCACGGCATCTTCAAAGGCCGTTTTGACCGTTGAAGCAGGTTCCTGACCATAGACATTCTGGCGCGGTTCAAAAGAAGGGTGTTTTGGGTTCCAATTGGCGAGTTTTTATGTACACCTTACTTCCTATGGCTTCCTTCAGACCCCACCGTTGGCCAGTGACGCCCTTGCCATTCGGATTGTCTTCCCCTCGGTCGGGGTGACGTGACCTTCTTTCAGGTCACTGGGTTTGCCGGCTTCGCCGGGCAAACAAAAAGACCAACCTCAAATGAGGTTGGTCCTATGGCTGTTGAACTATAGGGCATTCACCCACGGCTAAAGCCGTGGTGTTCTGCCATCAATCGCAAAATTAAAGGGCGCCAAAATGGCTTAGAGGATATTTGCTTAGAAGTTGATATCCAAGCTGACGCCATAGGTAACTGGCTTTCCACTGAAGCGTACCACTTGATCTCCCGACTTATATACGTTATTGACGTAAAAATCGTCAGTCAAGTTCTTTGCCCAAAGCATCACGCGCCATCTACCATCTTGTGATTCCACACCGCCACGCGCATTCAACAGCGTATAGCTGTCAATCGCAAAGCGCTTGTCAGTTTCCTGAAAGGCACCAAAGGTATCATCGGTATAGCTGATATCCATACCCACAAAGGCACCCAGCTGATCGTTAATCGACCATTGATATTCACTCAAAAAGGTCAGCTGGTATTTAGGATTATAGGGAAACGTAGACCCTTTAAAGTCAGTCATGGCACCAACTTCATTGATATCAGTGTATTTAGTAACTTCAGAGTCGATATAACTTGCAGCCATACTAAGATAAAGGCCTTCAAGCGGCAGCCACTTGACTTCCATATCTGCACCTTTCACCGTTGATTCAGGTACGTTACGTAACTGTGCAAGAATCCCAAGGGGAGATATCACATTGCCCTGTAATTGTTTATTTTCATAGTCATAGTAATAGATGGCGCTGTTAAGCTGGGCAGTTCCATCTAAAAAATCAGCCTTGAATCCGAGCTCGTAGGCAAGCAATTCTTCCGCCACTACAGACTCAAACTGAGATGACCATAATGCTGCCTGAGTGGGGAAACCGCCGGCCTTAAATCCACGGGAGATATTGCCATATACCAGCCAGTCTTGATTCGGCGTCCAGTCTAAACCGATGCGACCAGATAAATTGTCTTCTGCCAGCAGTTCAGTATGATTACCGGGTAAGCCGCTACTGGTCAATGTGGCACATTGGCCTGGCTGTACAACAGAAGCACCGCCGTAGATTAAAGTGTTGATCCAAGTGGATGCGTTATTGAGCGGCATAAGAGCGGGATCTAGAAGATGATCATTATTATCCAATGTACAGCCTACAAATTCCTTCTCATCATCTGTATAACGCAGTCCCACTGTAGCCTTCCAGGTATCGGAAAACTGCCACTCTGCATGAGCAAATGCAGATTTTGCAGTACTCTCTACTTCTGACTTGGTTAGCAGGGAGTAAAGATTCAATGGATGTGTCGGCACGGCATAAGCGAGAACGGTATTGCTCGCAAGAGGAAAGAAATTGTAAAAGCCGTCATCAACATTATCACTGTAATAATAAATACCTGTAACCCATTCAATATTTTCGGTACTACCGCTCAGTCTAAGCTCCTGTGAAAAGCCCTTGATATCGGTATCAACTAGTCTGTCTGATAGAGAAACTGGTCCGGACTGTTCAGCATGATGAGAAAAACGGTCAAACTCTTGGTAAGAGGATACAGAGGTCAAGCTAAGGCTATCGCTTAGATCCCAATTTAAAGTAACTGCAGCACTTGTGTACTCCTCATCTAATGAATAATCCCGACTCGGATCCCAGTCGGTATCTTCAGCGTTTTCACCTGTAACTAGATCAACAATTGATTGCTTGGCATTGACAACATCCGTATTGCTCGGGCGTTGAAACTCCCAATCTAAACCTGTTGGAGTCTGCGTATCGGAGCGATCTTCCCACCAACTGAGTGTTGTGAGAACCTCCAAATCATTACTAACTCGCCAATTCAATTGCAGGCGAGCCGCACTACGATCGACTACTCCACGATCATCATCACGAGTGGTGCTTTCTTGCCACCCCTCCGAAGAATGTGTTGTTTTGTAGGACAATCGAGCATCGAGATCATCGGCAAGATTTCCACTCAAATAACCCTCAACGTCTGCAGTATCGTAACTGCCGTAGCCCAAGGTCACACCTGCTTCAAATTCTTCTGCAGGCTTGTTGGCTATGTATTTTATGGCGCCACCGGTAGTATTCAGTCCATACAGCGTGCCTTGGGGCCCCTTCAAAACTTCGACACGCTCAACATCGAACATCGCACCCTTGGTCATCACAGGGTAGGGAATAGCGGTTTCATCCAAATACACACCAACAGTTGCAGCTGCTTGTGCAGCGGTGTCATAAAAACCTACCCCGCGCAACGAGTATACGGGCGCACCACTACCCGCATCTGAAAAAGTTAGCCCAGGAGTTACCATTGATAAATCTGCCGGGTTGGTAACGCCCATGTCTTTAAGTGTTTCACCACCAGTGGCTGTTATTGCCATGCCAACATCCTGAGATGACTGTGCACGTTTTTGTGCAGTTACGATTACCTCTTCTAGTGCAAAATGATTTTCACTAGCGTATACGGATGCGCTGCCCATAGTGGTTATAGCTGACAAAATGGCTATTGTCATAGTTTGTTTTTTTAGCTTCATTTTTACTCTCCTCATTTGGCTATTGCTTTTACGAAAAAATAACTTATTACTACAAATACACTAGTAACAACTCTCTATAAAGTCTACGAAAATTCGTAGGCCTAGCGTGTTGCAGCTGAAAAAGGCACACCAGCAAAAGGCCCCTGGAGTTTATTGCTGGTCGCCCGATCCAGAGCCTGGTCAAAAGTCCGGGCAACCACCGCATTCAAGCGCCCATCCAAGGCCTCTGCGCGGAGAATGGACGCTTCAGCGAACTCCTTTGGGCTCTCCTCACCGGACTTCACCAAGGCGGCTAAGGCAATTCCATCGTAATTCGCTAACGAATCCTTCACCAGCTTAAAGGAAACCAGACCCAACGACGGCTGCGACAGAAGAGCCATACCGGTGCCGGTCATTTGCAAAAAGTTTCTTCTCGTGCCCCTCTTATTACTGTTCACGAGTAACGTTTTTTCGTTATCAAGAGTCAATTGATGGCGCTCCTCTACTCAATTCAGGGCCATAACAGTATGCTCTATTGGTCGACAGGGAAATTCGATTTTAGCAGTATGGGCAGATGGCGCTTGTAATGAATGGACATGAGATGCCAGTGATAATACGAGATTGGAGGCGGCTTTTTATAACTAGAGAGAATACCTCAATAGCTGCACCAGAAGGCAAAACCTTCAAAGAATTACTGACAAGCAATTTTATATTCATCAGACATCTTTGGATTTGGCCCGGCTTCTCCAAGTCGCAGGAGAAACTTGGTGACGGATTTTGAATACATGAGAGAAACTACTCAAATCACTAAAACCCAATATTTCCGCAATGGATGTCAGTGGGATATCGGAATCTTTCAGGTAGCGTTCGGCTATATCCAATCGCACCGCCGCCCTCAATTCACGGAAGGTCACCCCGCACTGATTCAATGCTCTTTGCAATGCTTTGGGATGCATGGAGAGCTGCTTTGCAATTACGGCTTGGGTGCAGGTTGCCAAGTGGATACGCTGATGAATCAGCCGTCTTACTTTCAATTGAAAATCGTGCTCACTGTCATACATTGCCTCCATGTCCTGAACCTGCCTTTTCAGTTGACCATAGAGGCCGCTGTTTCGAACTGAGACCTCTTTGGACAGATACGAGGCAGGAAAAACAATTCGACTTAGCTCATTATTAAACTTCACTTTTACACTGAAAAATCGATGGTATTCCTGCTGATAAGCCGGAGGGGCGTGAATAAAACTTACCTCCAAAGGACGCCAATCCTTACCACACAACATTTGTAGAACCCTAAAACAGGAGCACAAACCGTGTACAGCATATTGGAAAGTAGGGATGTCACCAGCGATTCTGTCCTCTCTCACAATAAACGCTTTATCCCCCTCGACTCCGAACTGCCAAGCCAGTCCCTGATTGTGCAGATGATAGTGTTCAATTACCGTTTTTAGTGCAGTCTCTACATCTGGACAATGTGCGATAAGTGGCCAAAGTACACCAATCTGGAACCGTTTCTGCCTCCCACCCAACATAAGTCCTAAATTCTCCTGACCTAGCTGTTTTGCCGCAATATCCAACAACAAACATACGCTAGCATAGGGTATCAAATGATCCGGGTCTTCCAACAACGAGGCCGTCAAGCCCACTTGTTTGTAAAACGGTTTTGGATCAGCCCCTAGGTCTCGAATCAGGTCATCAAAACCTAACAGGGTTTCACTGCGCACCAGATAAATCTCATCGCTCATAACTCTTCCAACCGCACCTTTTCTGCTTGCCAAATACATTTTCCCGATTATTTTACCCATGTCCAGTCATTACAAGCATCTTGATCGTTCATTGGCTACAGTCTCTTCCTCTGCTAATTTCTATCTGGAAGACATCCACAATCTTGACAACACAGGCTAACTGCATGAATTTTATAGATTATTTTGATCAGGGCTGGCGCATCGCCCCCCAAAAAGTGTGTTTGAAGTTTGAAAATGAAACCTTCACCTACGATCAAATTCGCAACTATTCGCTACAGCTGGCCAATGGCTTCGACGCCCAGGGACTTGAGGTGGGGTTTCATGGCGCCGTCCTGTGTAGCAATAAGCCCATGGGACTGGTTGCCGTACTAGGCCTTCTGAGGGCGGGAGCGGTCTGGAGCCCGGTAAATCCACGAAATGCTGCGCCCGAAAACACTCACTTTCTCAATTCCGTTGAATGTGATGTTCTGATCTACCATAGTGATTTTTCCGATCAGGTCTATCAGATGCGCCAGTCATGCCCGACTATCAAGCATTTTATCTGCATTGACCAACCACTCAATGGCGACGCCTGCCTGAGCGATTGGCTTACCCAGCATCCTGCAAACGAAATAACATTGCCCTTCGAACCTGAGAGACTCGCGGCCCTAGCCGGCACTGGCGGCACCACTGGAAAGCCCAAAGGCGTCAGGATTACCAACCGTGTTTTTCAGACCTATATGAGCAATATATTCAGCTGCATGAACTTCCATCGAGATAGCGTGTATTTGGCTGCGGCTCCGGTGAGCCACGCTGCAGGCGTACTGGTATATCCGGTTTTTGCCAAAGGCGGTACGGTGTTAATGCAAGATGGTGTCGATCCACAAAAGGTGCTCGCAGCTATAGGTGACGAAAGAGTCACCATGATCTACTTGCCACCCACAGCTATTTACGCCCTCTTGGCACAACCCAATGTCAGGGATTTTGACTACAGCTCGCTGGAAAACTTTGTCTGCACCGCTTCGCCAATCTCTGTGGAAAAGCTGAAAGATGCGTCTCAAGTATTTGGCCCGGTGATGACTCAAACCTATGCGCAGACGGAGTGCATGCTGATTATCAGCTTCATGGGACCAGAAGATTACTTTGATGAAAATGGCAACCCTCACGACGAAGGACGCCTAGCCAGCTGTGGTCGGCCAGCGCCTTTTGTACGGGTCGCAATAAAGGACGAAGTCGGCAATATTCTTGGTCCAAATCACCGAGGTGAAGTCGTTGTACAGAGCGATATGGTAATGGACGGTTACTATAAAAACCCCAAAGCCACAAAGGAGAGCATCCGCGATGGCTGGCTCCACACCGGGGATATTGGTTACCTCGATAATGACGGCTATCTCTATATCGTCGATCGGGCCAAGGACATGATTATCAGCGGCGGCTTTAATATCTACCCCATCGAAATTGAGCAGGTACTCTGGAGCCATCCTGCAATCGAGGATTGTGCAGTTATTGGTGTTCCTGACGACAAGTGGGGAGAAGCCGTTAAAGCGGTTGTTATGCTCAAGCCTGGTGCTAATGCCACGGAAGAGGAATTGAAAGCTATTTGTAAGGATCAGCTGGGCAGTGTTAAAACACCGAAAACGATTGATGTTGTCTCCGATCTCCCGCGCAGTGGCGCAGGGAAGGTACTTAAAAAGGAATTACGAGAGCAATTCTGGCAGACTGTAACACGAGACATCTGATACTGTTGACACCATGAGAGTAAGTCCTCTATTGAGGATAGCATGTTGAATTAATTGCCACGAGGAGAATAACAATGCCGACAAGAAGAAACTTTTTACAGATGACTGGGGCAGGCCTGGTTCTGCTATCACAATCATCATTGAGCATGAATATACTTAATAGCTTAGCAAAAGACCCTCTTCTGAAATATGATGGTATTGGGTTAGCCTCGCTGGTGAAATCTGGTGAAATTACGCCAAAGGAGCTTGTAGAAGCATCGATACGTCGAATCGAGGCTCTAGACGGGCAGCTGAATGCGGTCGTTGTGCGGGGTTTTGAGCAAGCCCTTAAGAGAGCGGAAACGATAACTCCCGAAGGCCCGTTTGCAGGTGTTCCATTTTTACTGAAGGATAATATCGACTATGAGGGAATGCCGGCAACACATGGATCAGTATTTTTTAAAGAGCATGCTGTTGCAACGCCACCCTCCCGCTTGGTAAAAGCCTACGATGCAGCTGGGCTCAATGTTCTGGGCAATACGCATTCTCCTGAATATGGTCTCAAACCAACAACGGAATCCGTATCGTTTGGCGCCACCTGCAACCCTTGGAAACTTAATCATTCCACTGGAGGCTCCAGTGGCGGAGCCGCGGCCGCCGTTGCAGCAGGCTATGTGCCATTTGCCCATGCGGCTGATGGCGGAGGTTCAATTCGCATTCCCGCCTCGTGTTGTGGCCTCTTTGGCTTGAAGCCAAGTCGGGCGCGCTTCGTCGCCGCCAGAGGGAATTCTGTCGGCCTTATTCAAGACCATTGTGTTAGTCGTTCGGTACGAGACAGTGCGCAGTTATTTGCCTTGTCACAGGACAGGTCCAGTAGCGCGGCCTTTAAGCCTATAGAATATATTACGTCACCCGGCAAACGTCGTCTGAAAATCGGCTTAAGCATGGCGAACTATTTTGGCGAGGCGCCTCACGCGGATGTCAAAGCGGCAATTGAGCAAACAGCGAGGTTGTGTGAGAGTCTGGGACACGAAATTATCCTGGTTGACAACCCAATCAATGGCCAAGAGTTTGAAGACTACTTCCGGGCCTTATTTGTCGTCAGGTTGTCTGCTGTAAAAGAAAAAATCGAAACCGCAACGGGCAAGCCGGTTTCAGAAACCGGTTTAATGGAGCCGTTTACCCAAGACTTTATAAAATATGCAAAACCGCTTCAGGACGGATCTTTCGATAAGGCCAAGCAGTATTTTCAAGACTTGGGAGAAGAAATAAAGGAGCTAATGGAACCTTTTGATTTGTTGCTGACACCAGTGTTGCAGTCTCCGCCCGTCGAGCTTGGATATTTGCATGACGTTACCGTAGATTATGAGACCATGTCACGTCGCATCTTCGACTACCTGTCATATACCCCTGTGCAAAATGCCCTTGGTATGCCTGCTATGTCAGTTCCGTTGGGGATGAGTAAAAAAGGACTTCCCATTGGTAGTCATTTTGTCGCCAGAGAAGGCGATGAACGTACCCTATACGAACTAGCTTATGAACTGGAATCAGCTCAGCCATGGAAAAACAAATGGGCACCTTTTTCTGCGGGTGCCCGCTAAATCTGGTAGGAGGTAGCCCATAAGCTACCCTCATCCTCCATAGTAACGAACGTATCATTAAACACAAGATCGGTTTGCTAAACTTGGCGGATGAGCTAGGCAATGTCTCCAATATGACGGACCATGCCGACATCAATACCCCCAAGATCTATGCTCGGCATCAGAAACGCGCAACAAAAAAGCTGCACAAAAGTCAGATTTTGATTGCGCAAACTTATTGTCAATGTATCAACTGGCAGGCTATTTATATTGGGAGAGGCATTTCTAAAACGGAGCTAGGAGATATCTCTAACTTGCATTAGTATTTTAGCCACGAAGAGCTTTGCAGGATTTCAATAACCTATCGCCACGCCATGGCTCCGGCGGCGGGGATTCAGAAAGTAGATAGTATGATAACTCGTCAATATGGGCTTGAAATGCCTCGTCCCCTGTCAATGGCCAGCCAAAGCGGTGCTGCCATTGCTGCAGCGCGATATAAGCATCTAACGCCTTATTATCCCGGCAGGCCCGCTTGAAGCGCCAGAAACACCTGACTTCCGACTCCTGCCAGCGGATCAACAACCCCTGTAAACCTTGACCCCATCGCTTAGCGTAAAATCCGATAAGCAGCGCAGCAATCGTTAATCCAGTGACAGATACAACAGGGTAAATACTATTCCGGTGAAACCAGCCTTGATTGCTATCCCAATGATCTGCTGCGGGCGCCACATCCCATTCCACGGCAGGCAGTTCAAGCCGCTCAATACGGTAGGTGTCTCGGTTAAACCAGAGCAGACTAACCGCAGGTAGTTCTACCCTGCCCGGCTGCTGCATCACATAGGTAAAGCGCTCGATCCGCTCGCCACCGCGAAACCCCTCCCGCGGGTCACTGTCGTCGCGAATTACCGGCGCATCAGAATAGTGGTCAACCCCACTCGGCGCCTCGGCCACTGGCAACACAGGCAGCATCGCCCCCAGGGTATCCTCACCATAGAGGCGCAGGCTGCGACGCAGGGCGTCCCCCACCTGCAACCCCTCCAGTGAACGATCGAACTCCTGTTCCAGGGATAACGACGGCGTAGCAAGCAGAGACTCAACCGGCAGGTCTGCCGGCAGCGGAGGTGCAACGGCTCGAAATCCGGTGGCGGGCAGTTGGAGCACAACGGGCGCCAACTGTTCGCCGCCCTCTCCAGCGTAGGAAACCGAAAAGGTGAGCGCGGGAATCGCAAAGTAACCGGGGCGCTGGGCCACCAACAGGTAGCTCCTGCGCTGTACAGCATAAGTTTGACCGGCAATCCGCTCGGTAAAGTTGATACTGCGCCCGCTGGGCTGCAGTACCAGTGTCCCGGGAATCTGCACCGCGGGAAAATCCAACCCGCCGGTAAACCAGTTGGGCACCAGCACATCCATCTGAAACTCCAGAGGCTGCCCGACCCAAACCGCTGCCTGTGGAAGTAGTGACACTCGCGCCTGGGGTAATGGGGTTTCCGCCCCCAGCGGCAGCGCCCAACAGAGCCAACACAGCAACAACAGCCAGCGGCTAGTCATCCGCCTGCGCCTCGGCTTGCTGCGCGGCAAACTTCCGCTTCAGAAACTGCGCCGGTGAGCTCTGTAACCGCTTTAACCAAAGCTGGGTCTCTTCAGTCTGTTGATTCGCTTGATCCACCTCCCCTGCCTTGCCCAACTTCCCCTTCTCATCGAAGCGAATTTCATCGGCCTCCAGGCTGGGATCGGCCTCCGGCGGCTTCTCGATAATGTCTGCCTGGCGCTGGACCCGCAGGCTCACCTGCCTCCTGTTTTCAAGGGCCAGACGCCAGTCTGAACGTAATAACAGGGCGGCCTCATAATTGGCCAGTGCCCCGCTCCAATCCCCGAGCCGCGCCTGAAGATTACCCAGGTAGAGATAATTTGCGGGGGTTGCACGCTGCTCAAAGGCCTCCAGGGCACAACGATGGTCCCCTGACCGATAACAGGCGATCCCCCGCCAATCCGGGTCTTCAAAATAACGGGCGGCGAGCCGGTAATCCCCCTTATCGAAATACCAACGGCCCAGTTGATCGCCGGTCACCCACAGACGTATAAATCGCTCTCCCCAATCCGCCGGGGCGGTTTCCGCCACCACCGGCGGCGGCACCAGCAGTATCAGCGGCAGCAACCAGGCCGCCGGGATGGGACCCGGCCAACCGCGCCGAAACCAGAGCAGCACCAATAGCCAGAGCGGTATCGTCAACCAGTAGCCCCGATCCAGCCAGGGCCGGCGCTGATCCAGATTTTGTTGCAGTTCCAGATGACGCTGCATGTGCTGTTGCAGGGAATCGATATCCTGATCATCCAGGGTGACACCGACCAGCTCCAGCGTGGAATTGGTGATCCCGCCCTGGGGCACCACCCGATAGTGAATCAGCTGGTGCGAGTTGCTGTTAAATTTCTCCGTCAGAAATACCAACTCCGCTGGATCGGCATCACTGACCAGCAGTAGCGTGCCGGGTGTAGTTTCGTCGGCCATCAACGACTGCAACCGGTCCGCCAGCAGCTGAAAACTTCGTCCCCTGCCCGCCAACAGATCGCTGGAAAGCGCCGGTAAAAATAGCTCAATCAGTGACGGATCCTCGGTGAAGGGAACCGCCACATGGGCGCTGTCGGCAAAAGCCACCACGGCTACCCGGCTTCCGGCGCGTCGCTGTAACAGCTGGGCAATTTTGTAGCGCGCCAGTGCCAGCCGCGAGGGTTGAATATCGGTCCTGTCCATGGAGGCGGACAGGTCGACAGCCACCACCAGAGGCGCCGTATCCCGCAACAGCGGCGACGAGGTGCGATCCCAGGTGGGCCCCGCCAAAGCCACAACCATCAACACCCAAATGACCGCGGCGACCGTAATCGGCCACCAGCGCTGGGGGTCTCGGCGCCCCACGATCAGATGTTTCAATAGGTGCGCACTAATCACTGCCCCCAGGCGCCGCCGCTCACCATTGATGCGGTTTGAGTGCCACAACCACCAGAGGCCCAGTGGCAGCAACAGCAGCCAGCCGAGCCGCAGAAAGTGGAAGGCGGTCCACTCGGTCATCACAACACTCTCCGTCTGGAACGGTGTTGTGATACACCCTGAACCAATGTTCCCAACAGCAGTAGCAGCGTCAACCCAGCCAGGGGCCAGTGGTAGAGCTGGCGCCTGGGACGGTGGCTCAGGGTCTTTATCCGCTCCGGGGTCAACCGATCCAGTTCACGGTAGATCGTCTGCAGGCCCCGCGGGTCCGAGGCGCGATAGAAACGGCCACCGGTGATGCGGGCTATCGCCCTCAGGCTATCCACATCCAAGCCCACCGCCACCTCGTCATCGCTCTCGCCCACCCCGATGGCATGCACCACGATGCCTTCGTCGGCGGCGATCTGGGCCGCCTTCAAGGGCAGCATACGACTACCGGTATCATTGCCATCGGTCAATAGAATCAATACCCGCTCGGCGGCCTCACTGGCATCAAACAGTTTAATCGCCAGACCAATGGCATCACCGATAGCCGTATTGGGGCCGGCAAAACCCACGTCGGCTTCCTGCAGCAGACGACGCACCGCTCCGTGATCCAGGGTCAGGGGCGCTTGGGGGTAGGCCTCGCCAGCAAACAGCAAAAGGCCGATGCGATCTTTGGTGCGGCGGGCGATAAACTGGTCCACGACCTGCTGTACCATCTCAAACCGACTCTGGACCTCTACTGCAGTCGTCACCTCGGCCATGGACGGCGAGGCATCCACTGCCAGCAACAGGTCCCGCGCACTCCGCTCCTGGCTGATCGGTGGCTCCAGCCATACCGGCCGTGCTACCGCCAGGGTGAGCAGCCCCCAGGCCAGTAGCACTACGCCTCGCTGCAGCGGAGACTGGCGTACCACCGCCGCGCCCCTCTCGGGCGCCAACGCCAGATGTTCCACGGCTTTTTGGAAATGGGGGATCCTCACCGCCTCGCGCTGCTGCCGAAAAGCCGGCACATAGCGGTAGACCAGCCAGGGGAGCGGCAATAGCATCAACACCCAGGGATATTCAATCTGTAACACGATGGAACTCAATCCAGTGGCGGACCTGCCCGACCAACTCATCGAGCTGTTGTGGGGACAGCTGCTGCAGCTGTGCTGCTCCCCAGAAAGGCCACTCGATCAGTCCCCGCCCTACCGCATCGCCATCCACTGTGCGGGCCAGGAACAGCAGCCAGGCCTCACCCGACAGACTCTCCACCTGGCTCCCCGGCATCGCCGTTACCGCGGTCTGTTTGAGCAGTGACGCTAGCTGCTGAAGGGCCGACCGGTGATCGCCCGGCTCCTGCAGTTGCTTATGAGTAGCCGCTAGTTTTTGCAATGCGTGGCTACGGTAGCGGTTGCGGCGCAACGCGCTCAAACGTCGCAGCCCCCCATACAGCAAAGCCAACAACAGCAATCCAACCAGCAGATACCAGGCTGGTGTCTGGGGCCACCAGCTGACGGGATCGGGCAAAGGAGGATCCAAGAGCAGCAACTTATTACTGGCAGGGTTCACACGCTTCCCCCCAACAGGCGATGCAACTGTTTGAGCGGGTCATCGCCGCTGCTAATGGGCAATACAGTGACTCCATGACTCTGCTGCCAGCTGAGAATGGTTTGCATACGTTCTTCGAAAAATTGCCTCATGCGCGCTTGGGTGGCGGGTTTATCCAGTTCCAACTCCACCTGCAGTTCGCCATCGCTCACCACCACTGCCCCAAGGTCGGCGGGTTCAACGGCAGAGGGATCAAATACCAGCGCACAGATTACATCATTGTGCACCGACAGCCTGGCAAGTAGTTCCGGCGTCTGCTGATCGGCGCCTTCAAAATCACTCACCACTATCAGGGTGTAGTCATGCCCCACCATGCGTGACAGCTGTTCCAACACCTGGTTGAGGGCGCCGGAGCGGGATTTCAGGGATAGCTCCGCATGCAACGCCTGATTCATTTCGGCGACCGTGCCCAACAGCCGGGTCACGTTGTCGCGCCGACTACTGGGCTTGATCACCTCTACCGAGCTGTCGTTAAAGACAATGCCGCCCAGCCGATCACCGCCATGCACCAGCTGCCAGGCGGCGGCCGCTGCAATTTCGGCGGCGGCCACCGACTTCATCAGCAGACGGGTGCCGAAGAACATAGCAATACGCTGATCCAGTACCACCATCGCCGGTCGGCTGCGCTCCTCGCTGTAGAAGCGCACATGGGGCTTGCGGGTACGCTGGGTCACCCGCCAGTCGATGGTGCGGGGATCATCCCCCTGGCGATAGCTACGCAACTCCTCGAAATCCAGGCCACGGCCACGAACCCGTGACGCATGGCGCCCGGCCAGTAGGCTGCGTGCAGGCTGTTGTGGTAAAAAACTGAATCCCCGGGCGCGATCCTGCAGGGCCACCAGCTGCGCCAGGGAGACGTAGACTCCCAGCTCCGCTTCCCGCCCCTTTGAGTGGTTCCGGCTCATTCAATCGCCCTCGGCTCAGCAGATCACCGCAACCTGCTGCACTAACTGATCGATTACCCGATCGGGTGTAATGCCGCTGGCACTGGCCTCGTAACTCAGCAACAAGCGGTGGCGCAGCACATCGTGTAGTACGCTGCGCACGTCCTCAGGGGTCACGTAATCCCGCCCCTCCAGCCAGGCACGAGCTCGGGCACAGCGATCAAGACTTAGTGCGCCCCTGGGGCTGGCGCCCACCTGTATCCATCGCCCCAAATCGCTATCGGTATTTTGTATGTTGCGGGTGGCAGATACCAGCTCGACAATATACTGCTCAACACCCTCGGCCACATGGATATAGCTCACCTGCCGGCGAGCCTCCAAGAGCAACTGCTGGGAAACAAGCTCAGTGGCGCTTGCTTTTGCTACAGGCAGCTGTTCTTCCCGTCTTACCAGACGAATAATTTCCGCCTCCGCGTCCTGGCCAGGGTAATCGATCAGCACCTTCATCAGGAAGCGATCCATCTGCGCTTCCGGCAAGGGATAGGTACCCTCCTGTTCGATGGGATTCTGTGTGGCCATCACTAGAAACAGTTCCGGCAGTGGGTGCGACTGACCAGCTACGGTGACCTGGCGTTCCTCCATCGCTTCTAGCAGCGCCGCCTGTACCTTGGCCGGGGCACGGTTTATCTCATCGGCCAGAATAAGATTGTTGAACACCGGGCCGGGGGCAAATTTGAATTCACCACCCTCATTGTCATGGTAGTAGAGTTCCCCCCCGGTGATATCGGAAGGCAATAAATCAGGCGTGAACTGAACGCGCGTCAGGCCCGCATCCAGATGCCGGCCCAGGCTTTTGACTACACGAGTCTTGGCCAACCCCGGCAACCCCTCCACCAGCAGGTGACCATCGGCCAGCAATCCCATCAGCAAACAATCGACGATGTGGGACTGACCGATTATATCCCGGCACAATAGTTCTCGCAGCTTGTTCACAGCCTTGCGGGCCTGGTCGGCATCTATGTTATCCACGGTAAACTCTCATCCATTTTGGAGGGCTGTAGAAAGCCATTTCGTACGAGGACTTAAGCGACATGGCAATGTACGGCATGGCAAAAAGCGAAACTATATTTTATATGCTCGAGGTTAGAGCGAACTGACCCGCCCAAGCCAGAAGTTCCACGCTTGGATGATACAGCCTGCTCGTGAATTTTCTGCGTATTACGTGGCTTTCGGCCACTCATATTCAGTATTTCTAAATTTGATGCGATGTGGCGGCTCGAATTTTTGACTCTTTCGGTTCCACCAGCCCTTTACGAATTTGCCCTTCTGTAACCGGCACATTTCGCCTCCGGGGTGAATGATGGCACAATTCCTTTACCGCCGGACTTTCTATGCAGCCAAGCAACTGCGTGAGTCCATAGCCAATCATGTTTATGTACACCCACCTGTGTAAGGCTTGACGCGTCTGCTGCCAGGCCTCTTTTAAACCCCAGAAAAGCTTCAACTGATGGAACATCGGCTCAATCGACCAGCGTATACCGAAACTCTCAATGACCTCTACGGGCGACATGGCAGTGTCAGTACTTAGTAAAAGCGCCGCCGATTTCCAATTACCGCTATCGCTCTGAAATTCACACCAAACTGCCGTTGCTAACCGCCCCATTCAGGAACCCTGCCTGAATCACCTTGATTCGATAGCGCAGCACTTGATCACTATTCGTTTCGGATAAGCGACCCGCTTGGGTGTCATTCGGTCGCCGTATTTCCGGGGCCTTCCTCGTTGCCCAGGCTTTCTTGCTCACGGCTCATCGTACAGTCGGGTGTCAATTCTAGCCTGCTCAACAACATCAAATCCTCGTTTATGCATCGATTCTATGAAGACGCGTCTCATATGCCACGAGTCCACCAGCACTCTAACTTTAACGTCTCTAAATAGGCTACAAACACCACGAATTAAGGTGTTTACCACAATAAGCTTAGCGGTGTTGTTGGCGCTGGGTATCAGCATCGAGAGCACCGGTAAGACAACGGGAGAGTTATCTACTCGACGCGCGGCCATGGGAAGGCTCACCCAACACTGTCCTCGTACAAACTTCGCCAAATTTGGTTTGTTCCCGTGTTGGTGATGAATCTGGCTTCCTGGTGCCTTCTTCGATGATCGTAGCGTCAGCGTGTCATCGATGATCAGATGTACCAAATCAATACCCAGCGTCTTCAATGCCAATCGTACAAATTGTCGTGACAACGAGAGCCACGACCATTTTCCTCTTTGCAGCCATTTGTAATAACAGGTCCAGCGGTTACGCATCTCAATCATGAGGTAAGCGGCTGTCACGAACCCAGCTGGCGTCAACATGGCACTAATCAATAGCTCGATGAATGTGTCGATGGATCTCGGGGGTATAGCATTGTTCAAAAACGTGATCCAATGACACAGTTCGCTGGGGATGCGGCTACATCCTTTAGCGTTCATAGGGGTCTCCGCGCTCTGAATGCCTTTAAAAGGCAAAGCCATTCAGGGCGCGGAACCGATTTTTGTGCCGCTATCTCAAGCTATTTTGATATCTGTTTTCTCTTGTTTTTGTCCTCCCGAGATTCTAAACTCGAGCTACTCATTTAATTATCCCGTTAATGGTAGGTTGCTACAGCAAAGTCCCTTGGTAATCAAACTAAAACAATTTATCATTACTACAATTAACGTCCTCGCCAGACTGGGTGACGCTTTTCAGTAAAAGCAACTAGCCCTTCTGTCAGGTCATCGCTTGCATACATTGCATTGTAGCTATCAAAGTCGCCTTGCTCTTGAGCCTTCACGGCATCCCTGACACTGGGAAAATTTAGCCCTTGCAATGCACATTGTTTTGTCGCCCTCACAGCAACGGGCGAGCAAGCTAGAATGCGCTCGACCATTTTTCTTGCTGCCGCCATCAGCTCAGAGGCTGGCACTACCTGATTCACCAGGCCCAATTCAAACGCGCGTTGTGCATCAATTGGATCGCCGGTCAAAAGCATTTCCATTGCCGCCTTTAAACCAATTTGACGTGGCAATTGATGCATGCCTCCGGCCAAAGCTGCGACGCCAATTTTTGGCTCTGGCAAGCCAAAGCTCGCACACTCAGCAGCTACTACAATATCACAGGCCAATACAACCTCTAATCCCCCTCCCAAGGCGGCACCATTAACTGCCGCAATCACTGGTTTGGTCAAAGTGTATCTCGCAGTAATACCGCCGTAGCCCTTTTCCGGTATGTCATATTCATGCTGGTTTTTAGCGCCATTAGATCTAGCTTCTGCCAACGCGCTTATATCACCACCGGTTGAAAATGCTTTGTCTTCAGCGCCCGTAATAATGGCCACCCAAAGACTGGGATCATTTTCAAATTGATCGAACGCCCTCTGAAGCTCATGGTTTGTCTCTGGGCTTAGTGCATTTAATACCTTAGGGCGATTAATGGTAATGATTAGCAGTTGCTGTTCACGCTCGACTACAATATTTTGATAATTCATAGGAAGTTATTTACTCAACAATTATAGTGTTAGAAACCACGTAGCGAAATAAACTCAGCAGGATCAATACGAGGTTGACTAATGTGATTAACATCCGAACTGTCATTGGGATACCCCATTGATACACCAGCCATCACCATTTCATTATCGCTTATCTCTAGCACTTCGCGTATTGTTTCTGGCCACATGGTCCAACTGGCCTGCACACAGGTACCCAGACCACGCTCCACAGCGAGCAACTGTATGTTTTGCAGAACTAACCCTAAATCGATTATCTGCGATTCACTCAGACTCCTGTCCATGGTAAGAATCAAACCAACCGGAGCGCCAAAAAAGGTAAAGTTTTTTAAGGCTTGGCGCATGCGCCCCAGTTTGTCTTCGCGGGAAATCCCTAAGGTTTCATACATCACCTCGCCACAAAGCGAGCGGCGGTCCTTCCAGGGCGATTCGAGCGTTTCAGGGTAAATCCGTATATCCGCGCGCTCTCCTTGAGGGTTTTTCATTGCAAGGTCGGTTACCCGCTTAATTAGTTTGTCTTTAATTTCAGCTGTTAGCGCATAAATTTTCCAAGGCTGCAAATTACTCCCAGACGCTGACAGGCCAGCTAGACTGAGAACCTCTAGTACCACTTCGCGCGACACAGGCTCTTGTTGAAACTTGCGCACTGATTTTCTGGCTTTGATGGCTTCTGTCACTGATAGCTTACTCAATGGTGAATTCTCCTTATAAAAATAACATTGATATTCTTAGTAGATCGCCAATTATTAATACCAACCCTGCAAATGAAAAAGGTGGCGCCAAATATAGGCGCCACTCGCAGGGAAGAACGAGTAAAAACGATTAATTAGAAGTTAACACTCAAGCTGATCCCATAAGTGCGCGGCTTCCCGCTGAAACGGATCACCTGATCGCCTGCCTTATACACATTGTTGACATAAAACTCGTCTGTCAGATTTTTAGCCCAAAACATTAGACGCCAGTTTCCGTCCACAGCCTCTACACCGGCGCGCGCATTAAGCAGCGCATAGCTGTCAATAGCAAATCGCTCATCCGTTTCCTCGAAGGCGCCAAAAGTATCATCAGTATAATTGATATCCGCGCCGACAAAAGCGTCCATTGACTTGCTAAACGACCAACTATATTCGCCGAGAATCATCAGCTGGTACTTAGGGTTATAAGGGAACGTCGAGCCCGCAAAGTCGGTCATCTCGCCGACCTCATTGACATCTGTGTATTTTTTAACCTCAGTATCAACATAACTAGCCGATACATTCAAATAAAAACCTTCAAACGGCAACCATTTAGCTTCCAGCTCTGCTCCTTTAACCGTTGATTCGGGCACATTACGCAGTGCGCGAAGTATTCCAAATGGCGAAACCACATTGCCCTGTAACTGCTTGTTTTCATAGTCGTAGTAATAGACTGAACCATTCAGTTGAGCCGCGCCTTGGAGCAAGTCAGATTTGAAGCCGAGCTCATAAGCTAGCACTTCCTCAGCCGAAACCGACTCCATTTGCGAAGACCATAATGCCGACAGTGTAGGAAAACCACCGGCTTTGAAGCCGCGAGATATATTGCCATATACCAACCACTGCTCATTTGGTACCCAGTCTAGGCCAAGTCGGCCAGAAATATTATCTTCACTCAATGTCTCTGAGTGATCACCCGGGAGTCCGGTTTCTGTCAGAGTGGCGCACTGGCCAGGCTGTACAACAGAGGCGCCGCCATAGAAAAGCGTATTAATCCAAGTTGAAGCGTTGTTGAGAGGCATAAGATCCGGATTAAGAAGGTGCTCATTATTATCCAGTGTACAGCCCGAAAAAACCTTCTCGTCATCAGTGTAGCGGAGCCCCATTGTCGCCTTCAGCGCATCGCTCCACTGCCATTCTGCATGAGCAAATGCCGCTTTTGCCGTACCTTCAACGCTAGACCTGACCTGCATGGAATAAAGATTTAAGGGGTGTTCCGGTACAGCATAAGCCAGAACGGTGTTACTGGCGAAAGGAGTCATATAATAAATATTATCCGCGACGCTATCACTGTAGTAAAACATTCCGGCAATCCATTCAACATTGTCGGTATTACCACTTAGACGCAGTTCCTGTGAGATCTCCCTGATATTACTTGCGACCAACCTGTCTGACATAGCAACCGGCCCAGCTTGCTCAGAGTAGAGTGATAAACGATCAAACTCTTGGTACGAGGTAACAGACACAAGTTGTAGGCTATCTGTCAACTGCCAATTAATAGTTGTAGTCGCACTCGTGTATTGCTCGTCAGAAGCGTAATCGTAGCTGGGATCCCAGTCCGCATCTTCAGTATTTTCACCTGAAGCCAGTGTGACGGTTGACTGCTTAGCGTCTACCACGGCCGTATTGCTAGGGCGTTGAAACTCCCAATCAAAGCCGGTCGGAATTTGCGTATCCGAACGGTCTTCCCACCAGCTGAGTGTAGTAAGCACCTCAAGGTCTCTGCTGGCTCTCCAGTTTAACTGCAAACGTGCAGCACTTCGATCTACCTCGCCATGCTCGTCGCTACGCGTGATACTCTCTTGCCAGCCCTCGGAGCTTTGAGTTGTTTTTAACGCCAGTCGAGCATCCAAACTATCAATAACATTACCACCAACCGTTGCCTCCACATCGGCTGTACTATAATTACCATAGCCCAAGGTTAAACCAGCCTCGAACTCCTCTGAAGGCTTGTTTGCTATATACTTGACTGCACCGCCCGTAGTATTTAAACCATACAATGTACCTTGAGGACCTTTTAGAACTTCAACGCGCTCAACGTCAAACATTGCCCCTTTGGTCATAACCGGATAAGGTACGGCCATCTCGTCGAGATATACGCCTACTGTAGAGGCAGCCTGGGCTGACGAATCATAAAACCCCACTCCACGCAATGAATAAACAGGGCTACCAGTACCAGAATCAGCAAATGTTAATCCAGGTGTTACCATCGATAAGTCTTCCGGGTTGTTCACGCCCATATCTTTTAGAGAATCACCGCTGGTGGCCGAAATTGCCATGCCAATATCCTGTGACGACTGTGAACGCTTATAAGCAGTTACCACTACTTCCTCAATAACCGCTCCATCTGCAAATACTGGGACGGCGCTAATGCCGGCCACAGCAATTGAAACAGCAAGTGATATACTTTTAGTTCTACTATTCATTATTACTCTCCTCATAAAGATAAGGTGACAAACCCCTCTAATAATCAGAGCCCCCTGTAATCGGCTTGATCACTCAAATACACCGACTGAGACGGAAAGATGTATAAAGTGCTGGCTATCCGCCTACAAATTAGAACTGTTAACACAAGTAAAGAGCAGTTCCCTAGATACATCCGGCCACACCAGATCGTCTTATGCTTCCTATCTTACTCGTCTAATACAGATCTGCTTGTAGTGAGTGGACAAGCGGCTAATTATATTTAGCAATAAAAAATCATCTATTTAACAAAATAAACACCTAAGCCAGCCCTTGCTTAGGTGCAGCAAACGGCCATATACACCACATTTACTGTACTCCCCTGGCTTTGACTTGATTACGCCATGCCGCCGGCGATATGCGATGACGGGCCTTAAAAGTATGAGAGAAACTGCTTAAATCACTAAAGCCTAATATTTCCGCGACAGAGGTCAGTGGTATCTCAGAGTCTTTCAGATAACGCTCGGCCATATCTAATCGCCGGCACTTCCGCCCTCAGCTCACGAAAGGTTACACCGAGTTAATTCAAAGCCCGCTGCAATGCTTTCGGATGCATGGAAAGCTGCTTGGCTATAGCCGTCTGTGTACAATTTACAGACTGAATTTGCTGCCGAATCAGCCGTTTGACTTTGGGCACTTCTAAAAATACCCAATGTGGTAGAATGTGCTGATACTTCAACGGATAACCACAGATCGCTATGTCACAGCCCGGATTTTTCGATTTAAATGATCGGCTCAAGAAGCTCAACGAGCGTGATCCACTGATTTCGCTGAATGAATTAATTGAATGGGAAGACTTTAGGGCTACTCTTGAGCGCATTCGAGTCAAGAAGCGTAAGAGTAAGGCGGGTAGAAAGCCGTTTGACTGTGTTTTGATGTTCAAGGCGTTGATCCTTCAGCACCTCTATAACCTGTCTGATGAAGAATTAGAGTACCAAATTCGCGATCGATATTCCTTTTGCCGCTTTCTGGGGTTGTCACCCGAGGGGTTATCTGCACGATAAGACTATCGATTACCCAACAATGTCTCGCCGTCTTTTTGACTACATGTCATACACGCCTGTACAAAATGCCCTGGGCATGCCGGCCATGTACGCTCCACTGGGAATGAGCCGAAAAGGGCTTCCCATAGGAAGTCATTTTATCGCCAGAGTAGGCGATGAGCGCACGCTGTTCGAACTCGCCTATGAGCTGGAAGCAGCCAAACCCTGGAGTAACGCTTGGGCACCCTTTTCCGCCGCCAGTTAATATTGGCGCGCGGTCAACATGGCGAACATCTTATAAGAAAGATGGTCCGCGGAGTTAGCCCCCCTATTTACGCAATGATGCCGGGATAAAAGATCAATTATGGGGATCTCGGCGATCCACAAACTGCGTTCTCGCTCACCCGCGATTTCAACCTTATTCTTGCCGCAAGCATGATTGGCAATGCCTGATGCTGCCAACACTGTCGCACTGCTCCCTAGTAAAGACTATCGCCATGATATGGCCATTGGCTTCTTCTCCAGTCATTGATTATGTGGGGAAATACTAACGTAGATGGGTAACACAACGATTTCCAGGCTAAGCCTAACAATTGGCATTTTGTGCCAATTGTTAGGCTTAGCGCAATCGGCCCTCGAGAAAGAAGTTAATAATCCACTGCATCATCAGCCTATCATCCACTGCTGCCGACAAAGAGGCCAGCCCTTCGCGCACACGCGGTGCCGGTATACGGTCAGTGCGCTGTGCAATCAAGGCGCGGGAATAGGCCTTGCTGAATTCCGGATGTCCCTGGACACTTATCAAGTGTGGGCTGTACTGGAGCAGGTAATAGGGACAGAAGCGACTGCTGGCCAAGACTTCCGCGCCCTCGGGCAACTCGTCGATCTGGTCCTGGTGACTGACCACCAGATCCAGTGACGCCTGAAAGGGCTCCATCCAGGGCTGCTTTTTCCCAACCTGGTTAAAGGACATCCCTACTCCCCAGCCACGCTCAGATAGCTCGACTCTGCCTTTCAGCGCCTTGGCGAGCAACTGATGTCCAAAGCAAATACCGACGTATTTCTTAGCCTCCCGGGCCAGGGACACTACGAAGGCCTCTAATTGCTCGATCCAGGGGTAACCATCATTGACGCCGTAGCGGCTGCCGGTGGTGATGTAGCCGTCGCAGGCATCTACCGAGTCAGGCAGCTCACCATCCACCACACGGTAGGTCGCGAACTGCCAGTCCGGGGCAAGCTCTTCGAATATATTTATAAACATCTCCGGATAGTTCCCGAACTCCGGCTGCAGCTCTTCCATCACATCATCGCATTGTAGAATGCCGATTCTCATCCAACTCTCCTTAAACTTTCCTCGCAGCTACAGCCGCCCGTTTACCGCATTCTTAAATATGCGGGCATACTCTAGGGCCTCAAAGGAAATCGGGTTGCCACCCGCTGAGGGGTCCTCAGCCGCCATGCGGCCAACCTGATCAGCAGCACTCTCGTCAATATTGATGACCGCCAGGGTATGGGGGATCGACAGTTGTTCACGCAGCGTCAAGACCCAACTCAAGAACCCGTCGAAGCTGGGATTGGTCAAATTCAAATAACGAGCGAGTCTTTCTATTCGTGCTGCAATGGCATATCGGTTCGCTTTTAGAATATACGGCATGAGAATAGCGTTCAGCAGCCCGTGATGGGCGTTGTACAAGGCTCCCAATGGATGCGCCAGGGCATGCATACCGCCGAGCCCTTTCTGGAATGCCGTGGCCCCCATGGTCGAGGCTACCAGCATCTGAGTGCGCGCCTCAAGGTCGCTGCCATCTGCCACCGCTCGTGGTAGATAGTTTTTCACCAATCGAATTCCCTCTACGGCAATACCTTCCGCCATCGGATGGTAATAGGGAGAGCATATCGCCTCCAGGTTATGGGACAGAGCATCCATACCTGTTGCCGCCGTGATATGAGCCGGCAAACCACAGGTCAATTCCGGATCGAGAATGACCACCGATGGCAACATATTGGGGTGAAAGATAATCCGTTTGATGTGGTTATCACTGTCCGTAATCACCGAGGCTCGCCCCACTTCAGAACCGGTGCCGGCGGTGGTCGGTACTGCGACGACAGGGGCAATACCTGCCTCGTTGACACGCGTCCAGTTATCATTAACATCTTCGAAATCCCACAGCGGGCGCACCTGCCCCACCATCAGCGCCACCGCTTTTGCGGCATCGAGAGCAGAGCCACCACCAAAGGCAATCACACCGTCATGATTGCCAGCCCGGTAAGCAACAACACCATCTCCAACATTCTGCCCGGTGGGGTTGGCCTGGATCTCGGAAAAAAGACCGCAGGTCAAGCCTGCCTTTCGGCAAGCGGCAACCACATTTTTTACCATCGGCAGTGACGACAAGCCGGGATCAGTAATCAACAGTGGCGCCTTCATTCCCAGCTGCTGGCAGATGGACGGCAGCTCCTCAATACGTCCCGCGCCGGCACGAATACTGTTGGGGTAGTTCCAGTTCGCGTATAACTCGTTCATAGCCGGCTCCTACAACTCGGTCTTGATGTGGAAGGACTTGGGGCGCGTTAGCGACTCATAACCCAACTTGGACAGGGTACAACCACGACCCGAATTTTTGACCCCGGTCCAGGCCAGCGCCGGGTCCAGGTAGTCACAGCGATTGATGAAAAAAGTACCCGTTTGGACCTGCTCTCCTAAGGCAATCCCGGTGTCGATATCCGTAGTGAAAATAGACGCTGTAAGGCCAAATTCACTATCATTCATCAGCGTAATGGCCTCTTCATCAGACGCCACTTTTTGAATCCCCACCACCGGGCCGAAAGACTCCTCGGTCATCACCCGCATATCGTGATTAACCTCGGTGAGTAGTTGTGGAGCAAGGTAGGCAGTGCCTTCCCGGTCCATGGGAAAATCAGCCGGATCAATATGGGCAACAGCACCCTGTGCCACTGCGTCGCGAATCTGTCCGCGGACAAAGTCAGCAGCCGAGGCGCGCACCAGAGGCCCGAGTGTCGTTTCAGGATCGTCAGAGCGTCCCAGTTTATGCTGCCTGATCAGGGCGACAGCCTTATCCACAAAGGCATCAAAAACCGATTCATGCACATAGATACGCTCGACTCCGCAGCAGGACTGCCCCGAGTTAAAGAAGGCACCGTCAATGGTGGTTTCCACCGCATGATCGAGGTCGGCATCGGCGCGTATATAGGCGGGGTCTTTACCGCCCAACTCCAGGCCGACACCAATAAAGCGGCCAGCGGCGGCACGCTCCACCATGGCTCCGCCCGGCACCGAACCGGTGAAGGCGACATAATCGGTAGCAGGCGACTGGATCAACCGCTCAGTATCCTCGTGAGTCAGGTGCAGGTACTGAAACACACCGGCGGGCAACCCTGCGCTCTGGAAGGCCTCAGCAATCCGCTCGGCACAGAGGGGGGTCTGCGCCGAGTGCTTGAGTAGCACCGCGTTACCGGCCAGGATCGCCGGCATAATGGCATTGATGGCGGTCAGGTAGGGGTAGTTCCAGGGAGCAATGACGAATACCAGCCCCAAGGGATCACGCTGAATATAGCGGCGGAAACCGGGCTTGTCGCCCATCTCAATTCGCGCCAGAGCCTCTTCGGCCACCTCAATCATATAGCGGGCGCGCTCCTCGAAGCCACTCACCTCACCGGCGGCATAGCGGATTGGCCGCCCCATCTGCCAGCACAGTTCCCTGGCAATTTCATCGCGCTTGGCAACAAAGGCATCCACCGCCTTTCGACAAATCACTTGGCGCTCGGACACAGGGACTCGCCCCCAAGCCGCTTGGACTTTTACCGCCCGCTCTTGGGCTGCCTCAATCAAATCCCGGCTGGCGTGAGGACGCTCCACATAGAGAGAGCCGTCCACCGGGGATTGTGTCTGTTGTATTGAACTCATAATAAGGTCTTTTACTAAAAAATATTAGTTGACGTACGGGAACCCATGGCGTCAGTACCGGATGCAGGCCATAAGCCCCAGGGCAGCTCTAAATTATTTCGAAGTAACGCTGCAGCTCCCAGTCGGTAATATGCTTGCGATACTCGCGCCCTTCCCAATCCCGGGTGGCGGCATAATGGTCCACAAACTCGCTGCCAAACAGCGCCCGGGCAGCCTCGGAGCCGCGCAGCGCCTCGGCGGCATCCACCAGAGTCTGGGGCAGCGCTAGCTGCTCCGGGTGCTGCTGGTCATAGGCGTTGCCGGTTACCATCTCCTCTGGCTCCAGCTCATGCTCAATACCATATAGCCCGGCCCCCAAAGAGGCGGCCAGAGCGATATAGGGGTTGGCGTCGGCCGAGCCGAGACGGAACTCCACTCGCTGCGATTTGTCGGAGCCGGGGATTACCCGCAGGGCCGTTGTGCGATTCTCGCAGCCCCAGGTGGCATCCGTCGGCGCCCAGAAACCGGGAATCAAACGTGAATAGGCATTCACCGTCTGTGCCATCATCACCAACAACTCAGGCATCAATTTCTGTTGCCCACCCAGGAAGTGACGCTGTAATTTGCTCATACCCATTGGTTGTTTTGGATCGTAAAAGGCCGACCCCGAGCCGTCTTTGTGTCGCAACGACATATGCATATGACCGGACTGGCCCGGGTAATCGTTCGACCACTTGGCCATGAAAGTGGCCATCATACCCTTGCGCTGCGCCCAGACCTTGGTGAAAGTCTTAAAAAGCGCCGCTTTGTCCGCCGCCTCTATAGCTCCATCCACAGCCAGCGCCGCCTCCAAGACTCCCGGGCCCGTTTCGGTATGCAGGCCCTCGATGGGAAAATCCATTTGTTCGCCCAATTGCAACAACTCATGGTAGAGATCGGCGTGAACCGAACTGCGCAACATCGAGTAGCCGAACATACCCGGGGTGATAGGTTCCAAATTGCGATACTGCTTGGCGCGGGCCGAGTGCGGTGTTTCGTTGAAAATAAAGAACTCGTACTCAAACGCAGCATAGGCATCAAGACCCAGGTCATCGGATCTTTTCAACACACGAGAAAGAAGATTGCGCGGGCAGATCTTGGCGGCGTCACCATCGAAATCACACAGGAATAGCAGCATGCCGGGCTCGAACGGAATCTCTCGGCAACTTTGTGGCAAGACCTTTACCGGTGCATCGGGGTAGCCAGTGTGCCAACCAGTATAGGTTACGTCGACATTTTCATAAAGCTGGTCATTGGAGTCCCACCCCAACACCACGTCACAGAAAGTAAAGCCGCCCTCTAGGGAAGCAAAGAATTTATCTTTCTGCATGTACTTACCACGCATAATACCGTCGTTATCGAACAAGCCAACCTTGACGTGGGTCAGGCCGCGCTCCTCGACAATCGCCTTGGCATCGGCGGCAGTTTTCACATCTCTTGGGTTCATCATCTTGGTTGCCTTTTGATATGCATTGTTCAATTCGGTTACAGAAAATGTTTTGAGGATAACAACTCACTCAGTTGTGCTTCCGCTTGGCTGATCGCGTCGAACTCCTCTTCCGGATCGCTTTTTACCAAGTAAGCCCGCATAGGCCCCGGGGGCCGCTGAGACCAAACAGCTCGACGACATAGCCACCCGATAACGGCCGGGGCGATGGTATATTCCAGCAGAATGGTGGTACCAGTCAGAAAGTCTCCCGATGGGCCCATGACACGACGGGCAAAGCCATAGCCACCGCCGGCGGTGGCTATGGTGAAGGAGAGTTCAGCCAGGCCGATTACCTGTACATGACAGCCATCATCAGTCTGGCATGGGGGCTTTACCCTGTTTACCTTTTACGGCATCGTCAACCAGTTGTTTAACATCCAGCCTGGTTGGGGACTGCCGCTGGGGAAACTCCTCGAAGGTCTTGAGGAATTTGTCTATCTCCATAAAGATCGTCCCGTACATCGCCATCAGTGTATGACGATACCAAATGATGTAATCATCTGAATCGGTTTCCGCCCGCTCATAGGGATCACGGCGCAGGTTATAGAGCTTGGGTATCCGATATTCGGTATTGGGATCGCTCCACACATTAAAGCCTTTGCTGTGCTGCTGGGTAAACATGGCCTTCCACTGCCCCACCCGTATGGCAGAGATATCTCCCAGATCCGTCGCATAAATGAACTCTTTACGCGGCCCTTCACGGGTCTGCCCAGTCAAGTAAGGCAGAAAGTTGTAGCCATCCAGGTGATTTTTGTAGCGCCTACCGTTGACCATCTTGCCTTTTTTCAACGCGTCTTTAAGATTGGGTTCCCCCACCGCAGCCATCAGTGTTGGCAGCCAATCCAAATGGGAGATAATGGCGTTGCTCACCCCCGGCTTGATCTTGCCAGGCCACCGCACCATGGCCGGTACTCGGAACCCTCCCTCCCAGGAGGTGTTCTTGCTGCCGCGAAAAGGGCTCATGCCGCCATCGGGCCAACTCTCGATTTGTGCGCCGTTGTCGGTTGAATAGAATACGATAGTGTTTTCCGTCAGCCCCAACTCATCCAATCTATCCAGTAACTGACCCACGTGGTGATCGTGCTCCTGCATGCCGTCGGCATACACGCCCTGTCCGGTTTTTCCCTCCCACTTGGGGCTCAGATGGGTGATGGTATGCATGCGACTGGAATTAAACCAGACAAAAAAGGGCTTTTTCGCGGCGTGAGCCTTGTCGATAAAAGCCAGGGCGGCACCGGCAAACTCCTGATCAATGGTCTCCATACGCTTGATGGTTAAGGGGCCGCTATCCTCCACCTTACCGTCAGCGGAACTCTTGATCACGCCGCGGGGACCAAACAGTTTATGGTACATCGGGTCCTTGGGGTAGTCCGGATGTTCCGGAGCCTCCTCGGCATCCAGGTGATAGAGATTGCCAAAAAACTCGTCAAAACCGTGGTTGGTGGGCAAATGCTCGTCCCGATCGCCCAGGTGGTTCTTACCAAACTGACCGGTGACGTAGCCCTTGTCCCTCAGCAGCGAGGCCAGCGTCACGTCCTCTTTCTGTATACCCACCTTGGCACCCGGTATACCCACCCGGGTCAAGCCAGTGCGGATTGGGTGTTGGCCCAAGATGAAAGACGAACGCCCCGCCGTGCAGCTCTGGTCGCCATAAGCATCTGTAAAGCGAATACCTTCATTAGCGATCCGATCCAGGTTAGTGGTTGGGTAGCCCATCATACCATCGTTGTAGGCACCGATATTGGACCAGCCCACATCGTCCCCCCAAATCACCAGAATATTGGGCCGCTCAGCGGCGAAGCAAAGACTGCTTAACAGCAGTAGAAAAAAAGCGCCTATGAATCGGACCAGGCTCATGGCATTCCCTCCTTTAGGGCTTATTATAAACGAATAATAAAAATTGAATTTGTTACCGCTCACAGTAATCGCAGTTATTCATCGAATAGCCCTGAAGTGACAAGGGGTCTCAAATACATCTGAAGCCGATGCGTTGGTTCAACAGAAAAACAAGTAATAACTAGGTCACGAGAAGAAGACACCTAGAACTCATCGGCCAGGTTCATGGTCCAGAGCACGGCTCGCCCCTGGCCGTCCTGCGCATCGAGCGTCAAGGCGGGATCGTTGATACCCATCTCTATCAAAGCCTCACCGGTTGTGGCAGCGATAGTCATGCCAATATATTGAGCGGTTTGCGCGCGCTTTTGAGCGTTACTACAACCTCTTCTATCTGCAGACTATTGTCATTGGCTTGCACAGGCACACTGGTGATACCAGCAATAGCGATATCATAGCCAGTGATATTTCTCGTTTCTTTATTTTCATCTTGCTCTCTACAATAAATTCTTCTGTTGTTATTCGGACTCAAGTGATGGCTTACCACTCGCTCAGCGCTGTGATCATTCACAGATGCTACGAGGTAGCTCGAGATCTCATTATTACTTATTGAGGTAAGTGCCGTTTGTAGTGAATGGACAAGAAACTCAATAACCCCCGAGAATTTCTGACACGAATATTTTTTAAAAGCAAAGAGAATAAGCTCAAATATCTGATCCTTAGCAGCAGCGATATTTATAACCATAATTGGCCTAATGTCCAGTCATTACAAGCGAGCCGGCACACCATTAGTTAGAGTTTGCGGTAAGGTCATTTACATGACAATCATAATTCGGGCAACCAGGTAAACAAAATGCTTACAAAAACAACGTTTTTACAAGCAACAGGCGAAGAACTGACACTGCCTTCTCAAGCCACACAGACGTCGGCCAAAGATCCATTGTTGGCCTATGATGGTATGGGCTTGGCTGCGCTGGTAAATTCCGGTGAGATTTCCGCCAAAGAACTTATAGAAGCCAGCATACACCGAATAGAGTCCTTGGATGGCCGCATTAATGCCGTGGTTACTCGTAGTTTCGAGCAAGCTATCGAGCGGGCCACAAATAAGACACACAGTGGCCCCTTTGCCGGTGTTCCCTTTTTGATCAAAGATAATACTGACGTTGAAGGTCTAAAATGCACCCACGGCAGCAGGTTTTTTAAACCTAATATTTCGTCGCACTCTTCTAGCTTAATCTCAAGTTATCAAGAAGCTGGTCTTAATATTCTGGGCAAAAGCAATATGCCGGAAGTCGGGCTTCTTCCCGCTACCGAATCTGATTTACTTGGCGCATGCCATAACCCCTGGGGGCTTGAGCATAGCACCGGCGGGTCTAGCGGTGGCGCTGCAGCCGCGGTAGCAGCCGGATATATGCCCTTTGCCCATGCCGACGATGGCGGCGGCTCCATCCGTATCCCTGCATCCTGCTGTGGTGTTTTCGGCTTAAAGCCCAGCCGTAACCGAATGTTATCTAACCAGCTTGATGGGCAACGCTCACGCTTTATCGTACCGCACTGCGTTAGTCGCTCCGTTCGCGACAGTGCAGCGCTGTTCAACTTAGTGCAGGACAGATCGACGACAGGCTTGCCGCCGCTTGAGTTTATAACCAGTCCGAGCACCAGGCGCTTAACAATCGGGTTATGCACCCAAAATTATTATGGTGATGAGCCGCATCCTGATGTTAAATCCGCTATAGAACAGACGGCAAAACTATGTGAAGACTTAGGCCACAACATCACTGTCTTAGACAATCCTATCAACGGTAGCGAATTCGTAATACGCTACCACGCTGCCTACGCCCCGGAACTGATAGCACTGAAAAAAATGATTGAATCGAGTACTGGCAAGCCCGTATCAGAATCAGGCTTGTTAGAGCGATTTACTCGAGAATTTATTGCAGAAGCGATGAACTTTTCGGTGGAAGACATTAAAAAATCTGAAGATTATATGCAGATATTACCGCAGCAGTTTAATTCCTGGATGAAACCCGTCGATCTTCTGTTGACTCCCGTATTGAAACTACCTCCGGTCGAACTTGGTTATCTGCACGATAAGACTATCGATTACCCAACAATGTCTCGCCGTCTTTTTGACTACATGTCATACACGCCTGTACAAAATGCCCTGGGCATGCCAGCTATGTCCGTTCCACTGGGAATGAGCCGCAAAGGGCTTCCCATAGGAAGTCATTTTATCGCCAGAGTAGGCGATGAGCGCACGCTGTTCGAACTCGCCTATGAGCTGGAAGCAGCCAAACCCTGGACTAACGTTTGGGCACCCTTTTCCGCCACCAGTTGATATTGGCGCGCGGCCAGCATGACAAACATCTTATAAACAGGTCGCAATAAGGGGTTCGGTGACCTTATTAATAGCGGGCAACAGTATCATATTTATATTCTAACATTCCTTGACGGGGGTGTTTTTTGGGCTATTGTCAATATCCCCTCGAATATGCGCCGCACCGCATATTGTAGAGGATTTTTAGCTGAGCGAACGCGCGCACTGATCCTGCAGTGTGCTCCCGCACTTATCGCGATCGGTTAGCTAAAAATTGATTGGACTGAAGCGCGGGCAGGATGGTACTGCTATGGGTATTGAATAGCACGGTGTCTTAACATCATTCGCAGACAAACTGCCTTGTTTGAATTTTAGCCGTTTTAGCGGTTCCATAATATCGTAAATCTGCCCTTTGATAATGTATTTTCCGACCGGACTACTCAAACATCCCAAATTATTGGGTTTCTGTAGGGGTTTTATTTCCGCTGGGCAAAGCAGTACCCTCACCCTACAAAACAGAGTGATCATTATCGGGGTTATTGCCACCTTTTACATCCGCCTGAACAATCATGAACTATTAACTCAAGTTTCGGAGTTCATTTAAAGTGAAGAAATTGTCATAACCAGTTGATTTACAAACAAAAAAGGTCTTGCACGTGGTAAAATGTCGGTTCTCTAAGCCAGACATCAACACCACGGAAGACCCGCATGAATAATGACACAAATAAGAACGCCCTGCCACCGTTAATCGGAGGTCTCCTCGCCGACAAAAAGCTATACATTGATAACATCTTTGCAGATACATGGAAGAGCCTTAAGTTCAATACACTGATTAGGTCGGCAGGGTTCAGTAAGCGAAGTGGGATTCAAATTACAAAGGCCGTATTTGTGTTGTTATTGTGGAAATGGCTAAATGTTTCATCCATCGCAGTATTTTCTCGCAAAGCAATGGGTTTATTTAGCGGCGCCCAAAAAGATGTACTGTACGATCTGTTGAAACGCGAAGACATTAATTGGCGTGAATTCAACCTGCAGACGGCCAAAGATATTTACAGGAAAGATAACCTGGGTGACAGTCGGATCAAGGCATTTGTACTGGACGACTCCGTTAAAACAAGGCGCGGTAAGAAGATGAAGGGCATCTCCAGCCATTTTGATCATGTAACTAACCGCCATGTGATGGGTCAGCAGGTGTTGACGTTGAGGTTGGCGACAGAAGAGGCTTTTCTGCCTGTAGACTCACAACTGTATGTCAGCCAGGTCAAAGCGAAGGAGTTGATTCGACCTTACAAAGATGGTCGCAGTGTGGCTGCCAAACGATATCAAGAAGCCACCACGCTGGGAAAGCCTGAAATGGCTGCAGGCATGATGAAACGAGCTATACGTAACGGATTAGAGGCTGAGTATTTGGTGGCTGACGCCTGGTTTGGCAGAAAATCGATGATCCGTACGGCTCTGGAAAATGGGGTTTGTCCCATACTGCGGCTGAAAAGGGCAAAATGAAGTATCGAGCAGTTATCAAGGGTCGAAAGAAAGAGCTTTTGGACGCGAAGGAGCTCTACGCACATGCGGTTAAACGGGAATGGAAAAAGGTACGGGGCATACCCTGGAAGGCAGTGTCGCTCGAGGTCGAACTGGATTTGTCTGAGGACAAGAAAAAGCCCGAGTCGAAAAGGGTGAAGTTACTATTTGTTCGAGGGCTGAACGAACCGGGCGAACCTGCCGTCGGCAAAAAAGACTAGACACTATTTTTAACGACAGATATGCAGCTTAGTACGAGTAAAATGCTGGAAGTTTATACCTTGCGATGGGGAATAGATATCGAGGTCGTAAGCGCCAATATCTAGGCGTTCTACCACCATTGAATGTCATGGGGTGATAATAGATCCCACATTCAATGGAGGCAAACATGAATCAAAAAGTCAGCTCAAAGCAACAATTCTGGTCCGCTCATA